>ENA-OQBT01000987-OQBT01000987.1-human-gut-metagenome-genome-assembly--contig:-NODE-987-length-13508-cov-3.994470_pt1 | contig 13508 bp, 16 predicted proteins | sample MGYA00242749_ERZ504557 | MGnify/ENA primary metagenome ERZ504557 (study PRJEB26092, sample SAMD00036243) | human gut metagenome | host: Homo sapiens | study: EMG produced TPA metagenomics assembly of... | reverse complement strand
CCCCGGAGAAACACCGCAGCCCGCCAATACGGAGGAACCGAAAAAGCCGCGCCGTGGCCGTCCGCCGAAAGCAGAAAAGGCCGCGACTGAAAATCAGAAAGCGGAGAAATCGGCTGGGGCCCGCAAGGGCCGCCCACCCAAGGCGGACAAGGCGGCCCCTGACAAGCCCAAGCCGTCCAAACGAGACAAAGTGTCCCGAAGTGACGGAAAGGCCCCGGATGCCAAGGAGCCCATTAAGCCCGCACAGGATACGGCACCGAAGGAAACTGCTACTGCGGAACAGACGGCTCCCGAGCCGACCACACCGCCCCGCCCGGTTGAGGAAGGCAAGCTGGTTTATCTGAAACTTTCCGAGGTTCATCCGTTTCACACATTCCGTCCGCACCCCTTTAAGGTACGGGACGATGCGAAGATGCAGGAAATCGTTGCTTCTATCCGCGTAAACGGTGTAATGGTTCCCGGTCTTGCCCGCCCGGAGAAAGATGGAAACGGCTATGAAATTGTAGCGGGCCATCGCCGTACCCACGGCAGTGAGCTGGCTGGACTGGAGGAAATGCCCTTTATCGTCCGTGAAATGACCGACCACGAAGCGGTACAGGCCATGAAGGACAGCAACAAGCAGCGTGACGGGATGCTCCCCAGCGAATTGGCCGCGCTGCTGGAACTCGAGGTTGAGGACATCAAGCATCAGGGCGGGCGGCTGAAAGGTGTTGCGGAAGGCGATGTCGGGAAACGCTCGGTTGAGATTGTAGGCGAGGCGCATGAAATGAACTATAAAAAGGTCATGCGCTACTTGCGGCTCAACTCCCTTGTGCCGGAGCTTCTGGATAAGGTAGACGATAAAAAGATGGGCTTCATGCCTGCCGTGGAGCTTTCCTACATCAAACCGAAAAATCAGAGGCTTATTGCTGTTTCCATTGACGGGGAGCAGGCTTCGCCCTCGCTGGCCCAGGCCAAACGGCTCCGGGAGCTGGATAAGGAAGGCAAGCTCAACGGCGATGTCATTGACGGTATCTTATCAGAACAGAAAAAGGAGGATCGAGGCGTGATTATTTCTACTGCGGAACTGGAAAAGTATTTTGGCAAGGAGGTCACTCCCGCCAAAATGAAAGAACAGATTATGTCCCTGCTGGATGACTGGAAAGAAAAACAGCCGCCGGAGCTGGCAAAAGCCCCGAAAAAGCAGGAACTTGACAAGTAACAACTTCGAGACACTTTGTCCCGAGGGCCCCGCCCTCGAGCAGAGGCTCTGGTGGTATATATCCCCCGTCGCCGCCTGTTTTTTAGTACAGCCGGGAGTGGGCCGTCAAGGGTGCAGCGCACCGCCGTTTTCGGCGGCTCGCCCTTGACGGTCTGCCCCGGCTGTGCTATTTCCCCGGCAAGCGGCGGGGGTATATCCTCCAGAGCCGCCCCCTTTCCCAAGACTGGGAAAGGGCGTGGGGTTTGGGTTGAACTTTCTTATTAAAATATCGGAGGTATGAACGATGAAACGACCCCTTGCTTATATCACCGCTGCATGGCTCGGCGGCGATAGCGAAAACGCAGAACTGGCGGCGCAGTATTGCCGCACCGTGTATGAGGCAGGCTTTTCTCCTATTTGCCCGCCCCTGTACTTGCCCCTGTTTCTCAATGATGCTGTTCCCGAGGAGCATAAAAGCGGCATCGACATGAGCCGTGACCTGCTCCGCCGTTCTCATGTGCTGGTTGTTTGCGGGCACAGTATGACCGAAGCCATGAAAAATGATATTGCCGTGGCCCAGCGGCTGGGAATTACGGCAACAACCCTTGAGGGCATCCTGACCGTCAAGGGACAGGGCCGCCGCTAATGGCACCCCTGTTTGAAGCCTACGTTACCAACGCCGGAAAGTACAGCGAGGGCCAGCTTGTGGGTGAAACACTGAAATTTCCCACAACCGCCCAGGAGGTAGAGGCTCTCTTGAAACGGATCGGCGTGGATGGCGTCCGCTATCAGGAAATTTTTATTACCTCTTTCGATGGGGATGTGCTGGGGCTCTATGACCATTTGAGCGAGTATGAAAATCTGGACGAGCTTAATCATCTGGCCTGCCTGCTTTCCGAGCTTACCTCATCGGAGCTGGAAACACTGGAGGCCGTCCTCGACAGCGGCGATCACTGTTCTTCGGTGCGGGACATCATCAATCTGACACAAAATCTGGACTGTTACGGCTTTTACCCCGGCGTATCCGATGAGGAAACGCTGGGGCGTATTTATGTGGACGATCTGGAAATGTTGGATGTGCCGGATCAGGTAAAACCGTATTTCGATTATGAGGCGTATGGCCGGGATGCCTGCATCCACGAAAACGGCCATTTTGCCCCGGGCGGCTATGTTGTCAAAGAAAGCGATCATTTCGTGGAAGTGTATCACGGGTTGCAGGATATTCCCAAGGAGCATAAGGTATTCTCTTTCCCGAAGCTCTCTATCCGGGAGCAAATGGCCGCTTATCAGGAAATCATAGACGGTTCTTCTTTGGAGGGCTACCGTCAAATGCAGAAAAAAGACCGTGGGGATCGGTGATGGCACTTCGAGACAAATTGTCCCAAGGAAGGAGGCGGTGTAACTGATTGATGAAGATATTTCCCGGCGCACGATAGCCATATCCGTAAAAACAACCAAGCTGACGGCGCGGGGACTGGCGTATGTGCTGGGCATGGTGGGCCGGAAGATCCGCAAGGCATACCGTGGGCGGCAAGTACCGCATGGAAAACAAAGTGTGCGAAAGCTCATGGCCCACGGTACAGCCACCAACAGCATTGAGCTATCCGGGGATGCCAAGTCCTTTGACCGCGTGGCCCGGAAATGGAATGTAGACTATGCGTTCTATAAAACCGGGCCGGACAAATACCTGCTGTTTTTCAAGGCTGGACAGGCAGACGCAATGACCGCCTGCTTTTCTGAGTATTCCCGGAAAGTGTTAAGCAAAGCAAAATCGAACCGTGTTCCCATCCGGGAACAACTGCAACAGGCGGCAGATCAGCTTTCCAAAGAAAAGCCGAAGCAGAAAGAACGTGCAAAGGAGGTGGCCCATGAGGACAGATAAGATCAGAAAATATCTCATTCCGAACATTCCCTATCTGTTCATCCTGTGGGCGTTCCTCAAGCTGGGAACGGCCTACCGGCTGGCGGCGGGTAACGATTTTGCACATAAGCTCATCGGGCTGGGCCAGACGATTGGCCCGGCCTTTGCTGACTTTGCGCCCGGTTTAGTCCCGCTGGATTGGCTTGTCGGTATTGTAGGCGCAGTTGGTTTCCGGCTGCTGATCTATTTCAAAAGCAAGAACGCTAAGAAGTTTCGGCGGGATGCAGAATATGGCAGCGCCCGGTGGGGAACGGAAAAAGACATCAAACCGTTTGTCGATCCGAAGTTTGAAAACAACGTGATTTTGACCGGGACGGAGTTTCTCACGATGAACACCCGCCCGAAAATCCCCGCAAATGCCCGAAACCTGAATTGCTGCATTATCGGCTCGTCCGGCTCCGGAAAAACCCGCTTTTGGCTCACGCCCCAGCTTTTACAGGCTCATTCCTCTTATGTGGTGGTCGATCCCAAAGGCGGTGTGCTGGGACAGGTCGGAGCTTTCCTGCAAAAACGCGGGTACAAAATCAAGGTATTCAACAGCATAGATTTTTCAAAATCCATGCACTATAACCCGCTGGCGTATATCCGCAACGAGGCCGATATTCTGAAATTCGTGGATGCCTGATTTCCAACACCAAGGGCGAAGGCAAGGAAGGCGATCCATTCTGGACGAAATCGGAAACGCTTTTATACTGCGCCCTGATTGCCTACATTATTTTCGAGGGGCCTGCCGAGGATCGGAACATGAATACCCTTGTGGATATGATTTCCGGCATGGAGGTCAAGGAGGATGACGAGGACTTTATGAACGCGGTGGACTATATGTTTGCCGGGCTTGAAAAGCGCAAGCCGGATTGCTTCGCGGTCAAACAGTATAAAAAGTACAAATTGGCCAGCGGTGTAGTAAGTTTGAAGAGACTTCTTAATCAATCAATTTTAAAGAGTTGGAGCTCCAAAATGATTAAAAAGTCTCTTGAGGCTTATTTTTTTACCTTAAAGAACAAAATTGTATTTTGTAAAAAACAATTTTAAAACATGTCCGTATTTTGTTTCGTCAGTACAGAGATTGTGTAAGGAACTTTAAAAAGATGACACGAAATCAAAAAAATGTAGTAAGGGGGCTGTAAAAAGACCTCTGAGCATTTCGTTTAGTGTAAAGAACTTTTTTACTTCTTACACGAACTTTGAAAACGAAACAGCCTGCCCATAGTGATACCAGAACTGAATAGGCATTCAGCGTGTCTTTTCTGGTTAATACGTCCCGGAAACATCAGCACCCGGTACAGGAACGGATATGGGATGAGAACAGGAATTTAATAAACAAAGGAAGGAGGGCATCTGACTATGACAGAGAAACAAGGATTCATGACAGCGTTGTATGAACGTCTTAGTCGTGATGATGAATTAAACGGAGAATCCAACAGTATTTCGAATCAGAAGAAACTGCTGGAACAATATGCAAAAGAACATGGATTTACCAATCTTGTTCATTTTACTGATGATGGTATCTCCGGTACAAGATTTGATCGTCCAGGCTTTCTTGCCATGATGAAAGAAGTTGAGTCAGGGAAAGTCGGAACGATCCTGATTAAAGATATGAGCCGAATGGGAAGAGATTATCTGAAAGTCGGACAATATATGGAGTTGCTGCGACAGAAAAATGTCCGCCTGATTGCAGTCAACGAGAATGTAGACAGCTTCCGGGAGGACGATGATTTTACTCCATTCCGAAATATCATGAATGAATGGTATGCAAGGGATACCAGTAAAAAGATAAAATCCACTTTCAAGGCGAAAGGGAAATCCGGCAAGCATGTGGCAAGTACAACACCGTATGGGTATCTGAAAGACAAGGATGATCCGAATGTATGGATCGTTGATGAAGAAGCAGCTGTAGTTGTACGGAGAATCTTTCACATGACAATGGATGGATACGGACCATATCAGATTGCCAGGGCACTGAAAGAGGATAAGGTTGAGATACCAGCGGTTCATATGGCAAAGAAAGATGCCGGATTATGGAAAGGCAGAGTAGAAGAAATCAAAGATCCTTATGGCTGGGGCTCTTCTACTGTTGCCGGTATTCTAAAGAAAAGAGAGTATCTTGGTCATACAGTGAACTTCAAGACCAGAAAGCATTTCAAGGATAAGAAAAGCCATTATGTATCTGAGGATAACTGGACGGTGTTTGAGAACACGCAGGAAGCAATCATAGATCAGGAAACTTTTGACAATGTGCAGAGAATCCGAAGCAATGTGAGAAGGTATCCAGATGGATGGGGAGAAGCCCACCCACTGACAGGTCTGATGTATTGTGCAGACTGTGGTTCCAAAATGTATGTTCATCGGGTAAATAATGGCAAGCGAGTTCCACAATATACCTGTTCTGCATATTCTAAAGTTCCGGTTGGAACACTCTGCCAGACACAGCACAGAATTAATGCCGATGTGGTTATGGAGCTGATTAAGGAACTTTTAAAGGCTGTTGCGGAGTATTCACAGTTGAATCGTGAAGAATTTTTGGAGACAGTAAAAAAAGCACAGACTTCACAGCAGTCCAGTGAGATCATAAGATTGAAAAGCAGATTAGCAGAAGCAAAAAAGCGTGTGCAGGAACTGGAAAAACTGATCTGCAGAATCTATGAGGACAATATTCTTGGCAAGCTGCCAGATGAACGTTATGCGATTCTTGACGGACAATATTCTAAAGAACAGAAAGATTTGTCGGCAGAAATTGCAGATATGGAAGCTGAATTATCAGGTTATGAAGAAGGTCGCAGATCAGCGGAGAAGTTTATTGCTCTGGTTGATAAATACCAAAACTTTGATGAATTGACCACTTACATGCTGAACGAATTTGTTGAAAAGATTGTGGTTCATGAGCGTGACCGAAAAGGAAGCATTGAGACAACTCAGGAAGTGGAAATCTATTTTAATTTCATTGGAAAATATTTACCGCCACATTTCGGTGAGGTGGAAATGACGTCAGAGGAAATTGAAGAAATGAAGAAGCGGGAAGCCAGAAAAGACAGGCTTCATCAGAATTACCTGAAAAGAAAAGCAAGTGGCAAGCAGCAAGAATACTATGAACGGACAAAAGCAAAAAAGAAAGCTGAAATGGATGCAAAAAAAGAGAAAATCCGTCAGGAAGATATTGCAAAGGGTGTGTTCGTTCCGGTATCACTGCTTCCACCTGCAGAACCGAAGAAAGGAGTTGCATCAGCATGAGTAAATTAGAAAGAATCGTTCACGATGACAGCAATGGTCTGGATTATATCCTTGTCGGGGAAATCTATCTGCCACTGATCGCTGTGTCGGAAGAAAAGTGTGATATTGGCTTTTATGGAAGCTTCACAGAAACTATCTGAAAGACTACAAAGGTGGCTTATATTCCTATCTGACATTGACTGGGGAACTCTGGACTTACCTTGCAGACTTAAATGAGCAGTGCGTAGAATACAGAGATTTTCTCATGAATCAGATCATGGAACAGGAAGGTATTACAGAGGAATTGAAAAGCAGAGATCAAATGGAATGGGTTCGCCGGGCAAACAATGTGAGAAGCCGGTAGATGAAATCATTTTAAATGAATTGGTGTATGTGTAGGAGGGGCTTATGAGATACCGGATTGAATATGCAGACGGAAGATGCTGTAATTTTGTAAACAGCAGAAAAGATTTGTTGGATTGGCTGAAAGCACTGAAAGATGAAAAAATTGTTGATATCCGAAAAGTGTACAAAAACGGTGTTACAGATTCTGTGATAGACAGCTATCGCAGTTATCTGAAACAGTGAAAGGAATGGGACTCTCAAATACACAGGAAGCATTTGAAAATGTGAATGAGTAAAGGAAATGGCATTAACCGTAAAAAGTTAAGTGCCTTTTATTTTGTCTATATTATATTTCCACAAAATCCGATGCAGAGGATTTTTGAAAAACAGACGGAACGGAGATCATGCCGAAGGGACAGCGGCAGGAATTACGTTTTGTCTGCCGGGAGTACAGAGGACTGGAAGTCCTTTGTGCCTGGATTGCAAAGGGAGGCAGCACCTTGCTGGGGTTAAGGGGCGAAGCCCTTAGCAGGTTAAGGCGGCAGCCATTGCCCAGTGATATGGCGTTTCGCCATATGGTACTGGGTACTATCTGTAACGGCGACAGAGCCTTTAAGCAGCTTCGCTGCAATCCTTCGGGGAAACAACTTGAAAGAAAGGAGAAATGTGAAATGAAAGGAACAAGGCATAATGGCAGATCTGGGAAAAATGGAGTTTACAATCCGCTTCATAATGATCGGAGATTTAATCCGGAACACAGTGAGCATATCGACAATGAAAGAGTCCGGCAAAATATTTACTGGGATTGCTATCAGGGATATACCACAATGGAAGATCAGGGAAAAGAGAATAATTTTTCTTTTGAACAAATTGAGCTGGCATTCTATGAAGAGCATTATGGAAATTACGTTATGAAGCAAAATGAGAGACATGTGAAAGCCAGACACCCAGACAGATGCAAAGAAGTGGAAGATGTTTGGAAAAACAAAAAGACCTGTCCGGAAGAAAGTATCTATCAGCTTGGAACAATAGATGAACATGCTTCTGTGGAAACCCTGATTTTAGTATTTGACGAGTTTAAGAAAGAGTTCGATAAGCGGTTTGGCTCTAACGTGCATATTATTGATTGGTCGCTACACATGGACGAAGCAACACCTCATATTCATGAGCGTCATGTTTTCGATGCTACAAACCGATATGGAGAAATTGAGCCGAAACAGGAAACAGCATTGGAAGAACTTGGATTTGAACTTCCAGATCCAGAAAAGAAGAGATCAAAGACAAATAACCGCAAGGTTGTTTTTGATTCTGCCTGCGGACAATGTTTTTAGATATCTGTAAACGTCACGGACTGGAACTTGATGAAGAACCATCGTATGGTGGAAGAAAGTATTTGGAAAAACAAGATTATATCCGTATGAAGCAGAAAGAAGAAATTGCGAATCAACAGGAAACAATTCTTATGCAGATTGATAAGGTGAACGAGAATCGTCTGGAGCTTGCAAAACAGTCAAGGTATGTGCGTGCAAATGAAGAAATTATTCAGTCACAGGAAGAAAAAATAAAACAGCAGGATACAGAATTTGCAAATAATTCAGACCGTATATTCAAGCAGGGTGATCTAATTGAAGAACAGAGAGAGGAACTGAAACAGCTTACCGTCCGTATTGAAGATGTGGAAACCTTGCTTGATGAAGTATCCAGTGAAGCTTATGACAAGGCAGTGGAGAAAGTAGCAAAAGAAGCAATGCTGGCTACCAGAAGAGATGATATCCGTTTGGCAGAAGATTCTAAAAAGTGGATTCAGGATCCGAAACACAAGGCTTCCAAAAGAGAAAAGGATTATGCAATAAAAAGACTGGACGGGCTGATAAGAAAAATAGAAACTGCAATGGAAAAAGTGGTCATACGGATTACTAAACAGTTAAAACAGCCAGAGAAGAAAAAAGCTGTTGTAGAAGAAAATCAAAAAAGAAGTGAAGCCATCTATCAGGGAAAGACTTGCACAGAATGTAGCAAAGATTCAAAGAGAAGAGGCAGAGAGAAAACAACTGAATAAAGGAAAATCATGTTCTAGTGATCTGGAACTATAAGGCATTTTGTTGATTCCGTAAGGACAGGACAAAGTGCCTTTTTGTTTTTGAGTAAAAAGTGATTCCCGGATTTGGGAAGCAGTTATAAGAAAGCGAGGAAATGAATTGGGATTATTTGATGAAGTAAAACAGAACGTGACTGTCCGGCAGGCTGTTGAATTGTATGGATTGAAGCCCAACAGGAGCGGACTGATCCGTTGTATTTTTCATAATGACAAATCACCCAGTATGAAAGTTGACCGGAGGTATTACTGCTTCGGGTGTGGCTGTACGGGAGATGCGATTGATTTTACAGCACAACTGTTTGGCATTGGACTGAAAGATGCTGCTATGAAGCTGGCAGATGATTTTAGGATTCTTTATTCCGGCAAGGACAGGGAATCACTGCAGAACAAGAGACGTGTTCCAATAAAAAAGCCGAAGCCGACACCGGAAGAACTCTGGCAGAAAAAATATCTAAGATGCCTGAGAGCATATCTGAATTACCGTAGCCTACTTCTGGAATGGAAAGAGCAGTATGCACCAAAAACATGGACAGAAGAATGGAATGAAAAGTTTATGATTTCTCTCAGTGAACTGACGGTTGTTGAGTATTATCTGGATATTTTGCTCTTCGGGGATAGGGCAGATAAGGAAGTCCTTGTCAAAGAAAAATGGAAGGAGATGGAGAAGATTGAGCAATGCGAAAGAGAAGATAAAGGAGATTGCTACAAAAGAACAGAAAGATGCCATGAAAGAAATGCTCCGGATGGCAGATAAAAGTAAAGTCGATGAAGTGAAACAGATGCTGGAATATACACAAAAGGGAACTGCGAAAGCAACGGTAGGAAATTATATGGTCGTGCTGAGAAATGATCCGCTTGTGCGTGAGAGCATGAAGTACAACAAGCTGACAGGCAGGATTGATATTGTGAAAAAACTCTGGTGGAATGAGGAAATCTGCAAACTGGACGATGATGGCAGGACTTATTTTTATTATTTCTTTGAACGGTATTACAAGCTCACAAGTGAAAAATGTATGGATAAGGCACTCCGCATAGAAGCCAACAGCCGGGCATACCACCCAATCTGTGAGTATCTGGAACAACTGGAATGGGACGGACAGGAGCGAATCCGTTATGTACTGCAACGGTATATGGGAGCTGATGCTTCGGATTTTGTCTATGAGGTTGTGAAACATTTCCTGATGGAAGCGTTGAGCAGAATCTACCGTCCGGGTTGTAAGGCAGATGAAATGCTCTGTTTGGTAGGTCAGCAGGGAGCCGGGAAATCCACATTCTTCCGTTTCCTTGCACTGAATGATGACTGGTTTTCTGATGACCTGAAACAGTTGAACGACAGTAAGATATATGAGCATCTCCGGGGACACTGGATCATGGAAATGTCAGAGATGATTGCAGCAATCAGTGCGAAAAGCAATGAAGAGATCAAATCATTCCTGACCAGGCAGAAAGACACTTACCGGAATCCCTATGATAAATATGAGGAAGATCGGAAGCGTCAGTGTATCTTTGCCGGGTCAACGAACACAAGGCAGTTTATTCCCTTTGACCGTACCGGGGCAAGACGGTTCCTGCCGATTGCCATAGACAGCAGCAAGGCAGAGAAGCATATCCTTGATGATGAAAAAGAAGCCAGAGCCTATTTTGACCAGCTATGGGCAGAAGCAATGGAAATCTACTGGTCAACGGAGAATAAGAGCAGTCTGTTGAAATTCTCAAAAGAAATGGAACAGAAGATCAGTGAATACCGGAAACAGTTCACACAGGAAGATACGATGGCAGGAATGATTCAGGCTGGCTAGATGCCTACAAGGGAACTCATGTATGCTCCGTCCAGATTTGGAAAGAAGCCTTTGACCATTTTGAACGGGAGCCGAAAAAATTCGAGACAAATGAGATCTGTTCCATTATGGATACACAGATCACCGGCTGGAAGAGGGATGGAATCCACAGATTTTCAAAGGAAGGATATGGCAGACAGAGAAGCTGGGTCAGGGAAGGAACAGAAGAGGGTGGCAACGAACCGGACGAAGACGGATTTACGAAGCTGACGAAGGCAGAACAGTTGGAGCTGCCATTTGACCTGCCCGACAGAGAGAAAGGCTGATTTTGATATCGGAAGGCTACAAATCTTCTGTAAATTTATCGCTTGTTGACAGATTTGTTGACACCTAAAACCCTTATATTTACTGGCGTTTCAGCTTTTTTTACAGGTGTCAACAAGAACATTCAAAAAACTTTCCAGTAGTATTTTGGAAAATAAAAAAACAACCAGTAAAAAGTTTCAAACCCCATGTTGACACTTATGTTGTCAGTGTACAGATAAACTTCCGGCAGGGACAAAGACAATCCTCTCTCTGTCGGGCACAGGAAAGAAAGGAAAAAATGATTATGGAAAAAATGATGAATACAAAAACAGAGGGGAACACATTTACAAAGAAAATCGGGCAGACAGTCTATGTTGTCCGTTATCATTTCAATGAAGATGCAAAGGAAACAATGCAGGAGAAGATTAACCGGATGCTGGTTACAGAAGCAAGCCGAATGGCAGTTTATTAAAATTAGGTGGATGTAAATGAAGAAAAAATATGATATCATGTGAGTAATAAATCTGAAATTATAAAGGAGGTTTAATCGAATATGCTGAATGTTTCTATGGCTGTTTTTGTTCTCTATATAGTTCTAGGGTTGGTTATTTGTTTACAACCCAAAATTTTCTTAAAGTCCATGCTCGGATATGGGGAAATAATATTAGAAAATAGCGTTCTTAATTTTTACCAAATTGGAGAATTTATTGTAATCGGAATTGTATTTATCTTATTGTGGTTTCTTTCAAAGAAGAAGATATTTGAACATTCAAGCAAGTCTACTATTTTAGGTGTCTTGAATACGATTATGGCAGTTTCAGTATGTGTTGTAATACCATTTATTATTACACTTTTATCACATTCATATGGTTATGCTGTCATTTTCCCACAGTCTGAAACAGAATATGCGTTTTTTACGGGCATATCAGAGCTTGTAAATTATGTTGAACCGTTATCTTTTATTCCAGTTGCAATATTTTTATGTGCTTATGTAGTATATTGGATAGAAGTGACTTGTAACAAAAAAACAGGAGAATAATATTGCTTTACAATTTATCAAAAAGTATGAAGCAATATGTCACTAAGCAATTATCAAAATAAGTAAAGAAGGTTTGGCAAATGGTAAATAGTAAAAATTTAACAATCGTAACCATATCAACCATTTTATTTGGACTGCTTTCAAAGTGGTTGGTAGGTGTGCCTTATATGGCGTGGGGGTATTTTGATAAATTATTTATAGCATCTTTTATTTTGTGGATGCTTTATAGCACTATGTTGTATTTAGCTATTAAAATAGAAAATGAAAATTATTTAAAACTTGGATTTACTGGAGTTGTGTTCGGTTTAATTTCAGCATGTTTAAAAATGGGGCTGGACGCTATTATAGAACACTTTACGAAATTTTCAGGAAATTTGATTGTTACAGCATTTATGATGGAAATGGGAATCCTTATTTTTGGAAGTGCTATTATTTTTGTTTTATATGTCTGTGTTGCGAAGAAAAAAATTTTGTGGAATAAATCTATGAAAAATTGTACTTTGGGATTAGGAGGAATTGCGGGTATATATTTTGCTGTAATCATTTATTACCTATGGCAGTTAAGACATTGGATGGAGAAGTTTGCAGATTTTGATATTATAAAAGAGATTGGAGAAGAACAAGGACTGCTAAATTTGTCAACAAAATATGCTCAGGAATCAACTGTGGTGGGAATGATTGTATATGTCCTCTTTTTTATAGTTTTATGGATCGCTTTAAAAAAGAATACAGAAAACAAAGAGTTTGATGATAACTTTTAAAAGTTGTAAATTCTATATCATATAATAAAATGCTATTTTGTTAGTATATGAGTAGGCGTTCTTTGATTTGGGATGATGAAGTATAATGTTAGCAAAAAATTCCAGTTTGACAACTTCATATCCATTATACAAAGCAGTTGGTCTTAGGATTGACTGCTTTTTTAAAAGACACCATTTAGGTATAATGATGTCTTTTGAGTGTTATTTTATAGGTCATATCAAGGCTTATTCAATCGTGGTAAATTCGTGGTAAAATGAATGTTTTCCTATACGTCAAAATGCTTGAAAGTATTGTATTTATGCGGATAATCAAAAATCAGATATAAAATTTAATCGAAATACTATGAAGAAAAAAATATGCATTATTATTTTATCTATCGTTATTGTATGTTCTTTGTTATCAGGATGTGGTGATAAGCATACAGCAATAATAATGAAAAATGCAAAAGATTTTACTCTTACACAAGAAATATCAGAGAGTTTCAAGCTAGAAAACTATGGAATACAATCATACGCATTTTTAAAATATATTCAAGAGAACTTGCCAGGACGAATTGCGGGTACAGAAAAGGAAAAGGAAATGGCTTCGTTTATATCTGCTATTTTGTTAAATGGTGGATATTCAGAAAAGGATATAAAATTAAATTCTTTTGATATTGAGGAAGGTGTTCCTATGATGGACACATCTGGAGAAAATATTTTTGATGGTGGTGAAGATAGCCAATCAAGTCAAAATATTGAAGTAATCAAAGAAAGGGCAATCGAAAAAAACTATTATTGTTGGAGCTCATTATGATAGTGCAGGAACACATGGCGTAGATGATAACGGCTCAGGTGTAGCTGTTGCATTAGAAAGTGCATTGCGAATGATAG
>ENA-OQBT01000986-OQBT01000986.1-human-gut-metagenome-genome-assembly--contig:-NODE-986-length-13520-cov-4.515120_pt1 | contig 13520 bp, 14 predicted proteins | sample MGYA00242749_ERZ504557 | MGnify/ENA primary metagenome ERZ504557 (study PRJEB26092, sample SAMD00036243) | human gut metagenome | host: Homo sapiens | study: EMG produced TPA metagenomics assembly of... | reverse complement strand
ATGTGCTTTCAAAAGAAAACATTAAAACCAACGTCACTCTTATTTTTACGGTATCTCAAGGGCTTATGGCTATCAAAGCTGGTGCAACCTTTATCAGTCCATTTGTTGGACGTCTGGAAGACATCGGCACAGATGCTTACCAATTGATTTCAGATTTGCGAGAAATCATTGATTTTTATGGCTTTGATACGGAAATTATTGCAGCAAGTATTCGTAATACAGTTCATGTTGAGAACGTTGCGAAACGAGGTGCTCATATTGCTACCATTCCAGATACTGTTTTTGATAAAATGACCAAACACCCTTTGACGACAAGCGGTATAAAAAACTTTACTAAAGACTGGGAAACGTTTAAAAATAAAGTCGAATAATAATTTGTTTTAAAAACTCTAATTATTTATGATATAATAGAATCCGAACAATAATACTATAAGTCCTTAAAAACAGAAAGGTTTCACTCATGACATTTGATGCTATTGATCAGTTGGCAGTCAATACTGTCCGTACGCTCTCAATTGATGCCATTCAGGCAGCTAATTCAGGTCACCCTGGTCTTCCAATGGGAGCTGCACCTATGGCTTATGTTCTTTGGAATCATGTAATGAATGTTAATCCGAAGACAAGCCGTTCTTGGTCTAACCGAGATCGTTTTGTACTATCTGCAGGACATGGTTCTGCCCTTTTATACAGCCTTCTTCATCTATCAGGTTACAATGTTAGCATTGATGATTTGAAGAATTTCCGTCAATGGGGTTCAAAAACACCAGGTCACCCAGAAGTCAATCATACAGACGGTGTTGAAGCTACAACTGGACCTCTTGGGCAAGGGATTGCCAATGCTGTTGGTATGGCAATGGCAGAAGCTCACTTAGCAGCTAAATTTAACAAACCAGGATTTAATATCGTTGACCACTACACTTATGCTTTGCATGGTGACGGTTGCTTGATGGAAGGTGTCAGTCAAGAAGCTGCCAGCCTTGCTGGACATCTTAAACTTGGCAAATTAGTCCTTCTTTACGATTCAAACGACATTTCACTTGACGGTCCAACATCAAAAGCTTTCACAGAAGATATCAAAGGTAAATTTGAAGCTTACGGTTGGCAACACATTCTGGTTGAAGATGGTAATGACCTCGAAGCGATTGCTAAAGCTATCGAAGAAGCAAAAGCTGAAACTGAAAAACCATCTATTATCGAAGTGAAAACAATCATTGGTTTCGGTGCTGAAAAACAAGGAACATCAGCTGTTCACGGTGCCCCTCTTGGCGTTGATGGCATTGCTTACGCTAAAAAATCTTACGGTTGGGAATATCCAGAATTCACAGTACCAGAAGAGGTGGCTAAACGCTTTGAAGTTGGTATCAAATTCCGTGGTGAAGCTGCTGAAAATGCATGGGATACTAAATTCCGTGAATACGAAGCTGCTTATCCAGAATTAGCCGCTGAATACAAAGCAGCATTCGCTAACAAACCAGTTGACGTGACACTTGAAGATTTCGAAATCGGTACAAGCCTTGCTAGCCGTTCATCAAGTCAACAAGCTATCCAACAAATCTCAGCACAAGTGCCATCATTCTGGGGTGGTTCAGCTGACCTTTCTGCATCAAACAATACAATGGTCAAAGTAGAATCTGATTTCCAACCAGACAACTACCTTGGTCGTAATATTTGGTTTGGTGTGCGTGAATTTGCCATGGCAGCTGCCATGAACGGTATTGCCCTTCATGGTGGTACTCGTGTTTACGGTGGTACATTCTTCGTATTCTCAAACTACCTTCTTCCAGCTGTTCGTATGGCTGCTCTTCAACAATTACCAACGGTTTATGTCATGACGCATGATTCAATCGCTGTCGGTGAAGACGGACCAACTCACGAACCAGTTGAACAATTGGCTAGCGTTCGTTCTATGCCTAACCTTAACGTTATCCGCCCTGCTGACGGTAACGAAACAAATGCTGCATGGAAACGTGCTCTTGCTGAAACTGATCGTCCAACAATGCTCATCTTGACACGTCAAAATCTTCCTGTCCTTGAAGGGACAAAAGAATTGGCAGCAGAAGGTGTTAATAAAGGTGCTTATATCCTTTCAGAAGCAAAAGGTGACCTTGACGGTATCCTTATTGCAACAGGTTCTGAAGTGAAATTGGCGCTTGATACGCAAGCTACTTTGGAAGCAAAAGGTGTTCATGTTCGTGTGGTTTCAATGCCAGCACAAAACATCTTTGACGAACAAGACGCTGCTTATAAAGAAAGCATTCTTCCAGCTAACGTCACGAAACGTTTGGCTATCGAAGCTGGTTCGAGCTTTGGTTGGGGCAAATACGTTGGTCTCCAAGGTAAAACTCTTACAATCGATACTTGGGGCGCATCTGCACCAGGCGCCAGAATCTTTGAAGAATACGGCTTCACAGTTGATAACGCTGTAAATCTTTATGAATCATTGTAATTAATAACTGACTGAACCCGCCTTGTTTTTAAGGAGGGTTTTTATAATTATTTGACAAATGATAGCTGAAAAGGTAAGATAGAGTAAAAATATTTTTTGTATCACTTTAATAGTACAAATGAAAATGTTAGGGGGATTTTATGGAAGAGAAGTGCAGTGAATTATATAAGGCAATTAGGAATGCTTATGAAGATATGACTATTCGTCAAGATAACGATTTGTCAAAAATCTTACTTTCTGCGTCAAATGAGGTGATTAGGTCTGGAGATGCTGGGTTGAGTGCTCTTCATCTTGACCGTCAGTTAAGTCTGTATAGTACAAGGCATGATTTTTCGCTACCAAAAGGGGCAAAATTATTGAAACAGTTGACACAGGAATTTGCTGCGGATTACCGATATTAGGAGAATAGAGAAGGAGCTAGGTATGATTCGATTTGATCATGTTTCAAAGTTGTATGGTGATAAGGAAGCGCTAAGTGATGTCAATATGACCATTGCTAATGGCGAAATTTTTGGCTTGATTGGGCATAATGGTGCAGGAAAAACAACGACGATTAGCATTTTAACGTCAATCATTGAAGCGAGTTATGGTGAGGTATATGTTGATGAGTTACCTCTTTCTGAGCACCGTGATGATATCAAAAAACGCATTGGTTACGTGCCTGATTCACCTGATATTTTCCTGAACTTAACGGCGATAGAATACTGGCATTTTTTAGCTAAAATTTATGACGTTGATGATAAGCTCACTGATGAACGGATTGAACGATTGTCACATTTGTTTGATATTGCGGAGAATATCAATGATTTGATTGATAGTTTTTCACACGGTATGCGTCAAAAAGTGATTCTTATTGGTGCTCTGATATCAAATCCAGATATTTGGATTTTAGATGAACCTTTGACAGGACTTGACCCACAAGCATCTTTTGATTTGAAAGAAATGATGAAAGAGCACGCGCGTGGTGGCAATACGGTTCTTTTCTCAACACATGTTCTTGCTGTTGCGGAGCAACTTTGTGACCGTATTGGAATTTTAAAAGATGGCAAGTTGATTTTTATCGGCACCTTAGATGAATTGAAAGCTAATCATCCTGATAAAGATTTAGAAACAATCTATCTTGAATTAGCAGGGCGTAAAGCGCAAGAGGAGGGCTAGGCGTATGAATTGGTCAACAGTTTGGGAGTTAATCAAGATTAATATCCTCTATTCTACGCCACAGTCTGTCACGGCGGCAAAGCGAAAACAAGAACGCAAACCAAGCAAAGGTTTTTCGGCTTATAAGAGTGTGATGCGCCAGCAAATTCTCCTCAGCCTTTTGTTTGCGGTTATTTACATTTTTATGTATGCTAACATTGATTTTCGTTATTTCCCAGGGTATTTCTCTTTTTACATAGCGATTTTCTTTATCATGGCAACTCTAAATGCTTTTTCAGCCATGTATAGCATTTTTTATGAGAGCGATGATGTTCGGCTTTATGCACATTTGCCGATTAAATCGAGTGAACTTTATATGGCAAAAGTGATTTCCAGTTTTGGTATGGGCGTTACATTTTTAATGCCACTTTTGTCCTTGTTTTTTATCGCTTACTGGCAAATAGCAGGGCTTGTACTAGCGATTCCGTTGACAATTATCCTCTTTTTCGTTCTGTTTGCGGCTGTGATTTTGTTGGCACTTTATCTTAATAGTTTTGTGGGAAAAATCATTCTTCGAAGTCAGCACCGAAAAATCGTCTCGACTGTTCTCATGTCTATTTCAACGATTGGAGCAGTTGGTGCCATTCTTTACATGAATGTTATCAACAGTCAGAACATGACTTATGATGATAATGTTGCCCTTGCAGACCATACTGTTTTACCATATTTTCGTGGTTTTTATGACGTGGTAAAAGCACCATTTCAATCAGCGACTGTTCTTAATTTTTGGCTACCTTTGTTAGTGTTGATGATTTTAACAGTTGGGGTTGTCAAATGGTTGATGCCAACGTATTACAAAGAAGTTCTTTATGTTAAGCCTAAATCTAAGCCGAAACAAAAAGCATCGTCAGCATCTCAAAAAGCGTTGAAAGGTAAATCGTTGAAAACGATGATGATTCGTCACCATGTGTCAACATTACAAAATGCGACCTTGCTGACACAAACTTATTTATTGCCTTTGATTTATGTGGTGATTTTTATTACACCGAGTGTGACAAGTGGAGTTAGCTTGGCTGAAGTACCGAATGATTATTTTGGTGTGGCAATGCTTATCGGAATTGTTTTGGGAAGTTTTTGTAGCACGCCAAGCTCATTTGTTGGGGTAGGGATTTCATTGGAGAAAGAAAATCTGACTATCTTTAAAGCTCTACCAATCAATTTCAAGGATTTTCTTGTTCAAAATTTTTAACGCTGGTAGGACTCCAAGCACTTGTTCCAGCTATCGTTTATTTATTAGTGGGCTTGTTTGTTTTAAAAGCATCGCTAGTCTTGGTCATTTTCTTTATCCTAGGACTTCTTGCGAGTATTTTGCTTCAGGGACAACTTATGTATCGCCGTGATTTTAAATTTCTTGATTTAAAATGGCAAGATGTGACCCAACTTTTTAACCGTCACGCAGGACAATGGCTGACCCTCGCTATTATCCTAATCGCTTTAGTAGTAGGTGGAAGTCTAGGGGCAAGCACATTTTTACTCGGAGCTCTACTCAAAGATGTTCTGTTGGCGAATGTTTTGTTTGCAATACTGGCTGTTTTGATAGGAATCGCTTCTCAAATAGTGATTTACCACACATTTTGGAAAAAGTTATAAAAAAATTTCCTAAAGGGTATTGTGTTAAAAATCCCATTGATTTCGTAATAAAGCTAATAAAAACAGTTCCTCGGACTGTTTTTTAGTGTATAATAGGCATATGAAACGAAATTTTGAAACTGTTAATCGAATTGTTATAAAAATTGGGACAAGCTCGCTTGTCATGCCAAATGGCAAAATTAATCTTGAAAAAATTGACCAACTAGCTTTTGTTATCTCTAGCTTGATGAATAAAGGAAAAGATGTTATTTTGGTGTCATCTGGTGCCATGGGTTTTGGGCTCAATGTGTTAAATATGACAAACGTCCGACAGAAATTGCACGTCAACAGGCGGTGTCAAGTGTTGGGCAGGTTGCTATGATGAGCCTTTATTCTCAAATCTTTTCGCACTATCAGACAGAAGTTAGTCAGCTGTTGATTACACGTGATGTTATTGAATATCCTGAAAGCTTAGAAAATTTCACTAATGCCTTTGAAATGTTATTAACAATGGGAATTGTGCCAATTGTTAACGAAAACGATGCTATTAGCGTTGATGAAATGGACCATACGACAAAATTTGGTGATAATGACCGACTTTCAGCGATTGTAGCCAAGGTAACCAAAGCAGATTTGTTAATTATGTTATCAGATATTGACGGACTTTACGATAAAAATCCAAATATCTATGATGATGCCAAACTTCGCGAACACGTTACTGAAATTACGGACGAAATCATTAAATCAGCGGGCGGTGCTGGAAGTAAATTTGGCACGGGAGGCATGCTCAGCAAGATTAAGAGTGCTCAAATGATTTTTGACAATAACAGTCAGATGATTTTGATGAACGGTGCAAATCCGCGTGATATTTTAAAAGTTTTAGAAGGTGCTAATATTGGAACGTGGTTTTCACAAGTGAACTAAAAGGAGGACCAAAGATGGGCTATATTGATGAATTAGGTAAAAATGCTAAAGTAGCTAGCCGAAGTCTGGTAAAGCTTGGAACTGCTGAAAAAATCAGATTTTAGGACAAGTTGCGGATGCTTTGCTTGCAGAGACAGACTATATTTTGGCTGAAAATGCACGTGATGTTGACCAAGCACAAAAAAATGGTATTTCGCCTGTTATGGTTGACCGTTTGCGCCTAGATGCTAAGCGTATTGAGGGGATTGTTGAGGGCGTCCGTCAAGTTGCGGATTTGCAAGACCCGATTGGTCAGGTTGTCCGTGGTTATACCAATCTTGATGGCTTGAAAATCGTTCAAAAACGTGTACCACTTGGCGTGATTGCATGATTTTTGAAAGCCGTCCAAATGTATCTGTTGATGCTTTCAGCCTTGCTTTTAAAACAAGTAATGCTATTATTTTGCGTGGTGGTCGCGATGCCATTCATTCTAATGCAGCCCTTGTGACGGTTATCCGAAAAACTCTTGCTAAAGCAGGTGTAAATGAAAACGTCATTCAGCTTGTTGAGGATACTAGTCATGCCGTTGCTGAAGAATTAATGCAAGCTGTTGATTATGTTGATGTTCTTATTCCACGTGGCGGAGCTCGTTTAATTCAAACGGTCAAAGAAAAATCAAAAGTTCCTGTTATTGAAACAGGTGTCGGAAATGTTCACATTTACGTTGATGATTCGGCTGACCTTGATATAGCAACGAAGATTGTGATTAATGCTAAAACGCAACGTCCAAGTGTTTGTAATGCTGCAGAAAGCTTGCTTGTTCACAAAGCGGTAGCAAAAACATTCTTACCACAGTTAGAAGAAGCAATTGCGAAAGTTCATGCTGTTGAATTTCGTGCAGATGATAAAGCGCTAGCTATTTTCAAAAATGCAGTAGCCGCAACAGATGAGGATTACGGTACAGAATTTTTAGATTATGTCATGTCTGTCAAAGTGGTTGATTCTGTTGATGACGCTATTGATTGGGTGAATCGTTACACGACTCATCATTCAGAAGCGATTATCACCAAAGAGCTTGAACACGCGGAACGTTTCCAAGATGAAGTGGATGCGGCTGCGGTTTATGTCAATGCCTCAACACGCTTCACAGACGGTTTTGTCTTTGGATTGGGTGCAGAAATTGGTATTTCAACGCAAAAAATGCATGCGCGTGGTCCAATGGGCTTGGAAGCTTTGACAAGTACAAAATTTTACATTAATGGTAAAGGACAAATTCGAGAATAATTGATTTTTGCTTACTGCTTGTCCTTATGCAGATGGCAGCCTTTACAATAAAAAATATCACCAAAAGCTTGATATTATCAGCTTTTGGTTTTTGTATTTCTTGTAGAGGTTTTAAGGAAGAATCTTGTAATTTATGATATAATGAAAGGTATGACAACAGATTTTCATCATATTACAGTGCTTCTACATGAAACCGTTGATATGCTTGATATCAAGCTGATGGCATCTATGTAGATGCAACGCTTGGTGGGGCAGGGCACAGTGAGTACTTACTTTCTAAGCTTGGACCGACTGGTCATCTTTACGCGTTTGACCAAGACCAGACGGCTATTGATAATGCACAAATTCGTTTAAAAGACTATATTGAAAAAGGACAAGTTACTTTTATCAAGGACAATTTCCGTAATCTTGCTTCAAATTTAGCCATGCATGGAGTAACTGAGATTGACGGTATTTTATATGACCTTGGAGTATCTAGTCCGCAATTAGATGAACGTGAGCGTGGTTTTTCTTATAAAAAAGATGCTTCGCTCGATATGCGTATGAATCGTGACCAAGACTTGTCAGCTTATGACGTGGTTAATACTTATGATTATCATGACTTGGTTCGTATTTTTTTCAAGTATGGCGAGGACAAATTCTCAAAACAAATTGCACGTAAAATTGAGCAAGCGAGAACAGTTAAGCCGATTGAGACAACGACAGAATTAGCAGAAATCATTAAATCTGCTAAGCCTGCTAAGGAACTCAAGAAAAAAGGACATCCTGCGAAGCAGATTTTCCAAGCCGTTCGTATTGAAGTTAATGATGAACTCGGTGCGGCAGATGAGTCTATTCAACAAGCTATTGAGCTATTGGCAGTTGATGGGCGTATTTCAGTGATTACTTTCCATTCTTTGGAAGACCGTTTGACAAAACAATTATTCAAAGAGGCTTCTACTGTAGATGTGCCGAAAGGGTTGCCTTTTATTCCTGAGGATATGCAACCTAAGCTTACTTTGGTTAATCGAAAACCTATTTTACCAAGCGAAGAAGAGTTAGAAGTCAATAATCGTTCTCACTCAGCCAAGCTCCGTGTGGCTAGAAAGGTTCGTAAATAATTATGACAGATAAACATCGTAACGAAGCTATTTCTAATGCTCTTAAAAGACGGATTAGAAAATTTTCGAGAATTGAAAAAGTTTTTTATGGTGCTATTATTTTGACGGCTATTACTATGGCTGTTAGTATTATTTACCTACAGAGTCGTAATCTACAAGTGCAACAAGAAATCACAAATCTCAATAGTCAGATAAGTGATATGCAGACAGATTATGATAATGCTAAACAAGAGGTTAACGAATTGACAAGTCGTGACCGTATTGAACAAATAGCAGGAAATGCAGCTTGACCAGCCAACAGGATAATATTAAACAGGTGGAGTAAAAATAGTCTATGAAGAAATTAATAAACCGTTTTTTAGACTATGTGGTAAAGGATAGACGAACGCCCAACAAAAACCGTGAGCGTGTTGGTCAGAATTTGATGATTCTGGCAGTCTTCCTTTTCTTTGTGTTTGTTATCAATTTTGCTATTATTATTGGGACAGATACAAAGTTCGGACACAATTTGTCAACAGAAGCGTCAGAAGTTTATCAGAAAGAAGTGACTGTTCAGGCTAAACGTGTACGATTTATGACCGTAATGGTGTTGCTCTTGCAGAGGATTCAACAACCTACAGTATCTATGCTATTATTTCAACATCTTATGTTTCATCAACAGGCGAAAAACTATATGTCAAAAAATCTCAGTATGAGAAAGTGGCAGAGATTTTAAATGAAAAGCTTGGAATTGACAAAAATGAAGTGCTCAGTCAGCTTAAACAAGATGGGCTTTTCCAAGTTTCTTTCGGAAGTTCAGGTTCTGGGTTGTCATATAGTACAAAATTAGCTATTGAAACAGCTATGGACGAAGCTGGCATTAAAGGAATTGGTTTCACTTCAACACCTGGACGCATGTATCCAAATGGTGTTTTTGCTTCACAATTCCTTGGTTTGACACAACTAAAAGAGAACAAAGATGGTACATCGAGTCTTGTAGGTACATCAGGTCTTGAAGCAGCTTTAGATGATATTTTGTCAGGGACAGACGGTAAAGTGATTTATCAAAAAGATAAAAATGGTAATCTGTTACTTGGTACCGAAACAACAGTTAAACAAGCTATCGATGGGAAAGATGTTTACACAACACTTTCTGAACCATTGCAATCTTACTTGGAATCTCAAATGGATATCTTCCAAAATGAAGCCCAAGGAACATATGCTAGTGCCACAGTTGTTAATGCAAAAACAGGTGAAATTTTAGCTACGACACAACGTCCAACTTACAATGCGCAAACCTTGGATGGCTATAGTGAGGACAATCTAAAAACTTGGAACACCCTACTCTATCAGAACTATTACGAACCAGGGTCAACCATGAAAGTTATGACCCTTGCTTCAGCGATTGATGATGGTGTTTTCAATCCTAATGAGGTTATTTCAACAATCAATGGTATCACAGTTGCTGATACGACAATCAATGACTGGAATGTTAATGAAGGAATGACTTCGGTTCAGTACTTAACTTATGCCCAAGGTTTTGCTTGGTCAAGTAACGTTGCCATGACTAGCCTTGAACAAAAAATGGGTAATGACAAGTGGCTTACTTATCTTTCGCGTTTTAAATTTGGTTATCCAACACGTTTTGGTATGCTAAATGAAGATAGCGGTTTGCTACCTTCTGACAATGAAGTAACGGTAGCCATGAGTTCATTTGGTCAAGGTATTGGTGTCACACAAGTACAAATGTTGCGTGCCTTTACAGCTATCTCTAATGGTGGTGTCATGCTAGAGCCGCAATTCATTAGTCAGATCTACGATTCAAATACTAATTCGACACGTGTAGCGACATCAGAAGTTGTTGGTAATCCTGTTTCAGAAGATGCTGCTGACCAAACACTTGATTACATGGTAACCGTTGGTACTGATTCACAATATGGTACATTGTATAACGGCACAACAGGTCAACCATATATCCAAGTTGGTGACTATTCCGTCGCCGTTAAATCTGGTACTGCCCAAATTGCCGCTTCGGCTGAAGACGGTGGTGGGTACTTAACAGGAGATAATGATTACATTTACTCAGTTGTTGCGATTGTGCCATCAGATGATCCAGAATTTATTATGTATGTAACGCTTCAACAACCATCAGAACAATTCAGAGCTATGTATTGGCAAGATGTTATTAATCCTGTGCTTGAAAGAGCGATGATGATTAAAGATACTTTGACTAGTACAGCAGTAACGGGAACTGATAAAGAAACCGAATATACACTAAAAGATTATATCGGTGAAAACCCAGGGGATACAGCCCAAGAACTTCGTGATAACCTTGTACAACCAGTTGTTGTTGGTTCGGGTAGCAAGATTAAGAAAATGTCTAAGAAAGTCGGTAGCAATCTTTCTGCCAACGAGCAAATCTTACTTTGGACGGGTAATCTTGAAACAGTACCAGATATGTATGGTTGGACGAAAGAAAATGTTGAAAAATTTGCTAAATGGACTGGAATTAAGATAACCTTTAAAGGTTCTGATTCGGGAACAGTCACGAAACAAAGTGTCGAATCCGAAACAGATATCGACGGTGTTAAAAAAATTACAATTACTCTAGGAGAATAAACTAAGATGTTTTTAAGTTTAATCGCAGGTATTGTCGCTTTTGCGTTGACAGTATTTGCCATGCCCCACTTTATCCGTATTTACCAAATCAAGAAAATCGGCGGGCAACAAATGCACGAGGATGTCAAACAACATTTGGCTAAAGCTGGTACTCCAACCATGGGAGGAACAGTTTTTCTAACAGTTGGAATCCTTGTTAGTCTCATTTTTAGCTTGTTAATCGAAAAGCAAAACGGTGCTTCAATGGGAGCAACGGCAGGCATTCTTTTGGTGGTTCTCATTTATGGTATTATTGGTTTTCTTGATGATTTTTTGAAGATCTTTAAACAAATTAATGAAGGATTGACACCTTGGCAAAAAATGAGCTTGCAAATTATTGGTGGTTTGATTTTCTACTTCGTTCATGTCCGTCCAAGCGGAACAGATGATTTAAATATCTTTGGTTTTGACCTTCATCTTGGTATTCTTTACGTTTTCTTTGTTCTTTTCTGGGTTGTTGGTTTTTCAAACGCCGTTAATTTGACAGACGGTATTGACGGTTTGGCTTCTATTTCAGTTGCTATCAGTTTGGTTGCCTATGGTATCATCGCCTTTGCTCAACGACAATTTGATGTCTTGTTGATTATCGTGACAATGATTGGTGCTTTGTTTGGCTTCTTTGTCTTTAACCATAAACCTGCCAAAATCTTTATGGGTGATGTGGGAAGTTTGGCTTTAGGAGCAATGCTTGCAGCGATTTCCATTGCGCTTCGCCAAGAATGGACTTTGTTAATCATTGGTATCGTTTATGTCTTTGAAACAAGTTCAGTCATGCTTCAAGTGTCATATTTCAAATACACGAAGAAAAAATATGGTGAAGGGCGTCGTATTTTCCGCATGACACCATTCCATCATCATTTGGAACTTGGTGGTTTGACAGGAAAATCAGAAAAATGGTCAGAATGGAAAGTTGATGCTTTTTTGTGGAGTGTTGGCGCTATTGCAAGTATTTTGACCTTGATTGCACTTTACACATTTTAATAAATGAACGAGCTGGGTTTTCAGCTCGTTTTTGATTCTAAATCGCAGTGTACTTTGCTTTAATCCCCCTTTTAATGATATAATAAAAGAGAACGAAACAATTCGCTTAGTCGCTTTTGGCTGGGGATTAAACGATAAGTAAATATAGAGAACTTTTCAAGTGAAACTTGATGAGATAAGAAATTGAGGTAAAACATGTCTTTTAATGATTTTAATTTTAAGCCCTACATTCGTGAGGCGCTTGCAGAGCTTAAATTCACAAATCCGACAGAAGTACAACAAAAGTTAATTCCTGTTGTGCGTTCTGGTCGTGATTTGGTTGGAGAATCTAAAACTGGTTCAGGAAAAACACACACTTTCTTGTTGCCGATTTTTGAGAAATTAGATGAAAACAGTAATAATGTTCAGGTGGTTATCACAGCACCAAGCCGTGAGTTGGCAACGCAAATTTATCAAGCAACCAAACAAATTGCTGAAAAATCTGAAACAGAAATTCGTGTGGTAACTACGTTGGTGGTACAGATAAACTACGTCAAATTGAAAAATTGAAATCATCTCAGCCACACATCGTCATTGGTACACCTGGTCGTATCTATGATTTGGTCAAATCAGGTGATTTGGAAATTTATAAAGCTCATACCTTTGTTGTTGATGAAGCTGATATGACGCTTGATATGGGGTTCCTTGATACAGTGGATAAGATTGCAGGGACATTGCCAAAAGATGTTCAAATTTTGGTTTTCTCAGCGACTATTCCACAAAAATTGCAACCCTTCTTGAAAAAATATTTGACAAATCCAGTCATGGAAAAAATCAAGACAACTACTGTTATCGCAGATACAATCGATAATTGGTTGGTTTCAACTAAGGGACGTGATAAAAATGCGCAAATCTTGGAAATCACTAAAGCCCTAAATCCATATCTTGCCATGATTTTTGTAAACACAAAAGAACGTGCAGATGAATTGCATAGCTATCTTGTGTCAAATGGATTGAAAGTGGCAAAAATTCACGGCGATATTCCTCCACGTGAACGTAAACGCACCATGAACCAAATCAAAAAACTGTCATACGAATACATTGTGGCGACAGATTTGGCAGCGCGTGGGATTGATATTGAAGGAGTTAGTCATGTTATCAATGATGCTATTCCGCAAGATTTATCATTCTTTGTGCACCGTGTTGGACGTACAGGACGTAATGATTTAAATGGTATTGCGATTACGCTTTACAAACCAAGTGACGATTCTGATATTCGTGAACTTGAAAAAATGGGGATTAAATTTGTCCCTAAAATGCTTAAAAACGGTGAATTTCAAGATACTTACGACCGTGACCGTCGAGCTAACCGCGAAAAATCTTACCAAAAATTAGATACTGAAATGATCGGTCTGGTTAAAAAG
>ENA-OQBT01000985-OQBT01000985.1-human-gut-metagenome-genome-assembly--contig:-NODE-985-length-13527-cov-3.315522_pt1 | contig 13527 bp, 14 predicted proteins | sample MGYA00242749_ERZ504557 | MGnify/ENA primary metagenome ERZ504557 (study PRJEB26092, sample SAMD00036243) | human gut metagenome | host: Homo sapiens | study: EMG produced TPA metagenomics assembly of... | reverse complement strand
TATATATATAAATTTTACATATACTATACTTCGATGCTACCACAATGTCAATACATATATAAAATTTTTATATATATTTTTCGGAACTCAATCGTTATGGTATCTCTGGATAATCTGCAATGGATTTCTGATATCAAACTATTCATTTGACTATCTTTGGAGTGTGTTTGAATATATCGGTATTTCGTGGAGTCTGACTCCGATATGCATGACCTCATGTGGTCATAAAATATGCGCATCAGCCGTAAAACTGATGCGCACATAAAAATTATTTTACTGTAACTGTAATCACTTTATATACACCATTCTGTGCATATACCCATATCTTACAGTTTCCTTTTCTCATAGCTTTGATTACACCATCAGATGTCACAGTTACTACTTTTGTATTACTGCTTTCATAGCAGAGATTCTGTGTTGTTTGATTTTTTGTCTTTCTTTATTTCTATAGCTGTAATCTGAGCAGTTTTACCTTTCTTTAAGGTTACTTCTGTATCATTCTTCTTATTTCCAATCTTTATAATGGAAACAGCTTTGGCTACGCCGTATTTCCATCCTTAGTTATTGAATGTACTGCTACGGAGGTACCTGTGATTACTTTCTTTCCATCCACCATCTTGTAAGCCTTTACAATGTACTTGTAGTAAGTTGCTTTTTTCAGCTTAGTGGCGTACAAATCAGAACTTCTGAATCAGCGGATGTTCCGGTAGTACATCTTGGTGAAGTTCAGGAATTTCTGCATATTGTCACTGATGTATTTCCCCTTTTTCCATATCATTCCGATCTTTATGCGGATGGGTGGACTGAGGGGAATTCCTTTTATGCCAGAAGAGGCAAATCTGTCGGTCATGCTAGAATAGAGAAAGCTGCCATATTTACAGGTCTTTACTAACTGCAAAATGGTATAAATCTGGCTGCTGCGCATGACGATGTCCGGGACGTAACCGTCCGTTTCAAAGCGTGTTTTCAACAACTGGTTCTGTACGGAATCGGCATTGAAAAAGATCAAAGATTCTTTAGACATTTCTTTTGTGGTCACAACTTCTTTGTCTGCCAGTCGGTGGTCATCGCTCACACAAAAAACAACCTGGTCGTTGGCAAGGAGAGCCTTGTTAAACTTATCAATATTATACTGTTCCATATTTACCAGAGCCAGATCCAGAGTGTCGTCCTGTACCAGATTGCAGGCACGGACAGAACCATATTCCTCCAGAACAACAGCGATTTCCGGATATTGGTCATGAAATGCGATGAGAAGCTCAGGGAAAAAGACGGTGCTCAGCATAGGCGGAATTCCGATACGAAGAGGGGGTTTTACTCTCGCCATACTGGAGTAATCTGCCTGAAGCTCGGTGCAGTACTGAAGAATGTAGGTAGCTTTGTTATAAAGCTCTTCGCCTTCCTGGGTAAGGATTAGACTGTTTCCTTTCCTATAGAAGAGACTGATACCGAATTCGATTTCCAGGTCACGGATGGCCACGGACACAGTGGTTGAGTAACGTATAATTCCTCGGCTGCCTTTGTGATACTGTGGCAGCGGCTGGCTGTGCAAAAGTAACGGAGTTGGTTAAGTGTCATAAGTAATTTCCTCTAAGTTCGTTGTAATGTGTCGAAATATGTCATTTCTATAGCAAGTATAGTATTTTCTGAAACTGCTTTAAGTTATCTTCAAATAAAAAATACCATATACCTATCATAATTTCCATATTTATTTCTAAAGTTTTTTTTAATGTAGTAATATTGCATAAAAAAAACCTGCTAAAATTGAGATTATAAAAATTTTTTATGGGGATATGCAACCCATTAATTTGTTTTTTTATACGTGCATGATTTATAATAAACTCATCAAAGGAAACGTGCACGGCCGGTACCTTTCAAGAGAGATTAATAAAAAAAGACGGATAAGTAAGACAAAAGCGAAGAGCAAAATAAAAAATGAAATCACAGAAAAAAGTGAAAGGAGATCAATAAAATGTCTCAACAAACAATCACACTGTTATTTCTTGTGTTTACGATCATTAGTTTCATCCTCGAAAAGATACCACTTGGGCTTACAGCTTCGATCTGTGCAATCGGATTGACACTCACCGGAGTAGTGGATGTATCTACAACGTTTTCACAGTATGTAAACAGTAACGTAATCCTTTGTGTCGGCATGTTTGTAGTAGGTCAGGCACTATTTGAAACAGGAATGGCAAATAAAATCGGAGGTCTGGTCACCAGATTTGCCAGAACAGAAAGAACATTGATTATTGCAATCATGGTAATCGTAGGTGTGATGTCCGGATTCTTATCAAACACAGGTACAGCAGCAGTGCTGATCCCTGTAGTCTGTGGAATCGCTGATGAATCCGGCTATTCAAGAAGCCGCCTTTTGATGCCACTGGTATTTGCAGCAGCGCTTGGCGGGAATCTTTCCATCATCGGTGCACCCGGAAACCTGATGGGTGTAAACGCACTTCAGGAAATGGGGCTTTCCACAAGCTTTTTCATGTATGCACCGGTGGGAGTCCCGATGCTTCTGGTAGGAATTATCTACTTCGTTTTCATTGGATACAGATTTCTTCCGGATGGAAAAGGGACTGTAGGGGCAACTGTTGAAAAACAGAAAGATTTCAGTGATGTACCGAAATGGAAACAGACTGTTTCACTGATAGTTCTGATACTTGTGATTCTTGCAATGATTTTTGAGAAACAGATCGGAGTCAGCATTGAGATTTCTGCATGCATCGGAGCAATCATTCTGGTGCTGGTTGGAGTTCTTTCAGAAAAAGAAGCACTGGCTTCCATTGATCTGAAAGTAGTATTCCTTTTTGGAGGATCTCTTACACTTGCCAAAGCCCTGGACACAACAGGTGCCGGTGAACTGATAGCAGATAAGATCGTAGGACTTCTGGGTGCAGACCCGAACCCGATCGTGCTTCTTCTGGTAATATTCATTGTAACCTGTGCACTGACAAACTTCATGTCAAACACGGCCACAACCGCACTGATGATCCCAATTGCAGTTTCTCTGGCAAACAACCTTGGTGCGGATCCGAGAGCTGTTGTTATCGCAACTGTTATCGCAGGCTCCTGTGCATATGCAACACCGATTGGAATGCCTGCAAATACTATGGTAGTAGGACTTGGAGGATATAAATTCAAGGATTACGTGAAATCAGGTTTACCGTTGATTCTGGTATCCTTCGTGATCTGTATGATCCTTTTGCCTGTTTTGTTCCCGTTCTATCCGTGAGAGGATAAAACATATGAGACGGAAGATTTTCCGCTTAATGTAAATGTATCAATAGAAATAAAGCAGAAAACATGCTGCTTTAGATAAATAACCCAAAATTAAAAGCCAAACAACCCTAAACCATTGAATGATCAGGAGGTAAATCATGACTAAGGAAAATGGAGTTAAAGTATTAACAGACATGGTAGCAGATTTTGTTGCCCATATTGGAAAAAAATTACCGGACGACGTAGTAACAAAACTGGAAGAGCTTGGTTCTCAGGAAAGCGCAGCACTTCCAAAAGTACTTTATGAGACAATGACTAAGAACCAGGGACTGGCTGTAGAGCTGAACCGCCCAAGCTGCCAGGACACAGGAGTTCTTCAGTTCTGGCTGAAATGCGGAACTAATTTCCCGTACATCAACGAGCTGGAAGCCCTTTTGAAAGAAGCTGTTGTACAGGCTACTTTTGCAGCACCATTAAGACATAACTCTGTAGAAACTTTTGACGAGTACAACACCAAGAAAAACGTTGGAAAAGGAACTCCGACTGTATGGTGGGACATCGTTCCAAATAGTGATAAATGTGAGATTTACGCATACATGGCAGGAGGCGGATGTACTCTTCCGGGAAAAGCAATGGTACTTATGCCAGGTGCAGGATACGAAGGTATTACCGATTTCGTTCTTGACCAGATGACAACCTATGGACTGAATGCTTGTCCTCCGCTTCTTGTAGGTGTAGGTGTAGGAACATCTGTAGAGACAGCAGCCTCAATTCCAAGAAAGCACTTATGCGTCCGATCGTTCTCACAATGATAACGCAAACGCAGCAAAAATGGAGAAACTTCTGGAAGACGGAATCAATGCAATTGGCCTTGGACCGCAGGGAATGGGTGGAAAATATTCTGTAATGGGTGTTAATATCGAGAATACAGCCCGTCATCCATCTACAATCGGTGTAGCAGTAAATGTAGCTGTTGGTCACACCGCCGCGGTCACCTGATCGTAAATTCTGACCTTACAGTAACCTGTGATACACATTCCACATGGAAATTCAACGCATAATCGGAGGGAAAAAACATGATCGAAATCAGAGGAGATAAAAAAGTTCTTATTACACCAATCAGTGAAGAAGACCTGGCTGACATCAAAATCGGTGATATTGTATGGCTGGACGGAGATCTGATGACCTGCCGTGATGTGGCACATCGCCGTCTGGTTGAGTATGGAAGAGAACTTCCATATGATATCAAGGACAAAGCAATTTTCCACGCTGGCCCAATCGTTCGTAAAATTGAGGGAACAGAAGATGACTATGAAATGGTTTCCGTTGGACCGACAACCTCCATGCGTATGGAGAAATTTGAGTATGAATTTACTAAGCTTACAGGTGTAAGAGTAATCGTTGGAAAGGCGGAATGGGACCGAACACAGAGCGTGCATGTAAAGAGTTTGGTGCGATCCACTGTGTATTCCCGGCTGGCTGTGCAGTAGTAGCTGCAACAGAGGTTGAGAAGATCGTAGAACATCACTGGGATGAGCTTGGAATGCCTGAGACCTTATGGTGCAACAAAGTAAAAGAATTTGGTCCACTGATCGTATCTATCGATGCACAGGGCCGCAACCTGTTTGAAGAAAACAAGGTTATCTTCAATGAGAGAAAAGAAGCCGCTAAGCAGGCTATTTATCCGGAAGTTAAGTTTATTAAATAATGCATTTCAGTTTTACAAAAGTAAAAACCGTACGATTTCTTCTTTATTGTTTCAAAGATAAAAAAAGATAAACATCATCTAAGATGAAAAGAAAAGGTGGCTCACAGATTTTCTTCATACATGGTCTGTGGGCTGCTTTTTTCTGTATACGAAATTTAAATAAATAGTAACTTTAACCGAATCAAGTAAGTCCCCTGCGGAGGTTGCGAAAAGCAATAAGCAGTGGGTGGGGACTCGCATACAAATGATTATGCCACTGCTACATCTTTTTCCTCCGCCTTGAAATAAAAAAAATTATCCTGCAAGATTGTTTCAGGAATTAACATGTCGACACATTAGAGCGTGTCTGAAAAATCATTCCCGCAATCTGCACGCCCCACTTTGCGATATATTTTGTCCGAATTCGGTTGTCGTAGCCCATGAATTTTGGCAAGTAAAGATTATCTGAAAACTGAAAAAATAGGTATAAAAAATAAATATAGGGCTGTTGCAATGACGGAAAATAAGGTATGATATCTGCAGAAGCATGTTACACGTTTCTATAACCCGGGTGAAGTAAATGAAAAAGGCAATAATCTGTTGAGATATCTTCACCGGATAGACACAAAATCATTTGGAGAAAGTTATATGAAAAAGTTTAAGTTAAATGTACAGAGACATATCTGCATTTTATTATGCTTTATTTTATATATTACCGTGCTTCCCCTTCCTGTATCAGCAGAGGAAGCAAAATCCAAAACAGTCAGAGTAGGCTGGTATGAAGGAACTTATAATACCACAGGAGCAGACGGTCAGAGGAGAGGCTACAGCTACGAATACCAGCAGGCAGTAGCTGCGCATACCGGATGGAAATATGAATATGTGGAGGGAAGCTGGGCAGAACTGATGAGTATGCTGAAAAATGGACAGATCGATCTGCTGGGAGGCATTTCCTATACAGAGGAACGTTCCACTTCCATGCTTTTTTCAGAATTGCCTATGGGAGAGGATAAATATTACCTGTATGTGGATACTTCTAATACAGATATCTCCATTTCAGATCTGACTACATTAAATGGAAAAAGAATCGGTATGCTGCCGAATGCACTTCCTGCCGAAATGTTCCATGAGTGGGAGAAAAGTCATGGAGTGAACACGCAGCAGGTTGATATTACCGGTGCAGATGATGTTCGTCAGAAATTGAAAAATCATGAAATTGACGGATTTGTTTTAAATGAATCTCCACAGTGGGAAAGAGACGATATTTCTCCTGCTATTCTGATTGGTAGCTCCTATAATTATTTTGCAGTCAGCAAAAACGCCCGGATTTGAAAGAAGAGCTGGATCAGGTAATGCAGAAGATAGAGAGGGAGAATCCTTTTTATACAGACGATCTTTATAAAAGGTATCTCTCTGCAAATTCCCTTGAAACTCTTACGGATGAGGAACAGAACTGGCTGGAACAGCATGGGGCGGTCCGGATTGGATATCTGAAAAATGATGTGGGTATCAGCCTTGTGGATACGGAGTCAGAGAAACCGGTAGGAATTATTAACGATTATATTAGTCTGGTATCCGGTTATCTGGGTGAACAAGCCATAGAATTTCAACTGACAGGTTTTGAATCCCAGGAGAAAGAGCTGCAGGCATTAAAGGATAACAGGATTGATATGATTTTTCATATGAACCAGAATCCATATGAAGCTGAGCAGAATGATATTGTATTGTCAAATACTGTTTTTGAAATTAATGTTGCAGTACTCACCGGTGTTAAGAAGTTTGATGAAAATAAAGAGAATACAGTAGCAGTGAGCAGGAATAACCTGCTGGGGAAGTGGTATATTTCTTTTAATTATCCATTCTGGAAAATAAAGGAATACGACTCATCTGCTGAGGCCGATAAAGCAGTTCAAAGTGGCGAGGCAGACTGCTTTGTTGTGAAGGCAGGACAGTCATTAAAGACACTGGAGGACAGCAAAATGCGCAGTATTTTTCTTACGAAATCCGGCGCTTCCTGCTTTGCGGTCACCAGGGAAAACACAACATTAATGAATATCCTGAACAAAACCATTCAGACTCTGCCTGCTTCCAGACTTTCCAGTCAGTTTTACGTATATGAAAACGCACCGGGCAAGGTTACTCTGGCAGAATACATAAAGGATAATCTGCGGGTAGTTTCCATTTGGTTTGTAAGTGTGGTCTTGATTATTGTATGGATTATAGTTTATCTGCTGATACAAGCGAGAAAAGCCAAGATTCAGGCAGAAAAGCTAATGCCGCCAAATCAGAGTTCCTTTTCAATATGTCTCACGATATCCGGACACCCATGAATGCCCTGCTGGGATACAGTGAGCTGATAAAAAGGGAACTGACTGATCCGAAACTTCTGGATTATCAGGAGAAGATGGAACAGTCCGGAAATCTGCTTCTGTCTATTATCAATAATGTGCTGGACATGGCCCGGATTGAAAGCGGTAAGGTGGAACTGGATGAAGATTATGTGAAGATCAGAGATATTTATCAGGGAATTTACAAAATTTTCCAGGCGGAAGCGGAGAAAAAATGTATTCACCTTAAGATGGAATATGATGTCAAGCATGAGCACGTAATCTGCGATGAGACGAAGAACAAGGAAATTTTCCTCAATCTGATCAGTAATGCGGTAAAATATACAGCTTCAGGGGGAAGAGTTACCATAAGGATCACAGAGCTTGACTGTGACAGGAAAGACTATGTGCGGATACGGACTCAGGTAATTGATACAGGTATCGGAATGAGCGAAGAATTCCTTCCATCTCTCTTTGAGCTTTTGCCAGGGAACGAAATACAACAGACGGAAAGATTGCGGGAACAGGTCTGGGAATGCCGATCATAAAGAAGTATATTGATATGATGTACGGAACTATTGAAGTAGAAAGTAAGCAGGGAGAAGGAAGTAAATTTACAGTTACCCTGGAATACAGGATTGCTGATAAGAGCTACTATGAACAGGATACGGAAAAATCTTCAGATGTGGATGAAACAGACAGAATCAGCGGAAAACATATTTTGCTTGCCGAGGATAATGATCTGAATGCGGAAATCGCACAGTTTATCCTGGAGGATATGGGACTTATGGTTGATCGTGTTGAGGATGGAGTTCAGTGTGTGTCAAGGATAGAACAGAAACCGGCAGGCACCTATGACCTGATCCTTATGGATATCCAGATGCCGAACATGGACGGCTACAGGGCAACTGAGATGATCCGCGGACTGTCAGATAAAGACAAAGCCACTATTCCAATCATAGCCATGACAGCCAATGCCTTTGAGGAAGACAGAAAAAAGGCACTGGCAAAAGGAATGAACGGACATATTGCAAAACCTGTTGATGCAGAAAAAGTTGAGAAGACTATTTGTTCGGTTTTAGGCAGCCAGAGTGAACAGTAACGCGACACGTTAAAGTACAGAACAGGTATTCGCTTGCTCTGTACTTTTTTTATATGGGATGATATACTGAAAATATAACCATATTAAACATATTTCAATTTTTGATAAGTGAAATTTGATTAAAACAGGAGAATATTATGGATCATTTTGAATTGCATTCCGAGTACAAGCCAACTGGAGATCAGCCCCAGGCAATTGAACGTCTGGTCAGAGGCTTTAAAGAAGGCAACCAGTTCGAAACTTTACTGGGTGTCACCGGTTCCGGCAAGACATTTACCATGCGAACGTCATCGCCCAGCTAAATAAACCAACCCTCATCCTCGCCCACAACAAAACTCTCGCGGCACAGCTTTACGGAGAGATGAAAGAATTCTTCCCTGAGAACGCAGTGGAATATTTTGTCTCCTATTATGACTACTATCAGCCGGAGGCTTATGTCCCGTCTTCAGACACCTATATTGCCAAAGACTCCTCCATCAATGACGAGATTGACAAACTCCGTCTCTCTGCCACAGCCGCAATGTCAGAGCGGAAAGACGTAGTGGTCATTTCCTCCGTTTCCTGTATCTACGGACTGGGTTCCCCTCAGGAATTCTTTGACATGATGATTTCCCTGCGTCCGGGAATGACCAAAGACAGGGATGAGGTAATCCGGGAGCTGATCGACATTCAGTACACCAGAAATGAGATGGACTTCCACCGAAGCACCTTCCGTGTCCGTGGAGATACCCTGGAAATTTTTCCTGCCAACAGCTCCGATACAGCCGTGAGAGTAGAATTTTTCGGAGATGAGATCGACCGTATTTCAGAAATTGATGTACTGACAGGAGAAATCAAATGCCAGCGTTCTCATATCAGCATCTTCCCTGCATCCCACTATGTAGTGCCAGCAGAACAGATCCAGAGAGCAGCTGTAGCAATAGAAGAAGAATTAAAAGAACGTGTAGAGTATTTCAAAAGCGAAGACAAGCTTCTGGAAGCCCAGCGAATCTCAGAACGCACCAATTCGACATTGAAATGATGAAAGAAACCGGATTCTGTTCAGGAATCGAAAATTATTCCAGACATCTGTCAGGATTAAAGCCCGGACAGCCGCCATACACACTGCTGGACTATTTTGGAGATGACTTCTTACTTATTATAGATGAATCTCATATCACAGTACCTCAGGTAGGAGGAATGTACGCCGGTGACCAGAGCAGGAAGCAGACACTGGTAGACTACGGATTCCGGCTTCCTTCAGCCAAAGATAACCGCCCCTTAAGCTTCGAAGAATTCGAATCCAAACTGGATCAGGTCATGTTTGTATCCGCACTCCGGGACAATATGAGTATGATCATGAACTCCTCCGTGCAGAACAGATCATCCGTCCAACCGGACTTCTGGATCCGAAAGTAGAAGTCCGCCCCATTGAAGGACAGATTGACGACCTGATCGGGGAAGTAAACAAAGAAGTGTCAAAGAAACACAAAATACTGATCACCACTCTCACCAAACGAATGGCAGAAGACCTGACAGAATATATGAAAGAAGTAGGAATCCGAGTCCGTTACCTCCATTCCGATATCGATACCTTAGAACGTGCCCGCATTATCCGTGATATGCGTCTGGATGTCTTTGATGTACTGGTAGGAATCAACCTCCTTCGAGAAGGCCTGGACATCCCGGAAATCACCTTGGTAGCAATCCTGGATGCAGACAAAGAAGGCTTCCTCCGTTCCGAAACCTCTCTCATCCAGACCATCGGACGAGCTGCCCGAAACAGTGAAGGCCATGTAATCATGTACGCAGACAACATGACCGATTCCATGCACAAAGCCATCACCGAAACCAACCGCCGCCGAACCATCCAGGAAGCCTATAACAAAGAACACGGAATCACTCCGACTACTATCAAAAAAGCAGTCCGCGACCTCATCGCCGTATCCAAAGCAGTAGCCGAAACCGAAGTCCGACTCCAGAAAGACCCAGAGTCCATGACCCGCAAAGAACTTACCAAACTTATCACCCAGGTAGAAAAACAAATGCGCGCCGCAGCCGCAGACCTCAACTTTGAACAGGCCGCCGAACTACGTGATAAAATGATCGACCTGAAAAAGAACCTTGACGCTCTTGATAAATAGAACAAATGACCTGAAACAAGAAAATACTAATTGCGGTCAAGCCTGCGAGAAGAAAAGAATGACCTAAAACAGTAAAATAATAATTGCGGTCAAGCCTGCGAGAAGAAAAGAATGACCTGAAACAAGAAAATGATAATTACGGTCAAGGCTGTAAGAAGAAAAGAATGACCTGAAACAAGAAAATAACAATTGCAGTCAAGCCTATGAGAAGAAAAGAATGACCTGAAATAGGAAAAGAAAAATTACAGTCAAGGCCAGGGCAGGAAAAGAATGACCTGAAACAGGAAAAATATTTTTATGGTCAATTCCAGAACAGGTTACAAGTAATATGAGATAAAAAATGATGTTACAGTCAATTTCTCACAGCATTCTTTTCATCAAATCAAATAAATAATATTGTTATGAAATAACAAAAAATTCACAAAATAATATTGACAAACCAAATCAAGAGTGCTATCTTATGAGCATAAGGTGTTAGCACTCCTAAAACATGAGTGCTAACAAACCAAAAACAAAGGCAGTAAAGGAGTGGAACTTCATGGATCAGGAATTAGATGATCGTAAAAAGAAAATACTAAAAGCCATCATCAAAACCTACATGGAAACAGGCGAACCGGTGGGTTCCCGGACCATTTCCAAGTTTGCAGATTTAAATGTAAGCTCTGCCACCATCCGGAATGAGATGTCAGACCTGACAGATATGGGATATATCGTACAGCCCCACACCTCAGCCGGAAGAATTCCTTCTGATAAAGGTTATCGCCTCTACGTAGACGAGCTGATGAAAGAAAAGGAATCAGAGGTTCAGGAAATCAAGGATCTCATGATAGAGAAAACTGACAAACTGGATAAAATGCTGAAGCAGGTAGCAAAGGTACTGGCCTCCAATACCAACTATGCAACAATGATCTCTGTTCCACAGTACAGCGGAAGCAAGATTAAATTCATCCAGCTTTCCCGTGTGACACCCCTTCAGCTTGTGGCAGTAGTAGTGAGTGATAACAATGTCATCCGAAACCAGATCATCAATCTGGATGAGGAGATGGACGATCAGACAATCCTGAAATTAAATCTTCTTCTTAACACCAACTTAAATGGGGTGCCCATTCAGGATATCAACCTGGGAATGATTGCCCGCCTGAAAGAACAGGCAGGTGTACATGGCTCTGTGGTTGGCACAGTCCTTGATGCAGTGGCAGACACCATCCAGGTAGACGAAGACGATATGCAGATATATACTTCAGGAGCAACCAACATTTTCAAGTATCCGGAGCTTGCAGACACAAGCAAAGCGAGCGAGCTGATTTCAGCATTTGAAGAGAAGCAGGATCTGGTAGACCTGGTGAAAGAGAGAATGTCTGATACCGAGAACACAGGAATTCAGGTGTACATTGGTGATGAGATGCCGGTGCAGACCATGAAAGACTGCAGTGTAGTCACAGCCACTTACGAACTTGGAAAAGGAATGCATGGTACCATCGGTATCATCGGTCCCAAGCGTATGGATTATGCAAACGTAGTTGACAGCCTGAAGGCTTTGAAAGTCCAGCTGGACGAACTGATTAAGAAAGAGAGTTAGAAAGGCGGTAATAGAGAGTGTCAGAAGAAACAAAGAACACAGCTCAGGAAGAAGAGACAACAGATACTCCGGTAACAGAAGAAACTGTTGAGAATGAACCTGAAGTTGTAGAGAACGGCGAAGCAGAAACAGAGGAAATCCCGGTAGAGGACGGAGACGAGGAAGCTTCCCAGGATGACAAGAAAGACAGCAAATCAAAAACTTCTTTCCATTTTGTGCAAATGTTGTATACTTGGGTTTATCAAAAGCAGATTAGTCAGTTCAGACAAGATTTCCCAATGTTAAAAGTTTAATATTTTTTGGATAAGAAAAGTAATTGGAATAAAGGAGGAATATAGAACATATGACGAGAGAAAAAATATGAGTCCCTGCCTCTTTCTACATTAAAAGAGGTGGCAAAAACGCGCGGACTTCGCGGAATTTCAACGATGAAAAAAGCAGATCTGATCGATCTTATGCTGGAAGAAGATGACAAAGTTTCAATAAAAGAGGCGAAGGAGGAAGTAAAATCCGAAAAAGCCGGAACCGCAGATATTGAACAGCTCGACAGTGGACGTACGGTGAATGGAATTCTGGAAGTATGGATGGATACGGATTTATCCGTTCCCAGAACTATCTGCCGGGCGAGGAAGATGTATATGTATCACCATCGCAGATCCGCAGATTCAGCCTGAAGACAGGGGATATCCTGACAGGAAATACAAGAGTAAAGACACAGTCTGAAAAATTCAGTGCGCTTCTGTATCTGACCAAGATCAATGGAATGTCTCCGGCAGAAGCAGGACGCAGAATGAACTTTGAAAATATGACACCGATTTTCCCAAATGAAACGTCTCAGACTGGAAGCGGGAAAGAGCAGCACTGCAATGCGTGTTATGGATCTGATCTCTCCAATTGGTAAGGGACAGCGAGGCATGATCGTATCACCGCCGAAAGCAGGTAAGACAACCCTGTTGAAGCAGGTGGCGCTTTCTATGAGGAAGAATAATCCGGAGATCCATCTTCTGATCCTTCTGATCGATGAACGTCCGGAAGAAGTAACCGACATCAAAGAAGCCATTGAAGGGGATAATGTGGAAGTTATTTATTCGACCTTTGATGAGCTTCCGGAGCATCATAAACGTGTGTCAGAGATGGTGATCGAGCGTGCAAAACGTCTGGTTGAGCACAAAAAGGACGTTGTGATCCTTTTGGACAGCATTACCCGTCTGGCAAGAGCATACAACCTGGTTGTTCCACCGAGCGGACGAACCTGTCCGGTGGTCTTGATCCGGCAGCACTTCATATGCCGAAACGTTTCTTTGGCGCAGCGAGAAATATGCGTGAGGGCGGAAGCCTTACTATCCTCGCAACCGCACTTGTAGATACCGGAAGAAGATGGATGATGTCATCTACGAAGAATTTAAGGGAACCGGTAATATGGAACTGGTGCTTGACCGGAAGCTTTCTGAAAAGAGTAATCTTCCTGCAATCGATATCCCGAA
>ENA-OQBT01000982-OQBT01000982.1-human-gut-metagenome-genome-assembly--contig:-NODE-982-length-13589-cov-1.984252_pt1 | contig 13589 bp, 22 predicted proteins | sample MGYA00242749_ERZ504557 | MGnify/ENA primary metagenome ERZ504557 (study PRJEB26092, sample SAMD00036243) | human gut metagenome | host: Homo sapiens | study: EMG produced TPA metagenomics assembly of... | reverse complement strand
GTGTGCCGAAAACCGCCCCAGTTCTACCACACCATGCTCATGCGCGTAAGGACAGCCGTCCGCGCGAGTATTTCGCCAGCCGCGGTATGGGCGGCGACGTCTGCCGCCGCTACTGCCTGGCTTTGCGCCGGGTCGCAACGCGCTAGTGTCTCATTTGTCGCAGGCGGGCTTTACCCCGCAGGAGATGATCGACGCCAACGTGGCCGTGAGCCGTGGGCGCGGGCAGCTTGCCGACCGTTTTTACGACCGCGTGATGTTTCCCATCTTTGACGAGCAGGGTCATAACATCGCCTTTGGCGGGCGCATTATGGGCGATGGCCAGCCGAAGTACCTCAACACCGCCGAGACGAGCGTGTTCCATAAAAAGCGAAACCTCTACGGCTTTAACTGGGCCAAGGAGTTTATCGTCGCGCAGGATACCGCTATTGTGGTGGAGGGATATACCGACTGTATCGCCTGCTGGGAGGCGGGGATTAAAAACGTCGTCGCCACGCTGGGCACGGCGCTGACGGAACATCATGTAAAGACGCTCACCCGCTTTGCCAAGCGCATCGTGTATATGTTCGATGGCGACGCCGCCGGTCAAAAGGCCGCTCGCCGCGCGATTCAATTTATCGAGCAGGATTCGATGGACCTGCGCTGCGTGGTGCTTCCCGACGGCAACGACCCCATGGAGTTCATCACCGCGCATGGTGGCGAGGCACTGCAGGCGCGTATCGACGCCGCCGAGCCCCTCATGGACTTTGTATACCGGTCGCTGCAGGAGTCGAGCGACATCACCACGCCGGGCGGTCGTGCCAAGGCGCTTGAGGATGCGCTGACGCTCATCTATCCGCTGCGCGATAGCTATATGATCGATACGTACTTTATCCAGATTGCGGACCTTTTGGGTTTGGATCTGGAGACGGTGCGTTCGAGCTCGGGCCGTGTGTTTCGCGATGTTGCCAAGCGTGAGGACGCCGAGCGTCGTCGCGAGCAGAACTACGAGCGCCAGCGGGCGCAGGCCGAGCGTGCAGGCAGCGCCGGCGGTCGGGCGTCTGGTTCGCAGGGGAGGTCTCGCGGTGCTTGGGCGTCGGGGGTGACGCCGCCGGTGTCCGCACCGGTCGAGGAAGAGCCGTACGACTATGTGCCGCTCGAGGCTACGGGGCTGCGCCGGTCGAGGTCGTCGGCGATATGCCGCCGATCGATGTGCCGGTTGGGTTGGATGGCGCGGCGCCGGTAGCCGATGCAACGGGCGCGCCCACGGCACCGACGATGCCGATCGTGCTGACCGACCTAGAGCGAAAGTCTTTGGCGGGGGAGCGCGAGCTGTTGACGATGCTCACGAGCTACCCCGACCTGTTCCGCACGTATGCCGACCGCGTCTGCTCGATCGAGTGGGTGGATCCGCGTCACGAGTCCATCGCGTGGGCCGTGCTTGCGACGCCGCCGGGCACCGACCCACGGCGTGCATGGATGCGGCGCGCGCGGTGTGTCCCGAGACAGCGTCGCTTGTCAGCGCCGGGCGTATTTCGTCGACGAGCAAGCACCCCACCGAGACGAACATCGTGTTTATGCTCGATACCCTCGAGCTCTACACCATCAAGCGCCGCATGCGCGCCGCACAGGCCAAGCTACGTCAGGACCGGTCGCTCGACGATGAGGCGCGCCGTGTGCTGACGATGCAAGCGATGCAAGATTCTCAGCGCCAGCGCGAGCTCCAAAAGTCGATCGGTGGCGTGGCCGATCCGTTCCGTTTGATCGGTTTGGAGACGGCGGGCGCCGACCAGGTCTAGATGTTGTGGTCAACCAGCGTATTCGCGCCTATATCCAGTCTGAATTTTGGGTATAGACGTCAATGTGTGTGCTAAAGTAATGAGTCCTGTGGACTATGAAGGGAGAATCTGTGCCAAAAAAGAGTGAGAGCACGGGTACTGGGCTGGAATCCTACGTTGCAAAGCTCATGGGCAACGGCTCAAACAGGACTTCGGTAACCGAGGACGAGATTCAGGTCGCCCTGAAGGATATCGATGTGTCTGACGAGCAGCTCAACGCGGTGTATTCCGCGCTGCGCAACAGCGGCATCCAGATTATCTCCGCGAGCGGTAACGACGACGCCCCCATGGACGTCGACGATGACGATAACGATAGCGATACCGACGATTTCGATGACGACGAGCACGATTCCGGCTCGCTCGACGATCACGAGCTTAAGATGGCCCGCCAGGCCGACGCCGAGATGGGTTCTTCCAAGAGCAAGAAGAAGCGCACCGTGCGCACGTCCCGTTCGCGTTCGCGCGTTCGTGGCATCGATGCCTCCACGGTGATGCTGACCGGCGACCCGGTTCGTATGTACCTTAAGGAGATCGGTAAGGTCGACCTGCTGACCGCCTCCGAAGAGGTTGACCTGGCATGAAGATCGAGGCCGGTCTCGATGCCACCGAGAAGCTCGAGGCCGCCGAGGCGGGCGAGATCGAGCTCACCCGCGCGAGATGCGTCGCCTGACCCGAATCGAGAACGTGGGTCTCGAGGCCAAGCAGGCGCTCATCAGCGCCAACCTGCGCCTGGTCGTCTCCATCGCCAAGCGCTATGTCGGTCGCGGCATGCTGTTCCTGGACCTGATCCAGGAGGGCAACCTCGGTCTGATCCGCGCCGTCGAGAAGTTCGACTACCAGAAGGGCTTTAAGTTCTCCACGTACGCCACGTGGTGGATCCGTCAGGCCATCACGCGTGCTATCGCCGACCAGGCCCGTACCATCCGTATTCCCGTGCACATGGTCGAGACCATCAACAAGCTCGTCCGCGTGCAGCGCCAGCTTCTCCAGGACCTGGGTCGCGACCGACCCCCGAGGAGATCGGTGCCGAGATGGACATGAGTGCCGACCGCGTCCGCGAGATCCAGAAGATTTCGCAGGAGCCCGTGTCGCTCGAGACCCCCATCGGTGAGGAAGAGGATTCCCAGCTGGCGACTTCATCGAGGACTCCCAGGCTATCGTTCCGCCCGATGCCGCCAGCTTCTCCATGCTGCAGGAGCAGCTCACCCAGGTGCTCGATTCGCTTGCCGATCGTGAGCGCAAGGTTATCGAGCTGCGCTTTGGCCTTGTCGACGGACATCCCCGTACACTCGAGGAAGTCGGCCGCGAGTTTGGCGTCACGCGCGAGCGTATCCGCCAGATCGAGTCCAAGACCCTGGCCAAGCTCCGTCACCCCAGCCGCTCTAGCAAGCTCAAAGACTATATCGAAAGCTAGTCAAGCAAGAAGCGCCCTCAAGTACATCCGCTTGAGGCGCTTTCATGTAGTTGTTGGGGACGTCCCCAATGACTAGGTCGGAAAAATTCTCAAAAAAAGTTCTTGCCCTAAGCTGATTCGTCCGTATAATAAACTTCGTTGCTTGAGAGCACGCACCTATTCCTCGGTAGCTCAATGGTAGAGCACGCGGCTGTTAACCGCGCTGTTGTAGGTTCGAGTCCTACCCGGGGAGCCAGGTTGTAAAACCCCGTCGCTTATGCGGCGGGTTTTTTCATGCCGCGATCGCCTGGCGCGAACGTTGCCATATCAACATTTCGTGTCGAGGATGTAATCCCGCGACCCACCACCTCAACATGGCGCGCTCGTTGTAGAATAATGCAATGATTGCTCCCACGAGATGGTGCCGTGAGCACCAGATAAGGAGATTCTTGTGTCTGAGACCATTAACGGCAGCCTGAGCGTCTCGAACGACGTTATTGCCGATATTGCCGGTTATGCCGCGATGACGTGCTATGGCGTCGTCGGTATGGCCGAACAGCTCCAGGCGCGAGAGCGTGCGCCTGCTTGCCGGTCAGCGCCTCCGCAAGGGCGTGCTTGTCTCCGCCGACGAGAACGGCCTTACGGTCGATCTTTACGTCGTGCTCGAGAACGGCGTCAACATGAAGTCCGTCTGCCACAATCTTTCGAGCTCCGTTGCCTTCACCCTGCAGGAAATCGCCCAGATCGATCCCGCCAGCCTTAAGATCGGCATCCACATCGACGCGCTCAAGAGCCGTCTGAACTAGCATCCGAAAACGGAGATTCAAATACCCATGATTGCAAAGACCATTCGCACCTGTTTTCCGATCGCTGCGGCTGCCGTTTCCGACAAGGCCGAGGAGATCAACAAGCTCAACGTCTTCCCCGTACCCGACGGCGACACCGGCACCAACATGTCGCTCACGCTCGCCTCGGTGACCAAGGAGCTTTCCGCCCTTCCCGCCGATGCCGATATGGAGGCCATTGCCGGCGCCATTACCCACGGCTCCCTGATGGTGCCGCGGCAACTCCGGCGTCATCACCTCGCAGATCCTGCGCGGCGTGGCCGAGGGTCTCGTCTCTGTCGACGAGCCCATTACGTCCGCCAACATCGCCTTCGCCTTCCGTCGCGCCGTCAAGGTCGCCTTCCAGGCCGTTCGCAAGCCCATCGAGGGCACGATCCTCACGGTGCTTCGCGATGTCTCGACCAAGGCCGATGAGTGCGAAAAGAAGAAGTTCTCGGCCGAGGACGCGCTCGACGCCATCGTCGTCGAGGCCTACCAGTCCGTCGCCCGCACGCCCGACCTGCTGCCCGTTCTGAAGGAGAACGGCGTGGTCGACTCCGGCGCCTTTGGCTTTGCCATCTTCCTGGAGAACTTTGTCGCCGCCGCTCTTGGCCGCAGCACCGTTGTCGAGGATTTCTCCGCCACGTTTGATTCCGCTGGCTCTGCCCGCGACGCGGCCCTCGGTCGCGTTGAGATTGAGGCCAACGACGATTGGGAGGGCTCGGAGTTCCGCTACTGCAACGAGTTCCTCTTTAAGGCCGACGCCCCGTTTGACGAGGACGAGTGCCTTAAGTTCCTGGGCTCCATGGGCGACTGCGAGCTGCTCGTGGGTGCTACCCCGATTACAAGATCCATGTGCACTCCAACACGCCTAACCTGGTGCTCGAGCACATGCTGCAGCTTGGTCAGATCTACGAGTCTTTATCCACAACATGGAGATGGAGCCCACGACCGTACCGCCAAGATTCATGAGGACCAGGAAAAGGCCGCCGAGCCCGCCAAGGCGTTGGGCTTTGTCGCCGTTGCCGCCGGTTCGGGCGAGGCCGACATCCTCAAGTCCCTCGGCGTTGACGTGATCGTCTCGGGTGGCCAGACCATGAACCCCTCGACCGCCGACCTGCTGGGCGCGGTGGACCAGGTAAACGCGACCTCGGTCATTATCCTGCCCAATAACGGCAACATCCGCATGGCTGCCGAGGCCGCAGCCTCTGCCTGCACCGACAAGAAGGTCGCCGTCGTTCCCACCAAGACCGTCCCGCAGGCGTTCTCCGCGCTGTTCGCCGTCCTGCCCGATTCCGAGCTCGAGGACGCCGTTGCCGCCATGGTCGACGCATCAGCGAGGTTCGCGATGGCGAGGTCACCCGTGCCGTGCGCGATTCCAGCGCCTCTGACGGTTCTCCGATTCACTCCGGTGACGTCATGGGTATCATTGCCGGCTCCATCGACGTGGTCGGCTCCGATGTGAAGCAGGTCACGCTCGACTGCATCAACCGTATGCAGGAGGAAGAGGAGGGCGACGCGCTGACGATTCTGGCCGGCGAGGAGCTGTCCGATGAGGCCTTTCAGGAGATCGTCGACGCCATCGAGGAGGCTCAGCCCGATCTGGAGGTCGACGCCCATCGTGGCGAGCAGCCGCTCTATCCCGTGATCTTCTCGATCGAGTAGGCATCTGCCCATGTCCGAGCTGTGCTCCGTGCCGCGCGTCTCGGAGCGCTTTGCCCAGAGCAATGCGCTCGACGAGGATATTGCGCGACTCAAATATGTTTCGGGTAAGCGTGAGGAGGCCCTTCGCCGTTTGGGAATTCAGACGGTGGGGGACCTCCTTCTCCATATCCCTCATCGATACCTGGACTTTACGCGCTCCTGGTCCATCGAGATGGCGCCCATCGGTACCGTGTGCACGATCGTCGCCACGGTTGATCGCATTGTTCAAAAGCAGCCTCGCCCGCGTATGCAGGTGACCGAGGTCTCGCTGGTGGACGAGACGGGCGTGCTGCAAGTCGCCTTTTTCCGTCAGCCCTGGATTGCCCAGCAGTTTAAGCAGGGAGACCGTCTGGCTGTGATGGGTAAGGTCGAGTTTGCCTACGGCTTTAAGCAGATGGCCTCGCCGCATTTCGAAAAGCTCGAGGACGGACGTGCCGCGGGCACCATTCTGCCGGTCCATTACGTGAGTGATGGCGTGAGTCAGGCGTGGATGCGCCGCATCGTAAGCGGCGCGCTTGAGGTTGTCGGCAATCCCTTCGACCCGATTCCCGCACGCTTACGCGTCAAGCGCCGCCTGATGAGCAATGCCCGTGCGCTGCGCTCGATTCACTTTCCCTCGAGTATGGCCGAGCGCGACATCGCGCGGCGGCGTCTTGCCTACGAGGAATGTCTCTGCCTTCAGCTGGCGCTGCGCCTGCGCAACGACGGCGCTTGGTCGAAGTCGCTCCCTACGCCCACGCCGCGGGTGAGCACCTGGCGGCGCTCAGGGAAGCCCTGCCGTTTTCGCTGAGTGACGAGCAGGAGGCCGCGTTCCGAGACATCCTGCACGATATGTGCGATGGCGGGCGCGTGATGAACCACCTGCTACTGGGCGACGTCGGTACCGGCAAGACGGCCGTCGCCGCCTGCGCGCTGGCTGTCGCGGCCGATTCGGCACTCAGTCCTGCGTTATGGCGCCTACGGGCGTGCTGGCGCGCCAATATGCCGATAAGACTGGCCCCTTGCTCTCCCAGGCTGGCATGTCTTGGGCACTCCTGACGGGTGCCACGCCGGCGGCCGAGCGCGAGCAGATCCATGCGCAGCTGGAATCGGGCGAGCTCGACGTCCTCTTTGGAACCCACGCGGTCCTTTCGGACAACGTGGCGTTTAAGCATCTGTCGCTTGTCGTCATCGACGAGCAGCACCGCTTTGGTGTGGGCCAGCGCAATGCTCTGCGTGCCAAGGGCCCGGGTGCCGACCTTCTCGTTATGACGGCCACGCCGATCCCGCGCACGTTGGCGCTCTCGGTCTACGGCGACCTGGACACGAGCATCATCCGCCGTCGACCTGTTCCGGGGGCGGGCGTTACGACGCGCGTGCTCACCGAGTCGAGCGCGATTTGGCCTACGGTGCCATCCGCGAGGCGTATGAAAAGGTCAGCAGGCTTACGTGATCTGCCCGCTTGTGGAGCCGAGTGACTCGGCCGATGAGCTGGAAGACGTACCCGGTATCGCCCGCGACGACGAGGGCCGCGTGACCGTGCCTGTACCGCTGCACGATACGGCAACCGAGCTCGAACGACTGCGTCTGGCCCTGCCGGGACTTACCATTGAGCGCCTTCATGGCCGCATGCCGGCGGGGGAGAAGGACCGCGTGATCGATGCTTCAAGCGCGGTGAGATCGACGTGCTCGTCTCGACCACGGTGGTCGAGGTAGGCGTCGACGTGCCCAACGCCACCGTCATGGTCATCGAGAACGGTGAGCGCTTTGGTTGGCGGCCCTGCACCAGCTGCGCGGCCGCGTGGGCCGCGGCAGCGTGTCGCACTTGCCTGGTCATGACGCACTCCAAGGGCAACGGTGGCGCGTCGGCGGCACAAGACCGTCTCCAGTCGCTCGAAAAGACCTCTGACGGCTTTGCGCTCGCCCAGATGGACCTGCGCCTGCGCCACGAGGGCGAGATTCTGGGCTACCGCCAGCACGGCGGCGTGACCCTGCGCTTTGTGGACCTGGACGCGACGAGGATCTTATCGAATGGGCCCATTTGGACGCGGTCGAGCTCTTGCGGTATGCTTGCAACCTTGACTCCGTGGCGACGCGCCCCTTGCGCGACGCGGTCGCCATGCGTTATCGACATATCTTTAAGGAGGTCAGCGGAGGATGAGAATCATCGGCGGTGAATGGCGCGGCCGCAAGATCGAAGAGCCGCGTGGGCGCGATGTCACCCGTCCCACGACCGATCGCGTGCGCGAGGCATGCGCGTCCATGGTCATGTCGGCGTTCGACTTCGATCTGGACGAGGTCCGCGTGCTGGACGCCTTTGGCGGCTCCGGCGCCCTGGGAATCGAGATGCTCTCGCGTGGCGCCCGCTCGCTCACCACGTTCGAGATCGATCGCAATGCCGCCCGTCTGATCACCAAGAATATCGAGTCGCTGTGCCGCGACCGCTCGCGTTGGCGTGTCGTTACCGGCGATGTGTTGGCGAGCGCCTCGCGCGGCCGTGTGCCGGGTGGTCCCTTTGACCTGATCTTGCTCGACCCGCCCTATGCCTTTGGCGCCGAGCCGGTCGAGGAGCTGCTGCAAAATCTTTCCCAGCAGGGACTGCTGCGCCCGGGGCCTTTGCCCTTTTTGAACATGCCGCAGCCGATGCAGGTGCTCATCCGGCTTGTTTCAAGACCGTGCGAGAGAAGCGCTACGGCATTACCTCGGTTGACTTGCTGCGCTGGGTGGCCGAGGACGAGAACGACCATGCTGACGAGAACGAAAATGACGAGGATATGCCTTCGGAGGACACCCATGAATGACACCATCAACCGCGTGATCGTCCCGGGCACCTTCGATCCCATCACCTTTGGCCATATCGACGTGATCCGCCGAGCTCGCCGTATCTTTCCCAGCGTGATCGTCGCCGTGGCCGAATCGCAGGGTAAAAACGGCGTGGGCACCACCTTTATGCTCGACGAGCGCGTGGCGCTGGCCCGCGAGGCCCTCGGCGATTTGGACGGCGTCGAGGTACTGCCCTTCACCGGCCTGCTGGTCGACTTTGCACGTGAACAGAGGCGGGTGCCGTCGTTAAGGGTCTGCGCGCCATGACCGACTTTGAGTACGAGTTGCAGCAGGCCGACCTCAACTATCGCCTGGATAGCGAGCTGGAGTCCATCTTTGTCATGAGTGCTCCGCAGTACGGCTATATCTCGAGTTCGGTGGTGCGCCAGATCGCGTCGCTTGGCAGCGACGTGTCGACGTTTGTGCCGCCCAACGTGGTCGAAGCACTCAAACATCGCTTTTCGTGACGTTTTTTATTGCCTGGTGGCATGTGGTAAACTAACACGATGATATGTTACCTATGAAAGGAGACCGGATGCCGGGCGAGAATTTTCCTGGCGACAGGATCGTGAGTCTTGTCGACGAGCTCGAGGGGCTCATCGAAGAGGCTAAGACGCCGTTCGGCAAGAACGCCCAGATGAAGGTTATCGACGCCGACGTCTTCTTTAACATCCTCGATGAGATCCGCATGAGCTATCCCGAGGAGTGGCAGAAGTCCCGACGTATCCTCAAAGAGCGCGAGGAGCTTATGGCCTCCGCCGCCGCCCAGGCCGATTCCATCATTGCCGATGCTCAGCAGCAGGCGCTCACCATTGCCGGTGAGCAGGAGATCGTCCGCTTAGCCCAGCAGCAGGCCGACGACATCCGCGACCGTGCCCAGCAGTACGAGCGCGAGACGCGTTATGCCGCCGAGGATTACGCCGAGCAGGTCTTTACGCACCTCGAGGAGAACCTTAAGAGTCTGACCGGCACCGTCACTCGTTGCCGTCAGCAGCTCAACGAGGGCGCCGCCCAGCAGAACGGTCAGTGGTAATGGCTGAGTTCCCGAGCGTAACCGTCGATCTTTCCGAGCAGCTCGAGTTTCCCGGAGACTCTTATCCGCTGACCGGCAAGGTCGATGTCGCCACCTACACGGTGGGCGAGAAGGAGTACCAGCTGCAGGACGGCATTTCCTACGACGTGGTCTTTACCAACGCCGGTACCGGTGTTCTGCTTTCGGGCATGGTCCGCGCTCACGCCACCGGCGAGTGCGATCGCTGCCTGGAGCCCGCATCGTTTGATATCGCAGGCGAGATCGAGGAGTTCTACCTCTTTAACGAGCCCGAGGACCCCGAGGCCTACGAAGACGGCTACGAGTTGCTGGGCGAGGATCGCATTGTCGATCTGGGCGAGCCCATCAACGACGCGGTCGTCATGGACACGCCGTTCGTTGTCCTGTGCAAGCCCGATTGCCGCGGCCTTTGCCCCACCTGTGGCATCAATCTCAACGTCGAGCAATGCGATTGCGCCGCCAAGGCGGAGGCCGAATGGGCCGCTGCCACGGAAAATCCATTTGCAGCATTAAAGAATCTCAAGCTTGACGAGTAAAACTGTGGTAGTATCGCTACTTGCGCGTAATCGCCACACTGGATAGTTCATAAGGAAGGTCACTATGCCCGTACCTAAACAAAAGCAGGGTCGTATCCGCACCCATACCCGTCGTTCCGCCAACATGAAGATCTCGGCTGCGGCTCAGTCCACGTGCCCCCGTTGCGGCGCTGTTAAGCTCCCGCACCACGTGTGCCCCAGCTGCGGTTTCTACAAGGACCGCGAGGTTATCGTTACCGAGTAACTGTATACTCTGGATACGATGCCGTTCCAACTGGAACCACAATGGCCGGCTCAATGAGTCGGCCATTTTGTATAAGGAGCATATGAAATGAGTAACGTTCGCGTTTGTGTAGACGTTGTGGGCGGAGAGAGAAGCCCCAGGTTGTTCTCGATGGTATCGAGGCTGCGCTTGCGGCAGATTCCGAGATCGAGATTTTGGCCGTCGGTCCCGCCGAAATCGTCAACCCCTTTGCCGCAGCGCATGCCCGCGTGGAGGCCTTGGAAGCCCCCGACGTCATCAGCATGGAGGACGATCCCATCCGCGCTGTGATGACCAAGCGCAAGTCCTCGATCGTGCTTGCCTGCCGCGCTATCAAGAAGGGTAACGCGGATGCGTTCTTCTCTGCCGGCTCGACCGGTGCCATGACCGCTGCCGCCACGGCCTACGTCACGCCGTTTAGGTATTTGGCAGAGGGCAAGAAGCAGCCGGTCCGTCCGTGCTTGACCAACGCACTGCCCAATCGTGCCGGTGGCCTGACGGTGCTGTGCGATATGGGCGCCAATCCCGATGTCACGGTGGACGATATGGTGCGCTTCGCCCAGATGGGTGCTGCCTATGCCCGCGTGGTTTTGGGCATCGAGCATCCTCGCGTGGGCCTGCTTGCCAACGGCACCGAGGACGAGAAGGCTCCAACTTCACCAAAGTCGTGCTTCCCGGCCATGAAGGCCGCTGTTCCCGGCTTTGTGGGCAACTGCGAGGGCACCGATCTTACGTCGGGTAATTTTGACGTCGTGGTCGCCGATGGCATGTCGGGCAACATCGCGCTCAAGGCCACCGAGGCGCTGCCAAGTTTTTGCTTCAGGAGCTCAAGGGTGCCTTTATGTCCTCGCTCGGCACCAAGATCGCCGCGCTGCTCATTAAAAAGCAGATGCGCCAGATTAAGGCTAAGCTTTCGGGCGATGCCAAGGGCGGTGCGATCCTGCTGGGCCTGCGCGGCGTCGTGTTGATCGGCCACGGTGCTACGTCAGTCGAGGCCGTCAAGAACGGTACGCTTGCCGCGGCTCAGGCCGTGCGCGTCGGGCTTGTCCAGGACGTTGCCAATTCCATGGACGGTATCGTTTTGTAAGAGCCCCGTTACGTGGCTCAACCTGTACCGTGTGGGGTAGAATCGGAGCCGTATTGCAAACGCGGCTTCGATTGCCGTGTTGTGTTGTGTTCCATGACATACGAGAGGAAGCGCTATGGACCGCTCCGAAATCTTCGATAAGATCGCCGAAGTCGCCGCTGACGTGCTGGGCGTCGATGTCGCCGACATTAGCGACGAGACCACTTTTGACGATCTCGATGCCGATTCGCTCGAGCGTCTGCAGCTGGTGACGGCCATTGAGGACGAGTTCGACCTCGAAATCGATGACGAGACCCTGCTGTCGCTCAACTCTGTCGCCGACGCCGTCGACGCGATCGAAAACGCCAAGGAGGCCTAAGTCTTGGCTTTGTCTGAACGACTCACGCGCGCCAGGAGATTCTGGGCCATGAGTTCAATAACAAGGTGCTGCTGCGCGCGGCGCTCACGCATCCCTCGGCCGTCGAGGGCCTGCCGGTCTCTGCCAGCTATGAGCGCCTTGAATTTTTGGGCGATTCCATTTTAGGCGCCGTGGTGGCCCGTTCGCTCTTCGAGTCCTATCCCGAGTTTGACGAGGGCAAGCTCACGCGCCTGAAGGTGTCCCTTGTCTCGGGCGCCACGCTGTCCGAGGTGTCGCACGAGCTGGGTATCGACGACATCATCATCTTTGGCGCCTCCGAGACCGGTACCGGCGCGCGCGGCCTGCACTCGGCGCTTGAGAACGTTTACGAGTCGCTCGTGGGCGCGTTGTATCTGGATGCCGGTTGGGATGCGGCGGCGGAGTTCATCCACCGTACGCTTAAGCCGCACCTGGCCACCGAGCGTGCCGAGCACCCCGCGAACCCCAAGTCGTTCTTGCAGGAGTGCGTGCAGGCAGACGGCCACGAGCCTCCCGCGTATAAGCTGGTCGGCTCCGAGGGCCCCGCACATGCGCCCACCTTTACCGCTGTGGTGCTCATCGACGGTATTCGCCAGGGCCGCGGCACCGGTTCCTCCAAGAAGGAGGCCGAGGGGGCCGCTGCACTCGAGGCGCTCGACCGCATGGGCTACACCACCAACGGCGTGATTCTTAACAAGAAGCCTGTTTAAGCGAGGAACCGTGTATCTCAAGTCCCTCACGCTCAAAGGGTTCAAGTCGTTTGCCGACCGCGCCCATATGTCATTTGAGCCGGGCCTGACCGTCATCGTCGGTCCCAACGGCTCGGGAAAATCGAACATCTCCGACTCGATTCTGTGGGTCCTGGGCGAGCAGAGTGCCAAGCAGCTGCGCGGCCAGGCCATGGAGGACGTCATCTTCTCGGGCTCGTCGGCGCGCAAGCCGGTGGGTGTCGCCGAGGTCACGCTGGTGCTCGATAACTCGGACCATATGCTGCCCGTCGACTTTGACGAGGTCGCCATCACCCGTCGTATGTATCGCTCGGGCGAAAGCGAGTACCTCATCAACTCGAGCCCGTGCCGCCTGATGGACATTCAGGACATTCTGCACGATTCTGGCCTGGGCAAGGATACGCATTCCATCATCAGCCAGGGCAAGCTCGATGCCATTTTGCAGAGCCGCCCCGAGGAGCGCCGCGCCCTGATCGAGGAGGCTGCTGGCATCTCCAAGCACAAGCGCCGCAAGGAGCGTGCGCTCAAAAAGATTAAATCGATGGACGAGCACCTGACCCGTGCCCGCGACATCAATAAGGAGATCGCCCGTCAGCTGCGGCCGCTAGAGCGTCAGGTTGATCGCGCGCGCAAGTACAAAGAGCTGTCCTCGCGCGCGAACGAGCTTACGCAGATGCTGGCCGTCGACGAACTTCGTTCGCTGCAGTCGCAGTGGAACGACCTGGAGAGTCGCTCCAAGGAGGGCGCTGCCGAGTTTGAGCTTGCGCAATACCGCCTGGGCGAAAAAGAGCGCGAGCTCGAGAAACTCCAGGTCATGCTCGAGGAAAAGGGCCTGTTTGTGGGCGATCTGGCGAGCAGCGCCGCCATATGCAAGACGTGGTCGGCCGCATCAACTCCGATATGCGCCTACTCGAGGAAAAGGGCCACAACATGGTGTCGCGCCTGTCCGACATGCGCGGCCAGATCTCGAGCTCCGAACATCAGCGCCGTCGCGTGGTCGAGGAGCTCGAGG
>ENA-OQBT01000981-OQBT01000981.1-human-gut-metagenome-genome-assembly--contig:-NODE-981-length-13594-cov-3.243633_pt1 | contig 13594 bp, 23 predicted proteins | sample MGYA00242749_ERZ504557 | MGnify/ENA primary metagenome ERZ504557 (study PRJEB26092, sample SAMD00036243) | human gut metagenome | host: Homo sapiens | study: EMG produced TPA metagenomics assembly of... | reverse complement strand
TTGATTGCACTCGCTGCATGAGAATAGAAGAAAGGCCCGCATGAAGGTTTCGACCCTCATGCGGGGTCTTTTTTATTGCCATCCTTTCTCCATAGGTATATAATAAAGCGTGTTTTTAAGAACCACTTAGAAAGGGGCCTTTCTGTATGTCATCTAAATTGGGTACGTTATGTATTATCCTAACGGCCATAGCCTTTGGTACGATGGAAATTTCCTTGAAGATTGCTGGGACGGCATTTACGCCTTTCCAGCTGACCTTTCTCCGGTTCCTCGTCGGCGGGCTGTTGCTCATGCCGCTGGCTATCCGCGATGTGAAGAAGCGCAGCATCCACCTCGATCGTTCCGATTGGGGGTATTTGGCTGTCCTCGGGCTGGTCAACATCTGTTTCAGCATGATCCTCTTCCAGATCGGGGTCAATATGGCCAATGCCGGACTGGCAGCCATTGTCTTCTCCAGTAATCCGATTTTTGTCATGATTTTCTCGTATTTCATTATTCACGAAGCCTTTACCCGCAAGAAGGCCATTACCCTGGTCTTGAGCCTTATCGGCCTGGTTATCGTCGCTAATCCCATGGCTATTATCCGCAGCGGCAATATCGGCTTGCTTGTATCATTGGCAGCTGCCGTTTCCTTTGCCCTTTACACGACGCTGGGGAACTGCGTATTGAAAAACTGGGTGGCAATGTAGAAAATGCCTTCAGCTTTCTTATCGGCTGCGTTTTCCTGTTTTTCATCCTCTTGTTCCACGGCGATCCCATTGTGGCCGGTATTGATTCTCATACCGTGTGGCCCTTATTTACTGTTCCTTAGTCGTCACAGGTTTTGGCTACCTGTGCTTCATGAAAGCCATCGAACTGACAGGTCCGTCCAATGCGTCCTTTGCCTTCTTCATCAAGCCGATTATCGCCTTGATCTTGTCGGCCATCATCTTGTCGGAACCGATTACGGTCAATGCCGTCGTCGGCTTGGCCTGATCCTTCTGGGCTGCACCATGGCAGGGCCGATTGAACACCTGCTCTTCCGCCACCATGCTATCGGCGAAATCGAAGGCCGCGAAAACCATCCGGCTTGGATCAAGGAAGATACAGAAAGCCCCTTGGTCATTACGATTTCCCGTGAATACGGCAGCGGCGGCCGCAATATCGGCAAACTCGTCGCCCGTCAGCTCGGCATCCCGTATTACGATACGGAAATCCTCAATTTGACCCGCAAAGAGCATCCTCAGACCTTCGCTGCTTGGTGCAAAGACCGCAAGCGTCTCCTCGGGCCCTTGCTGACCAAGGTCTATGATGATTACATCCACTATGCATCGGGCTATGAATCGAAGCAGCAGGAAATGTTCCGCGATGAAGCGGAAGTCATCCAGGGCCTGACGGCTGGGAAATCCTGCGTCATCGTCGGCCGCCTGGCCAACTACATCCTGCGCAAACGGCCGAATACGTTCAACGTCTTCATCTCGTCCGACCCGGACTGGGCCATCCAGCGCATCATGCTCCGGGAACACGTCGATGCCGACAAGGCGCGGAAAATCCGCAACCACGTCAATCACGAACGGCGCGACCACTGCATGTACTGCACCGACTCCTATTGGGCTATGGCGCCAACTACGACTTGAGCCTCAAGTCCAGTGACTACGGCGTCGTCAAGACCGCCGACCTCATCTTGCAGGCCGCTCAGCACCGCTTGACCATCTCCAAAGAGGACATCAACCCGCAGCCGACCACAACGCCATCTCCACACCGGCGGCAGCGGCCGAATCGTGAGTTTGTAGTAGGGGCTGTCGCACGAAGGTTTTTGCCATCATGCATGGCCCTTTTCTTAAATGTTTGAGGTTTGATGTCTGATGTTTGAGGCAATGGCTTTTAAAGTTTGTCCCATCCACATCAAACATCAAACTTCAAACTCCAAAAAGCGCTGTCTTTATACGACACGCTTTTTTATACTTCAAATTTAAACAAATCTTAAATTTTCTCAAAATTAACAAATAATGGCAAGGAGCGATAGATTTAGTCTTTATTTTGAGAATAGAAAGTGATAAAATAAGAGATGACTTATTGATAGTGATTATTCTTGAGAATGTGTTGTGATAGCTATGGAGAAACGATGGCAATTTGGCCGTCCGGACAGCGGGCTCATACAGGCTTTGACCGAACAATTACATATCTCTCCGGTCTTAGCACAGGTACTGGCCAATCGCGGCATTGCCGATGCCGGCGAAGCCAGTCATTTTCTTCATGATACCCTGGCCGATATGGCAGACCCTTTTTTGATGAAGGGCATGGACGCGGCCGTGCAGCGGCTGGAACAGGCCATAACCGAAAACCAGCGCATCGTCATCTACGGTGACTATGACGTCGACGGCATTACGTCGACGTCTCTTGTTTATTCCGTCCTCCGCGACCTGGGTGCGTCGCCGCAGTTCTACATTCCTGAACGGGAGAGCGAAGGCTATGGCCTCAACGAAGGGGCCCTGGCCCAGCTGAGCCGGCAGGCGGATCTGCTCATCACCGTCGACTGCGGCATTTCGTCATACGACCTGGTCCGGCAGTTCTCACCAGTCCTGGATATGATTATTACGGATCATCACGAGCCGCCGGACCTGATTCCGCCGGCCCTGGCCGTCCTCAATCCCAAGCAGGACGGCTGCTCCTATCCCTTCAAGGAGCTGGCCGGAGCCGGCGTGGCCTACGTCCTCTGCCGGGCCTTGTGGCAGCATCACTGCCAGGAGGACCTGCCGGGCTATGCCGACCTGGCCGCCTTGGGGACCATTGCCGATCTGGTCCCGCTGACCGGCGAGAACCGCATCCTCGTCCGCTATGGCCTGGCGGCCATGAAAGAGGGGAAGCGGACGGGCCTCAAGGCCCTCCTCGACGCGTCGAATCTGAGCGGCAGGGACATCACGCCGGCCGCATCGCCTTTACGGCGGCGCCGCGCCTCAATGCGGCCGGCCGTATCAGCCATGCCACGAAAGGCGTCGAACTGCTCCTGGAGACCGATGCGGCTAAGGCTGCGGCCGATGCGGCCGAACTGAGCCATCTCAACACAGAGCGCCAGGACATCGAGCACACCATTGCCCAGGAAGCCATCGCTCAGATCGAAAGGCAGGGGAGGGGACGCGACGGCGTCCTCATCGCCTATCACCAGGCTGGCACGTCGCGTCATCGGCATTGCCGCATCGCGCCTGGTGGAAACGTACTACCGGCCATCCCTGGTCATCACCGTCCGCGACGCATCGGCAAGGGCTCGTGCCGCAGCATCAGCGGTTTCAATATGTACGAAGCCCTGCAGTATGCCCAGGACCTGCTCATCCAGTTCGGCGGCCACACCATGGCAGCAGGCTTTTCCGTCAAGGCCGAGAATATCGAGGCCCTGCGCCAGCGCCTGCTCGATTATGCCGCAGCCCACATGACGGCGGCTGATTACATCCCCTTGGTCCACATCGACAAGGAACTGGAACCGGCGGAGGTGACGCTGGACCTCATTGCCGAACTGGCCCGCCTGGAACCGTATGGCATGGGCAACAGCCGGCCCGTCTTTTCCCTGACCGGGGCGGTGGTAGAAGAAATCCGGCTCATCGGCCGGGAAAAGCAGCACGTCCGCCTCGTCGCCCGCGGAGCCGACAGGACGCGCCTTTCCGGCGTGGCCTGGTCCCAGGCCGGCCTGTGTGACGCCATCGTCGAAGGCGATGTCATCGACGTGGCCTTCCAGCTCGAACGGAACGACTTCAATGGCCTGTCGTCGCCGCAGCTGGTCATCCAGGACGTCCACCTGCCCATCGCCATATCGTCCTCAATCGGGCGGTCATGGTCGATATCTACATGGCCCTCAAGAAGTGCATCCCCGACTGGGGCATGCCGGTCTGGCAGGTCCGCCGCCGTCTGGCTGCGGCCCAGGGGGACTGCTACGACGTCCACACCATTTATGCTGCCATCGTCGTCCTGCGGGAAATCGGCGTCCTCAAAGTGCGTCATGATGACGACGGCCCAGCTTATTATTTTCCTATCCTTGCGGGGAAAATGGATCTCCATGCGTCGCCGACGTATGAATTGTACTGCAAGGAGTAAGGAGGTCTTCATATTATGGAATTTAAAGATAAAGATGTCGAATTTAAACACCTCATCGATACGATACATTCGTATTTGCCTAAGGCCAAATGCGATGATGTGACCAAAGCCTACCAGCTGGCCGAAGAGGCCCATAAGGACCAGCGCCGCGTCAGCGGGGAACCGTATATCCTGCATCCCCTGGCGGTGGCACAGATACTGGCAGATATGAAAATAGACACGACGACCATTACGGCGTCGCTCCTCCACGATGTCGTCGAAGATACGTCGTATACCCTGGACGACCTCAAGAAGATGTTCGGCAAGGAAGTGGCCTTCCTCGTCGACGGCGTCACCAAATTGAGCCGTCTCAATTACCGTACCAAAGAAGATCAGCAGCTCAACAGCATGCGCAAGATGTTCCTGGCCATGGCCAAGGACGTGCGCGTCGTCGTCATCAAGCTCGCCGACCGCCTCGCACAACATGCGACCCTGCGCTACATGCGCAGCGACAAGCAGAAGCGCATCGCCCAGGAAACGCTGGAAATCTTTGCGCCCCTGGCCCACCGCTTGGGGATCTTCAATATCAAATGGGAACTGGAAGATCTGTCCTTCCGCTATCTCGAACCGGATAAATACTATGACCTCGTCGACCAGATGAAGCAGAAGCGCCACGTCCGCGAAGAAATCGTCAACGAAGCCATCGACGTCCTCAAGAAGGCCCTCGACGAAGCCATATCCATTGCGAAATCAACGGCCGGCCCAAGCATTTTTACAGCATTTATAAGAAGATGAAGAAAGATAACCGCGACTTGAGCCAGGTCTATGACCTTTTCGCCATCCGCGTCATCGTCGACGACGTCAAGGACTGTTACGGCGTCCTGGGCATCGTCCACAGCTGTGGAAGCCCTTGCCGTACCGCTTCAAGGACTACATCGCCATGCCCAAGCCAATAACTATCAGTCCCTGCACACGACGGTCATCGGGACGCGGGGGCAGCCCGTCGAAATCCAGATCCGCACCTGGGAAATGCATCGCATCGCCGAATACGGCGTCGCCGCTCACTGGCGGTATAAAGAAGGCAACCAGACGGCCAATAAGGACGCTTTCGATGAAAAGATGGGCTGGCTGCGCAACCTCCTGGAATGGCAGGATACGAGCAATCCCAAGGAATTTGTCAATGCCTCAAGCTCGATGCTTTTTCCGACGAAGTCTTCGTTTTTTCGCCGCGGGGCGACGTCATCGACCTGCCCCAGGGGGCTATTCCCATCGACTTCGCCTACCGCATCCATACCGACGTCGGCCACCGCTGCGTCGGCGCCAAGATCAACGGCAAGATCGTCCCCTTGGATTATAAATTGAAGAACGGCGACATCGTCGAAATCATTACGTCCAAAGTGGGCAAGCCCAGCCTGGACTGGCTGAACATCGTCGGCAGCTCCGAAAGCCGCTCGAAGATCCGCAGCTGGTTCAAGAAGGAAAACCGCGAAGAAAACATCGCCAAAGGCTGGATGCGCTGGAACGGGAATGTAAGCGCCTGGGCCATGACTGGAAAGCCCTCAACGTCGGCGGCCGCCTGGGCCGCGTGGCCAAGCAGATGAATGCCGGCTCCGAAGACGACCTGGTCGCCGCTGTCGGTTACGGCGGCTTTGCCGTCAATACGGTCCTCATCAAGCTCCTGGAACTGCACAAGAAAGACCTGCAGAAGCAGGAAGAAAAGACCAACAGCCTGGCAGCCCTGGAAAAACTCAAGACCAAGAAGCCTGTCAAGCACAACGGCACGGGCATCCTGGTCAAAGGCGAACCGGGCCTCTTGGTCCGCCTGGCCAAGTGCTGCAGTCCTGTACCGGGCGACCCCATCATCGGCTTCATCACCCGCGGCCGCGGCGTCTCCGTCCATCGCGCCGACTGCCCGAATGTCACCCATGGCCAGAATGACGTAGACCGCTCATCGACGTCGAATGGGATTACGACGGCAACGAACGCTTTGAAGTGAACATGGAAATCGTCGCCTACGACCGCACGGGCATCATGGCCGAAATCATGGCCACCCTGGCGGAAATGAAGATTTCCATCCTCAGCGTCAACGCCAAGACCAGCGATACCAAGAACGTCACCATCACATGGGCATCAGCATCAAGGACCTGGCCCAGTTCGAATTTGTCGCCACCAAGATACGCCGCCTGAAGGATGTCTATGCCGTCGAACGCTATACGGGAGGGAACCAGGCATGAGAGCTGTCGTACAAAAGACCTTGAAGTCCTCTGTGACGTCGGACGGCGTCTTGGCAGTCAGGCCGGCAGCGGCCTGACGGTCCTCCTGGGCGTGTCCGTCAAGGATACAGACGATGACGTCCGCTACCTGGCCGATAAGATCGTCCACTTGCGGATCTTTGAAGATGACCAGGGGAAACTCAATCACTCCCTCCTCGATGAAGGCGGGAGATGCTGGTCATTTCGCAATTCACCTTGTACGGCGATGCCCGCCACGGCCGCCGTCCCAGTTATATCGAAGCGGCCAGGCCTGAACAGGCTGAAGCCTGTACAATCAGTTCGTCGACGCTGTCCGCGCCTTCGGGGTACCCGTGGCGACAGGCCGTTTCCGGACCCACATGGTCGTATCCCTGGAGAACGACGGGCCCGTGACCATCCTCTTGGACAGCCAGAAAACCTTTTAAGGGGGAAATGTGTATATGAGCATGAAATATATCAATATGGAACTCGGTCCTATCATGACCAATTGTTATATCGTCTACGATACGGATACGAAAGACGCCATGGTCGTCGACCCGGCCTGGGACTATCCGGCCATCGACAAGGCCCTGACCAGCCATGGCCTGACGCTGCGTTCATCTTCCTGACTCACGGCCATGCCGACCATATCGGCGCCCTGCAGGAACTGCGCCAGCGCAAGAATGTACCGGTCTACGTCGGCGCCGGCGATGCCGACCTCATTTCCAATTCGCACAACAACCTGTCCCTGTTCATGGGCCAGGCCATCGAATGTACGTCGGCCGACCACCTGGTCAAGGACGGCGATGAACTGACCCTGGGGAACCTGCACTTCACGGTCCTGGAAACGCCGGGCCACACGCCGGGCGGCCTCAGCCTGTACGGCGAAGGCGTCGTCTTTTCCGGCGACACACTGTTCCGCTATTCCGTCGGCCGTACCGACTCTACGGCGGCTCGTCGAAGACCTTGCTCCACAGCCTGGAAACGAAGCTCATGACCTTGCCCGACAATACGCTGGTCCTGCCCGGCCATGGCCCGGCCACGTCCATCGGTGACGAACGGCGGGGCAATCCCTTCCTGGACGGAGGCTGGTAAACCATGACTGCCTATAAGGGAGCGGAATTTTGGATGCGCGTCACCCTGGCCGTCCTGGCCGGGGCCTTGTTCCTGACGGTCCACGCCGTCTACTGGCCCGTCGTCATCTCCCTGATCCTGACATTCATCCTCATGCCGATACGCGATGGCGTCATCAAGGGACTGCGCCGCCTTACGGGACGCCAGGTACCCATCGATATAGCCATCCTCATTTCCTTCGTCATCCTCATCGTCATCGTGACGGTCATTACCAACAGCATCGTCAAACCGCTGGTCGTCCAGGTCAATTTACTGGCAGCCAACTTCAACGATTTGGTCAGCCAGACGGCGGCTCTGGTGACGCAGCTTGAAAATGAGCAGACCCAGTTCTATATTCCCGACCAGGTCAAGAAGATCATCAACGACGCCTTCGTCAAAGTCGGCAATTACGGCATCGACGGCATTACCAACCTCATCCAGTCGGTCTTTGCCATTGCCGGGACCGTCGTCGAATTTTTCGTCGTACCGATCATTACCTTTTATTTCATGAAAGACGGCGGCCATATGGTCAGGATTTTCGTCGACATCTTCCCCGAAAGTTACCGCAGCCACCTGGCCGGGCTCTTCCAGGAAATACAGCACGTCCTGAGCCGTTACATCCGCGGCCAGATCCTCATGAGCTGTATCATTGCGACGCTGACCTTCCTCGGCATGTGGGCTATGGGCGTACCTTATCCCATGGTCATCGGACTTTTGGCGGCCATTACCGAATGGATCCCCATCGTCGGGCCTATCGTCGGCGCCGTGCCGGCCATCCTGCTCAGTGCGACAGTCAGCCTGTCCCTGCCGATCAAAGTCATCATCTTCTATATCGTCATCCAGCAGATCGACAGCCACCTCATCATGCCTCAGGTCATGGGGCCGTCATCAGCCTGCATCCGGTCGTCATCGTTATCGCCCTGCTCATCGGCGGGACCCTCTTTGGCGTAGCCGGCATGATCCTTACTGTCCCGGTGACGGCAGTGCTACAGATTCTGTGTAAACATTTATGGTTCTACAATACATATAAAGAAAAGGCGATGAAGCACAATGGAAATAACGAAAACAGAAACCAATAAAAAAGAAATCATGGAAACCATGATGAAGCGCATGAAAGAAAAGATCAAGTTCAAGAAGTGCAAGATGACTTCCCAGCGTCAGATCATCCTGCGGGCCTTCGTCGAAAGCCCGATCCGCCACATGAGCGCCGAAGAAGTCTTCGAACTCGTCAAGAAGACGGCGCCCGACATCGGCCTGGCTACGGTCTACCGGACGCTGGACCTGTTCACCCAGATGGACCTCTTGAAGAAACTCGACTTCGACGACGGCTGCAGCCGCTACGAATTGAATGACCGCGACAATGAAGGCCATTTCCATCATCACCTCATCTGCCTGGGCTGCGGCAAGGTCTGGGAATGTGAAGACGACCTCCTGGAAACACTGGAAACGATCCTGGAAAAACGCCTCCACTTCCACACCGTCGACCATCAGCTGAAAGTCTATGGCTACTGTGAAGACTGCCAGAAGAAGCGGCAGAAGAAGCGGCCAAGGAAGCAGCTGCGAAAGAAGCGGAATAACATGTCTGTCCAGACCTATACCTATGACGGGCCCGAGGGGCTCCACGCCCTGGTCGGCCAGGTCATGGCGTCGCTGGGCTATGTCGGCGGCCGGGAAATCCGCGACGTCGGGGCGGCCGTTACCGTCCGCGATGACAGCGGCCACCTCTATCTGAGCTGTACCTTCCAGGATGGCGGGGAACCCTGGTTCTCTGAAGCCCGCCTCTTGCCAGGAGTCCGGGCACGGGACGCCCTCAAGGACTGCCTCATCCACTGGCACAACCGCTTTTCCGGCCATGGCCCGGGTCCGTGGGGGACGCTCATCGGCGTGCGGCCGACGAAGCTGGTCCACCACCTGTTCGACCAGGGCTTTACTGACGACCAGGCCGAAAAAGCCTTGCAGACGTCGTATCACGTCGCGCGGCTACGGCCCGGGACCTGGTGGCCATGGCCCGCCTGCAGCGGCCTTACGTGACCTGTCGGGGGCGGAAATTGGCCTTATACGTCGGCATCCCTTACTGCCCCAGCCACTGCCTGTACTGTTCCTTCCCGTCGCGCCTCATCGGCAGGGAAGGGGAGGCAGCGCTTACGGCTTTCCGCGATGCCGTCCTGGCCGACCTCGACGACCTAGCCGACTTGTGCCGGACCTATGATCTGGAAGTGACGTCGCTCTATGTCGGCGGCGGGACGCCGACGTGCCTGCCCCTGCCGGTCCTGGAAGCATGATGACGCGGCTGGCCCGGAATTTCCCGGAAGCCCGCGAATGGACGGTCGAAGCGGGCCGTCCCGATACGGCGACGCCGGACATGCTGGCCATGCTCCGCAAGGCCGGCGTCGACCGCATCAGCGTCAATCCCCAGACCCTGCAGCAGCACCTCCTCGATGCCCTGGGCCGGCGCCATAGCGTTGAAGCGATTTACACCATGTATGAAAACTGCCGGAAACTGGGATTTTCCGTCATCAATATGGACTTCATCGCCGGCCTTCCCGGGCAAACCGTGGCGGATATGCAGGAAAATATGGAAATTGTTTGCAAACTGCACCCGGAAAATGTTACAATTCATACGTTAGCATTAAAAAAACGGGCTCCTTTGTTCCATCATGAATTGCGGGCTTCTATTCCGCCTGCCGAAGAAACGGGCCGCATGGTCCGCCTATGTCAGTCCATCCTGACCGGCAGCGGCTATGTGCCCTATTATATGTACCGCCAGAAGTACATGGCAGCCAGCTTCGCCAATATCGGCTACGCCCTGCCGGGCAGCGTCAGTGCCTATAATATTGAAATGATGGAAGAGCGGCAGTCCGTCCTGGCAGCCGGACCGGGCGGGGCGACGAAGTTCCTCTGCCGCGACGGCCACACCTTGGAAAAGGTGTATATGCCGAAAGATGTCGATGCATATGTGCAGGCGCTGGCTGAGAAAATGGCCCAGCGCCGCCGTTTGTGTGCTATCATATACGGAAAAGAGGATGTTTAAATGGCAATTACTGCACCGAGAGGCACGCAGGATTTCCTGCCGGAACAGACGGTAGAGTGGCAGCTGCTGGAAGCCAAGATCCGCCAGATCTGCTCGCTCTATGGTTTCGGCGAAATCCGCACGCCTATGTTTGAAAGTACTGAATTATTTTTACGCGGCATCGGGGAAACGACAGACGTCGTCACCAAGGAAATGTATACCTTTGAAGACCGCGGCGGCCGCAGCATGACCCTGCGCCCGGAAAATACGGCTTCCGTCGTCCGGGCCTTCCTGGAACATAAGCTGTACGGCGACCCGCAGGTCCATAAGTTCTACTACATGGGGCCCATGTTCCGTCATGACCGTCCCCAGGCCGGCCGCTATCGCCAGTTCACCCAGTTCGGCGTCGAAGAAATCGGCTCCAAGGACCGGCTGTCGATGCCGAAATCATCGCCATGGCCTTCCAGCTCTTCCGGGAACTGGGCCTGAACGATCTGGTCCTGCACCTCAACTCCGTCGGCTGCCCGAAATGCCGTCCTGTCTATCGCCAGAAGCTCCTCGATTTCTTTGCCGATAAACGGGATCAGCTCTGCGACGACTGCAACGAACGGCTGGAAAAGAATCCGCTCCGCGTCCTCGACTGCAAAGAAGACGGCGAAAAAATGATGCAGATGGGCGTACCCTTGATTACAGATAATCTCTGCGACGACTGCAAGGAACATTTCCACAAAGTCCAGGAATATCTGACAGCCATCGGTATTCCCTTTACCCTCGACCCGCGCCTGGTCCGAGGTCTCGACTATTATACCAATACGGCCTTTGAAATCATGTACGCTCCCTTGGGCGCACAGAGCACGGTCTGCGGCGGCGGCCGCTACGACGGCCTCATCGAAGAAGTCGGCGGTCCGTCGACACCGGGCATCGGCTTTGCTATCGGCATGGAACGGCTGCTCCTGACCTTGAAGGAACAGGGCCTCTTGCCGCCGGTCGAAAAGAAACAGCCCGTCTTCATCGTCGCCCTCGGCGATGCTGCCAAGACCAAGGCCTTTGAACTGCAGCAGCAGCTCCGCGAAAAGGGCCTATATGCTGAAATCGACCTCTTAGGCCGCAGCATGAAGGGCCAGATGAAATCGGCGAACAAGCTCAACGCCGATTACACGGTCATCATCGGCGAAAATGAATTAGCCGCCGGTGAAGCCCAGGTCCGCAATATGGCCAGCAAAGAACAAGTCAGCGTTCCCCTTGATGGGATTGTTGCATATATGGAAACACACAAGAAGGGATGATTTACGAATGGATACAATGGAAGGTTTACACCGCTCCCAATACTGCGCTGAAGTAAGTGAAGCGGACAACGGCAAAGAAGTTGTCTTGACCGGCTGGGTAGAACGCCGCCGCGACCACGGCGGACTGATCTTCATCGATCTCCGCGACCGTACGGGCATCGTACAGGTCGTCGCTTCGCCGGATTATGAAAAGGTTTCTTTCGATAAAGCAGAACAGGTACGTACAGAATACGTCCTGGCTGTACGCGGCATCGTCCGCATGCGTGATAAAGATACGATCAACCCCAAGATGAAGACGGGCACTATCGAAATCCGCTGCGAAGAACTGCGCATCCTCAATTCGTCCAAGACGCCGCCGTTCTACATTGAAGACAACATCGACGTCGACGAAAAGATCCGCCTCAAATACCGCTACCTCGACCTGCGCCGTCCGGAAATGCAGAACAACCTCATCATGCGCCATAAAGTAAAACATGCCATGCGCACGTTCCTCAACGAACACGGCTTCATCGACATCGAAACGCCGGAACTCTGCAAGAGCACGCCGGAAGGCGCCCGCGACTACCTCGTACCGACCGTGTCAACGAAGGCAAATTCTATGCGCTGCCGCAGTCGCCGCAGATTTTTAAACAGCTGCTCATGATTTCCGGTATGGACCGTTATTACCAGATCGCCCGCTGCTTCCGCGATGAAGACCTGCGCGCCGACCGCCAGCCGGAATTTACTCAGCTCGACATGGAAATGTCCTTCATGGACCAGGAAGAAATCCTGACCCTCGTCGAACAGATGGTACACTACATCTTCAAAGAAACCCTGGGCCACGACGTCCAGCTCCCGATCCACCGCATGACTTGGGACTACGCCATGGCAAACTACGGCTCTGATAAGCCGGACCTGCGCTTCGACATGAAGTTCACCGACATTACAGAACTCGTCAAGGATACGGATTTCAAAGTCTTCCGCAACGTCATCGATAACGGTGGTCAGGTCAAAGCCATCAACGTCAAAGGTGACGCTGACATTCCCCGCCGCGAACTGGACGGCCTCGTCGAATACGTCGGCCACTACGGCGCAAAAGGCTTGGCTTGGATCGGCTTCCTCGAAGACGGCACGCTTAAATCGCAGATCAAGAAGTTCTTCGGCGAAGATAAGCTCCGCGAAATCGGCAAAGCCTGCGGCGCTGAAAAGGGCGACTTGGTCCTCATGATCGCCGACAAACCGAAAGTCGTCGCAGCCGCTCTCGGCGAACTGCGTAAAGAAATGGCCCGCCGCATGAACCTCATCAATGAAGACGAATTTGCCTTCACCTGGGTCGTCGACTTCCCCATGTTCGAATACAGCGAAGAAGAACACCGCTATGTCGCCATGCACCATCCGTTCACGGCTATGCGCGACGAAGACCTGGACAAACTGGAAACGGATCCGGCTCACGTCTATGCCAAGGCCTATGACCTGGTCCTCAACGGCATCGAACTCGGCGGCGGCTCCCTCCGTATCTACCAGCCCGACGTACAGCAGCGCGTCTTTAAGGCTATCGGCTTGACACCGGAAGAAGCAGAACAGAAATTCGGCTTCCTCCTCCGCGCCTTCGAATACGGTGCACCGCCCCACGGAGGTCTGGCTTTCGGCCTGGACCGCATGATCATGCTCATGCTCAAACGCAAGTCCATCCGCGACGTCATCGCCTTCCCGAAGACCCAGAACGCTATCGACCCCATGAGCGAAGCTCCGTCGACAGTCACCAAAAAACAGCTGCATGAACTCCACATCCAAGTAGAAGAAGACTTGGTAAGTAAATAACGAGATGAAAAAAAGCTTGTCGTATACCGACAAGCTTTTTTTCGTGGTTCGTGGTTCGTGGTTCGTGGTTCGTGGTTCGTGGTCGTGGTCCGTGATTGCGTCGTGGCGTA
>ENA-OQBT01000980-OQBT01000980.1-human-gut-metagenome-genome-assembly--contig:-NODE-980-length-13624-cov-1.467437_pt1 | contig 13624 bp, 18 predicted proteins | sample MGYA00242749_ERZ504557 | MGnify/ENA primary metagenome ERZ504557 (study PRJEB26092, sample SAMD00036243) | human gut metagenome | host: Homo sapiens | study: EMG produced TPA metagenomics assembly of... | reverse complement strand
CCATGGGCGATTCCCGGTATGGTCTGACCTTCATTGAAACTGACTGTAGAAAGCAGGGCTCCTGTAGGAATAAAAAGAACCCTTCTCCAGATGCCCGCCTGGATATTTGGCAATATCAACGCACCAAGTACCAGGCACTGCAGCCGCAGCCGCTTCCTCCTGCGTGGGTATCCTGATCGCTGCTGTCATAAATCTCCATACCACAATCCATTAAAAACTCTTCTGCTTCCAGCCCTTCATTTCGTATAAACTCTGCTAAAGCCTGTTTCCCAATTTTTCCCAGATCTCCGGTGATGATCTTGTCATACCAGCCACTTTCCAGCTGCTTTTTTGTTATCTCAAGATCTTTTAAATTCTGCATCACTGTATGAAAGGCTGCCGGGGCCATGGCTGCACCCATATTCATGGAATCTCTGATTCCTGCATCTACTACCTGGCCTGTGGTGATGCCTGCGACCCGGGCGATTCCTTTTTCTCCATATTTTCCAACCACTGCTGCCCCACAGCCTGTTACCGTCCAGGTGGCGGATTTTGGTCTCTGGTTCCATAGGCAAGAGGAAAACGGAAACTCTTTTTCTGCTGTAGCAAAATGACTGGAACGCCATGACAAGTACATTTTCCCCGTAACCTGCATTTACCGTCATTGCACCAAGCCCTAATGCTTCTCCCATGGTAGCGCAGGCACCGTACAGTCCTAAAAGCGGGATCTTCAGGCTTCCCGTGCCAAAGGAGGTAGCGATCAATTGTCCTAACAGATCTCCTGCAAAGCAGTAATCTATTTTTCCTTCTGTAAGATAAGCCTTTGCCATAGCCATCCTGGCCGCCTTTTCCTGCATGGCACTTTCCGCTTCTTCCCAGTTTTCCTTTCCCATTTTGTCATCCTGCTCCACTGCATCAAAGAGCGAACCCAAAGGTCCTTTTCCTTCTTTTGTGCCTGCTACAGAAGCAATACTTCTGATCACAGGGGGATGTTCAAATAGAATACTGGCTCTTCCTCTTTTCTGCTCCATACTATTTTCCAGCCTTTCTTTTTTATTCATGTAGTTACCCTTAAAATGGCTTTTTTACAATAAAAATATTCTACATAACGCAAAAAACCGCTGTAAAGAATTTTTCCTTACAACGGTTTTTTAGCTTTCTAAAACTTTCCCACTGCAGAATCTGACTTAAAAATCAGGCTTCTGCTTCTTCATATTCTTTTTCTTTTCCTGATCATTTAACAGGTTTGTCATGCTCTTTAAGCTGATGCCTAAAGTAGATGTATTGTGCAGCAGCGCAGACGTGGCAGGTGCGATCACACCGGCAACGCCTAAAAGGATCAGTCCTAAGTTGAACCCAATAACAAAACGGTAATTTCCATGGATACGCTTCATTAAACCATTGCTGATCGCTTTTAATGTTACCAGCTGATACAGATTTTCCTCAGAAATCGTAATATCTGCGATTTCTCTTGCAATTTCAGCACCTTCACTGATAGCAATGCCTACATCAGCTGCAGAAAGTGCAGGTGAATCGTTGATTCCATCTCCGATCATGATGACCTTATGACCCAGAGCCTTTTCACGCTCTACAAATCCGGCTTTGTCCTCTGGAAGTACCTCGGAAAAGTACCTGTCAACACCTACTTTTTCAGCGATGGCTCTTGCTGTCCTCTCACTGTCACCAGTCATCATAACGATATTCTTAATACCAAGATTTCTTAAAGCTTCAACTGTATCCTTCGCTTCTGGGCGAAGTGGATCCTCGATCAGGAGAACAGCTGCCAGCTTTCCGCCAATAGCCATATACAGATGAGAATAATACGGAGGCAGTTCATCAAATGCCTTCTTATGCTCTTCCGGGATAATACACTTTTCATCATCAAATACAAAGTGATGGCTTCCGATCACAACACGCTCATCATTTACATAGGTTGCAATGCCGTGTGCTACGATATAGTCAACCTTGGAGTGCATTTCTTCATGGACAAGTTTTCTATTTATTGCTTCTTTTACAACTGCATTTGCCATAGAATGTGGGAAATGCTCTTCCAGGCATGCTGCGATCTTCAGGATCTCATTTTGGGACATATCATTAAACACAACTATATCTGCCAGTACCGGCTCTGCTTTTGTAAGGGTACCGGTTTTATCAAATACAATGGTATGTGCCTCAGATACCGCCTCTAAGAACCGGCCGCCCTTTACAGTAATACGGTGGCTATTTGCCTCACGCATAGCAGAAAGAACGGATAACGGCATTGCCAGCTTTAATGCACAGGAAAAATCCACCATAAGAATCGACAGTGCCTTTGTGGAATTGCGTGTCAAAGCCATGTAAGGGCGTACCGCCAAGACTCCATGGAACCAGGGCATCTGCCAGGTTTGCAGCTTTTCCTTCTACAGAGGATTTTAATTTTTCAGAATCCTCGATCATCTTTACAATACGCTCAAAACGTGTAGAACCGGCTGCATGTTTTACTTTAAGGGTGATCTCCCCCTCTTCCACTGCAGTTCCTGCATAAAATACAACAATCCGGTCCGCTGTTTTCAACGCCAGTTCCAGATCATGTGTGATCAGAAGTACACCTGCTCCTCATCTGCGATCTCCCGGAAATGGGATAAGACCCGGACTGCCGCTTCCATATGAAGTCCAGGGGTCGGTTCATCTGCGATCACCAACTCCGGCTTTTCTACCACTGCGGTTCCGATCAGAACCTGCCTTGCCATTCCACCGGAAAGTTCAAAGGGATACATATTATCCACTTCTTTATCAAGACCATACCTTGTCAAAGCCTTCCTGCTTTTTTCCAGGCTGATCCGGTCTTTACCGCCAGCTACCTGCTCTCCCACTTTCATCAATGGGTCCAGATAAGACACACTTTGTGGGACCAGAACGATCTTATTGCCCCGCAGCTGCTTTATCCTTTTTGTGGTCAGCTGCTTTCCTTTATAATAAATATCTCCCCCGCAGCTTCCATTATAAGGAAGTACACCCATGACTGCATGAGCCAGAAGACTTTTCCCGGAGCCGCTGGAGCCAACCACAGCCACCATTTCCCCACGGGAAACCTTAAGGCTTAAATCCCGGATCACAGGCAGTGTTTTTCTGGAAAACCAGCCGTCATACTGGGTAAATGTAACGGATAAATGTTCAATACGAAGAAGTTCTTCTCTTTGTAAATCTTCCATCTGCACCTATGCCTCCCTTCTGCCTTCTTTGCATTTCTCTATTCATGAGCCCTGGACGGGTCCAGAAGACTGTTTAACGTATCCCCGATCACATGAAACATTATGACCACTAACACAAGCAAAAGCCCCGGGAACAAGGCCAGCCACCATTTTCCCATCGTCAGGTATTTCATGCTTTCAGAAAGGATCACCCCGATCGCAGGCTGTTCCGGCGACAGACCAAAGCCTAAAAATGTAATACTTGCTTCATGTAATATGGCATGAGGGAACATAAGCACCATTCCCACCAGCACCTGGGGAAGCAGATGGGGCATCATATGTCTGATCCCGATCTGCCATGGGCTCATGCCCATTTTCTCTGCGATCTTTATAAAATGGCTTTCCCTCAGCTGCAATACTTCCCCCCGGATCAGTCTGGTTAAAGAAGTCCAGTGAGTCAGGATGATCCCCACAGCTACACCCTTTAAGCCTTTTCCCAATGCGAATGAAATCAAAAGCAAAAGCAGAATATGGGGAATACCCATTACCACGTCAATAAGACCGCTTATAAAGCTATCTGCCCATTTTCCACCTGCTGCACAGGCAAGTCCCAGTCCTACTGCAATAACAGAACTGAACACAGATGTGATCAGGCCGATACGTATACTTAAAGATAAACCTGTAAGGTACGTACAAACATATCACGCCCCATCCAGTCTGTCCCAAAAGGATATCGTATACAGGGTGCTATATTTTTCCTGGTAAAATCCGTGGTCAATGCCTGTTCCTTCAAACAGACCCCCAAAACCAGCACTGCCCCAAGGATCAGTACCGCTGCCGCCGTAAGCGCTGTTATAAATATGCGCCTGCTGCTTATTCCTTCTGTACGTTTCAAATGCTTCTTCAAATTATCATTACCTTTCATCCCCGGTCTAATGTATGCGCCCGGAATCTTTCATTCACTTACTTTTTTGGCTGTTCTTCCGCATTCTGGGGTCTATGATCTCATATAAAATATCTGCAATAAAATTACCTGCAAACACTATTGCCGCGCTGATCATGGTAATTCCCATTAACAGCGGGATATCACTTCCAAGACCGGCGCTTACTGCCGCCTGTCCCAGCCCCGGATAGGAAAATACCTGTTCCACAAGAACAGAACCGCCAAAAATCTCGCTGATCGAAGCGAACTGCAGTGTTAATGCCGGAAGGATCATATTGCGAAGCCCATGTCTGAAAACAATAGAACCCAGCTTCGCCTCTGGCCCTTGCAAAAAGCACATAATCGCTTTCCATGACCTGTATCATCTTTCTCTTGTGTGAAGCGTGATATTAGAAATACCTGTAAGGCTTAAAGCCGCTGCCGGCAATATCCCATGACGGATACGGTCTGCTATGGAAACAGCGGCCGCATCTGCGCCTATTGGAACACTCAATCCCACAGGAAGGACTTTTAACCACACCGCAAACACCATAAGGAGTACCAGAGCCACCCAGAAAGCCGGTGTACTGGCTGTGACCAGGCATAAGCAGATATCACCCGGTCTGCCAGGCTTCCCTTTCTGGCACCAGCCGCCATTCCAAGGATCACACCTGCAACACCGGACAAGATCCACGCAGCTGCCATCAGCCATACAGAGCTGGCAAAACGGATCTGTATCACCTTTTCCACAGGCTGATGATACAAAAGGGAAGTTCCCATATTTCCGCAAGCAAAATCCCCCGCCCATGCGAGATAGCGTTTTAATGGCGGTATCCCTTCACCCCAGTAAAGCCGCAGCCTTTCGATCTGCTCCGGCTCATAGAGCCCAGAGCTGCCTGCCCTACATTGGTCTGCAATGGATCCAGTGGGGTCATGGAAACCAGGGCAAAGGCCCTATGCTTACAAAAATGAGAAGGACCAGCATCCGTATGAAATTTTTACTGATAAATAAAACCTGTTTCTTCAAACCTGTCTGCTCCTATTTTCCGCAACTGTTATCCAGCCATGGTATTTTCTGATCTGTATACTTTATTCCCAAGTCCACTGATCCACATTATTCACAATAGACCAGCCATGTCCATGTGGATGAAGCTTCTGGTCAGCTACATGAAGCCCATCTTCTGGACCAGTAAAGATGATCAATGTTCACCAGCCAGATCCACGGGATATCCCATCCTGGGTAACTCCGTTTTCACCATCCACTGTGCTTTTTTCCAAAGATCATAGGACTCTTCCAGAGACTGGCTTTCAAGGGCCTGATCCATGTATTCGTCCACTTTTTTTATTGGAATATGGGGAATACTCTGCAAAAGAGCCGTTCTGGGCTGTATGGTAAATATTGTAAAATTCCATTGGTGTATGGGCACCCCAGCCCCACATAAGAGGAGTAGACTGTGCTCTGTCATAAGCGGTATCCCAGCCTACGCCTTCAATGGACACCTGGATACCAAGTTCTTTTAACTGGTTGGCTGTATCTGCTGCCAGTGCCTGGCGGACAGAGTCACTTGCAGGATATAAAAGTGTAAAACCTGCCTGAACGCCATCTTTTTCCCTGATCCCGTCTTTTCCTTCCGTCCATCCGGCTTCTTCTAACAGGGCTTTTGCCGCTTCCGGGTCATAGGAAGTTTCAGAGTCCGGATTGTACCATGGCATCTTATCGCAGACACTGTAAGCAGGGCTGCCGTATCCATTTAACACATGCTCGATCATTTCTTCCCTGTCAATGCCCAGGTTAATGGCTCTGCGCACTTTTACATCACTAGTAAAATCATTCCCCGCTGCTACACCATCTCCGTTTACTGCACCTGAAGGAACAGCCGGAAGGTTAAATCCCCGGTTATCTACTATTTTAAACGCTAAAAGATCATATCCATCCACAGCCAGGTCAGCATAAGAAGCTGCTGTGTATGCAAGATCTGCCTGTCCAGCCTGAAACTGCCGCAAAAGCAGCATCTTCTTCCATAAACAGAACCGTTACCTGTTTCATTTTCGGAGCTTCCCCATAATAATCCGGGTTTGCCTCAAAGATCACCTGCTGTCCCTTATCCCACTGTTTCATAATATAACGGCCGGAACCAATAGGATGCTGTCCATAATCAGGTCCGTAAGCATGTTCCGGAAGGATACCTGTGATCGCCATGGTATATGGCCAGATGGAATAAGGCCGTTTCATATGAAATACCACGGTCACATCATCTGCAGCCTCTGCCTTATCCAGCATGGTAAAATCATTTACAGTGCTGTTATCCCGAAGCATATTGTAGGTAAACGCCACATCCTCTGCTGTCAGCCCTTCCCCGTCTGTAAATTTCACATCCGGGCGAATGGTCACAGTCCAGGTCAGACCATCCTCTGAAGTTTTCATATCTGTTGCCAGGTCATAACCGATGGTCAGATCCTTGTTAGTCACTGTCAATGTACTCTGGATCAGCGGTTCATGAACATGTTCCCCTGCACCCCAGCCATACACCGGATCAAAACCTGCCTCCGGCTCTGAGGACGGCCCCATGACTACAATAACAGAGTCTTTTTTCCCTGTATCTTCTGTCTGTGACTGATTCTTTTGCTCTTTGGTACTTTCAGCCTGCTGCTCTGTCTGTCCTGCTGTATTTCCTGTTGCATTTCCTTTTCCACAGCCTGCAAGACCTGCTGCCACCAGGACTGCTGTTATTGTTAATAAAACTTTTTTCCAGTTCTTTTTCACTTTCTTCTTTCTCCTTTCATGTTTAAACCTGACCGGTGATGCACCATCGGTACCTATACGATAAACGTACATGTCACTGGCGGGGACATCACCATAAATGAAACAGGAAGATATGAATCGCCCTTACTGTAGCGTTCACACCTTCCTGGTATGATTATCTTCCATAATTCCGTTTTAAATAATCGCTTTTTACACAATCCTGTTCATCAGGAGAAACTCCGGCTTCTGCCAAAACTGTATAGAATTGTAACACTCAGATAGCTTTTCGTCAACTTATACCAGCCATCTGGGTGTTACTTATTGAAACAATTATTATCTATGCCTTACATGGCCAGAATATATTTTTACTTTACTTTTTTGAATACATAATGCATCTGATCCCAGGTCAAAACATCAACCGTTTCTTCCAGACGTATAAAAAAGACCCTGCATGATCTCTCACGCAGAGTCCCAAAATATCTACATATTTTAATCAAATATTATTCGCAAACATATGGCATGAGTGCGATGTGGCGAGCGCGCTTGATAGCTACAGTTAAAGCTCTCTGATGCTTTGCGCAGTTGCCAGTGATACGACGAGGAAGGATTTTACCTCTCTCAGATACGTATCTCTTTAATTTGTTAGTGTCCTTGTAATCGATAACGCCGTTCTTATCACCACAGAAAACGCAAACTTTTTTTTCTTCTGCGCATTCCGCCTGGTCTTCTCATCTTAGCGCCCTCTGTCTGTCTGTTTTATTAAATGCCATTGGTGTTGTCCTCCTTTATTATTAACCATGGAACATATCCGGCATAATAGAGCCTAGTTGAACGGAAGTCCTTCGTCTTCAACTCCGTCCGGAATGTTCATAAACCCATCACCAATCGCGCTGGTAGGAGCCGGTCTCTGAGATGGAGCTGACTGTCCATAGCCGCCCATATCAGATGCCGCACCCTTACTGTCTGCGAATTCCTGGTCATCAAGGATGACTTCGGTGGTGTATACTCTCTGACCGTCCTTATTTACATAGCTGCCTGTCTGAAGCCTTCCGGAAACCAGCACACGCATGCCCTGACGGAAATACTTTTCTGCAAACTCACCTGCGCGGTCAAATGCCACACAGTTAATGAAATCTGCAGTCTGGTCACTTCCCTCCTGACCTCTGCGGCCTCTTCTGTCCACTGCAAGAGTGTATCTGGCAATTGCCATAGAACGCTCTCCCTGTGAATATCTTACTTCCGGATCTCTTGTTAATCTGCCCATTAAGATAACTCTGTTCATACGGTCACACTTCCTTTTTTAACTCCGTTTTCACGGTCTGGGTATTTCTTATGCCTCAGCCTTAACGCATAAGTATCTGATCACTGGTTCCATAATACGAACGTGAGCTTCTACTTCGTTAGGGCATACAGAATCGGACTCAAACTGGATGAAGTAGTAGTATGCTTCATGAGACTTCTGGATCTCATAAGCAAGTCTCTTCTTACCCCACTCATCTACGTTGGTCACAGTGCCACCGAAACGGGTGATGTAACCTTTTACCTTTTCGATTGCTGCTGCACGCTCTTCGTCTTCAAGCTTCACATTCAGAACAACGGTTAATTCGTACTTGTTCATCTTGTTTTACCTCCTTGTGGTCTCTGGCCCTGCTTTCAGTTTCAGGAGCAAGGATTTAATATGTCACGAATAGTTATTCTAGCAAAAAAAGGTCTTAAATGCAAGACCTTTTCCATATTTTTTTTATTACAGTTCAGTCATAACGTTACTGTTCATGCGTTGCATGACCAGCAACGAATTGCCGTGGCTTCGCATTTAAATACGGCAAATTCCCGCTACCACTACGTTATCGTACGGCACTTTCGGTTCCAAAAGTGCCTACCATGTACAGTAACGTCATAACATCCTTACTTCTTATTATTTGCAAACATGACTGCATATTCAATAGAATTTCTAAGACTTAATTCACTTGCCTTACCGGTTCCAGCCTGGTCAAATGCAGTTCCGTGGTCTACAGATACTCTGATGATGGGCAGTCCTAAGGTAATGTTTACACCAGCCACTGCATCCCACGCTTTCTTCTCATGATTGTATACAAAGCCTACTACCTTTAACGGGATGTGGCCCTGGTCATGGTACATGGCAACTACAATGTCGTACCAGCCGCCTCTTGCCTTGGAAAATACTGTATCCGGCGGTACAGGTCCGTCTGCATTGATGCCTTCTGCCTTTGCTGCCTCAATTGCAGGATGATCTCATCGATCTCTTCTCTTCCAAACAAACCGTGTTCACCACTGTGTGGGTTTAAACCAGCTACGCCGATCTTTGGCTCCTTAATGCCAGATCCTTACATGCCTTATCCGCAATACGGATCACATCTAATACACGCTGCTTCTTTACGCGGTCACAGGCTTCACGCAGGGAAACATGGGTAGAAACATGGACTACACGTAAAATTTTCATGCGCCAGCATCATAGTATAGTTCTTAGTTCCGGTCATATCTGCGTAGATCTCTGTATGTCCGGAATAATGATGTCCTGCAAGATTTACTGCTTCTTTATTAAATGCATTGGTAACAGTAGCGTCTACCTTTTTATCCATAGCCAGTTCAATGACCTTTGTTACATATTTAAAAGCGGCATCTCCGCACATAGCGGAAACTTCCCCTCTTTTTAACTGTGCCATATCAACCAGCCCATATCCAGCACATCAATGGTTCCGTATTCATATTTTGCCTCTGAAACATCTTTAATGGCATTGATCTTCATTTCTGTATGTCCTACGACCGGAAGTGCTGCTTCCATTACGCTGGCATCGCTACTACTACCGGGTTGCACAGGTCATATAAAGACTTATCTGCAAATGCTTTTACGGTGATCTCCGGTCCGATGCTGGGCCGGATCCCCCATGGTCGATACCCACGATCTTCTTTTCGCTCATATCTGCCTCCTGAAAAATGGAATGATGATTTTTCTCTATTTACTATACCACATCTACCTAAAAATGGTATATGCCAGCAAACAGGACCGGATGCTTCCACCCGGTCCCACTTATCTTACAGCCAAACCAGCTGTACTTATTCTTTTATTATCTATTTACTTATTTTGCTGCTCTGCGCTTATCCTCAAGCTTATGGAGCCATGATACAAGAATCGGGCAGCAGATAGCGGTTACGATGATAGCTGCAGTAATCTGGGCAGTTGCTGCTTCAGATACTGCAAGTAAGGTTGCATCTACAGCTGCTACAGATGCAGGAGTTGCTGCTGCATTTCCTGCTGTTGTACCAATAGCACCACCAACTTCCGGATGATCCATTCTTAACAGCTTGTATACAAGGTATCCAACCAGACCTGTAATAAGAGTACAGCCAACAACTAAAAGGATTCCAGGGCCACCTGCCTTGATCAGGTTCATGATGTTTAAGCCAGCGCCCAGAGGGAATGCGAAAAATGGGATCAGCATAGAAGCACCTGGTTCGCAGAACTTGCGGATGTCTTCATCTAAGTTACCCATGATACAGCCAACGATTACAGGAATGATACACCTACAAGTACGGACATTGGGATCTTTGCAACACCAGCAGCACCTAAAGCTACCATGGTAAAGAAAGGACCATCGTTGATAGAAAGGATAGAAACAGCACCTACGTCTGTTGCATCACCATACTCACCAGCTAATGCTGCGTACAGACCACCATTGGAGTTTGCCAGGCACCTACGATCGCCAGTGTGGACAGTCCCAGGAAACCTGCTTCGCCAAACAGCTTACCACAGATCAGACCAATGATAATACCAACACCAACTTTAACAGCGGTAATTACAACGCCTTTATAAACGGTAACGCCTGCTTTTTTGAAGTTGATGGTTGTTGCATTACAGAAAATGAACACTGCCAGGATCGGCATTGCACCTGATTTCCAAAGGTATGTAGTAAATGTACCATCAAACATGGTCCAGATCGTACCGCCAAAAAATGTATTAATAATTGCACCTAACAGCAACGGAACTACCATTCAAACCACCATGGAATTTTTTTCACGCTTTTCAGAATGTTCATTCTAGTATCCCCCTTATGTTAAATTATATTTTTTATTTTGCAGCGATCAGTCTTAAAAACGTTATCTACTGTATAAGCCAGGTTCTCCTTGCTGTGATGACGGCTTATGGAGAAGTCCTGAGGCAAACGGTTGATAGGGAATACGGCAGTTACACCATTTCGTATGCCTTATCGATCTCTGCATCATCTGCACCGCCTACAACAGCGATCACATTTTTATCCTGTTTCTTTGCACGCTCTGCAATACCGATCACAACTTTGCCGCGAAGACTCTGGGAATCCAGCTTTCCTTCACCGGTGATAATGTAATCAGCATCACTGATCATTTCATCAAACTTTACAGTGTCCAGAACCGTCTGATGCCCATCTGCAGACGGGAGCCAAAGAAAGCGATCATGCCTGCGCCCATAGCGCCTGCTGCGCCGGTTCCCGGAACTTCACTGATGTCTTTGCCAATTGCTTCTGTAATAGCACGGCTTAAATTCTTGATACCTTCATCCAGCTCCAGTACCATTGCCTCATCAGCGCCCTTCTGCGGTCCGAAGATGTGGGATGCGCCGGTTGGCCCGTACATTGGGTTGTCAATATCACACATGGTAACGATCTCAACTTTATTTAAGATCTCTGCCTTGCCGCTTAAGTCGATCTTACAGATATCTGCGGTAGTTCCGCCGGTTGGAACGAATTCCTTTCCGTCTTTGTCATAGAATTTAACGCCAACTGCTGCTGCTGCACCGCAGCCACCGTCATTGGTACTGGATCCGCCCAATCCTACAATAATCTTTTCCACACCGCTTTCAGCTGCTGCCAGGATCAGCTGTCCAACACCATATGTAGTTGTTTTTCTCGGATTCTTGCGGTCTTCTACTAATGGAAGTCCTGCACAGGAAGCCATTTCGATCACTGCGGTCTTGCCTTCATTGATCAGGCCATAGTAGGAATCCATATCTTCAAAATATGGGTTTTTAACCTTTACAGTTACCTTGCTGCCACCTAAAGCGGTAATAAATGCATCTACAGAGCCTTCGCCGCCGTCTGCTACAGGAACGCAGGCTGTTTCAGCTCCAGGAAAATGTTTTTCTACTTTTTCCTTTGCGATCTCGCAGATCTGCTCAGAACTTAAAGTTCCCTTAAAGGAATCAGGAATGAGAACAAATTTCATGTCTGTCTTTCTCCTTTTTCTTTATATGTACTCTCGGAATCCTTTTATACCTGATTTTGTGAGAAAAACTCCGGGAGTACATTTATTTCACCTGTCTGGAAACACACCAGAAAGCCTGCTTCCAGACATTTCAGAGTTTAAAGTTGATCCATTACTCTCTGACGATAACAGATACGCCATCCGGGATAACAGTTACCTTGTAGTCTTCCTTCTTAACAATAGCTTTTGCCTTTTCCAAAGCTTCTTCCATGCTGTGTGCAGGAACCATGTGCAGATCTTCTACTAACTGGTCATCGCAGGAAGATACAAATACTACAGTTGCCTTTAACAGCAGTCTTGCAAAGATCTGGGACTGCCACTGGTCGATAATAGTCTCTTCCGGCTTTCTGTCAAGGAAGGTCTTCATCATACGGTTCAGATCCTTCTCATCGCGGAAGGTTTCATGGAAGTATTTTCCGCCGTGTCCATCAGCTGCCTTGGAAAGCATGATGATAACGCCGCCTTCTTTTACAGTTGCCTCAGCTGCAGTCATACCCTTTACAGACTGATAAATGTTCTGGTCCAGAGGATATCCGCCGTTGGTAGAGATAACGATATCTGCCGGAATTGCATCTACCTGGCACTTGGAAGCTAAGAACTCACGTCCAACTCTGTGAGCCAGATCACAGTCACCGGCTACTGCAAAAAATAGGATCATGTGCTGCATCAATAACTACATTTACGATGAAATCCAGTCTTGCTGCTCTTGCTGCATACAGCATATCATTGTGGATCGGGTTTCCTTCAACAACACCGGTACGTGCATGAGGATCATTAATAAATCCGGAGTTGTGGTTGTACATAACAGTCTCGCGGCTTGCAACGCCTGGAAGAATACTCTTTCTGCCGCCGGAGAAGCCTGCGAAGAAGTGTGGCTCAATAAAGCTTCTGCTACTAACAGGTCTGCTTCTGCTGCCAGACGGTTAATGATCAGATTGCCGCCAGATGGAAGCTTGCCAAGGTATACCAGGTTGTCCTTGTCATCGCAGTCATGAACTATGATCTTCTCATTTGCCATGATCTCAGGACCAAATTTTGCTGCCAGCTCTTCTTTGGTAGTTGTTCTGTGAAGACCGGTTGAAATAAGAATGGTAATATCAGCATCAGGATTGCCCTTACGGATCTCAGCTAAGATCAGAGGCATCATGATGTGGCTTGGAACAGGTCTTGTATGGTCAGAAGAAATAACAACTACCTTCTTCTTTCCAACTGCCATATCGCACAGTCTTGGAGTTCCAATGGGATGCTCCAAAGCATCCTGAACCAGCTCTGCCCCGCTCTTTGGCGCCTTGTAGCTGTGAAGTTCAGATAACAGCACACCTGCCAGATGCTCATCCTCGATCTTTGCTGTTAATTTTTCTTTTCCATAAGGTAATAAAAATTCTTTCATCTCTGCTTCCTCCTGTTTTAAATGAATGATTTAAATCGTTAAGTTTTACGTTTTTTATTGCTTTTATATTGTATGATACCAGGTCAAAATGGTCATAAATCGATGCAAGCTTGCTTGCAGGAGGATTTTGAACTTGGGACCCGCCAAAAACATGAGTTAAGAAG
>ENA-OQBT01000979-OQBT01000979.1-human-gut-metagenome-genome-assembly--contig:-NODE-979-length-13624-cov-2.077721_pt1 | contig 13624 bp, 18 predicted proteins | sample MGYA00242749_ERZ504557 | MGnify/ENA primary metagenome ERZ504557 (study PRJEB26092, sample SAMD00036243) | human gut metagenome | host: Homo sapiens | study: EMG produced TPA metagenomics assembly of... | reverse complement strand
TTTTTCATGATATCGTAATTCATTATTTAACAACGTTACCTTTTGGCACACGCTGAATGTGTAAGCATATTCCACTCACTACCGCTCATTATACCATGTATTTTTGTTACTGTACATATTTCAGCATATATTTTTATGCAAAAAGCTTATATTTTTTAACTGTTTTTCGCTTTTTATACATATTTTGCACAAAAAAGATTGTCCCAATTTTCCGTCTTCTTTTTCTACAGTATCAGACCTGCACCTGGCTTCAACCGTTTTTCTTTTCACTTCTATCCGCAAATCACCCGCACCGCCTCACTCACTTTCCTGTCCTCCACCGTCTCATACAGTTTCATCACTTCCATTTTCTGATCCCGATCCAGCCCCTTCTTTTTTGATATGTATATTTTGCACTGCAATTCCCCTTCCTCATCCCACGCTTTTTCATTTCTCGGACATCCATTCAAATAGTCCCTTTTTTCTTCATAAAACTTCCGCAACACTGCAAACGCCGTATTCCAGTCCAGCGTTTCCTCTTTCTGCGTATCCAAAGCTGTCCTATTTTTACTGTTTCTCTGCTTTCCTTCCAGATTTTCTTCCTTTTCTTCCCTCTCCCACTGTCTTCTCACAGCGTTTTCTCTTCCATAAAACTCAAAAACTCCGACAACTTTCGCCAGTACTTCGTTTTCCCAAAACAACAAAAAACTGCCCAGATAAACCAGCACTTCCGGAAGGAACAAAAGAACATGTCTCACAGCTTCCTCCCAGCGTGCTGTTTGATACTTTTGCACCAGCTGTCCTTCCATTTCTGTTTCTTCTATCGCTTCTGCTTCTTCCGTCAGTTCTGTTTTATCGCGCAGTCTTTCCCCATATCCGTTTCTTTCACTGTCCAGTTCTTCCTGTCCGAACCAGCTGTTCCGTGTCCCCCTGAACCGATTTCCCATGGTTCGACTTTCCATAATTCGACTTTCCATGATTCGACTCTCCATAAATCGCTTTTCCAATTCCGTTTTTCTCTTCACTGGCTGAAATGTTAATGGCTGTCTTCCCATAAAACTGCACACACCATGCCGGCAGAACCGCCCTTCTCCTTTATCCTGGCCTTTCAGTACAATTTCCAGCCATTCCTCTGCCAGAAATTCTTTTGATCTTTCCGTCTTTTTTACATCTGTCTTTTTCATCGTCACCTTTCCATCCTTTCCTCAAACATCCATTTCCAGAATCACCCGAATAGCCTCACATACCTTTGGTTCCATGTCTTCTTCCAGCAGCCACTGCAGAATCATTTTCTCCTGGTGATCCAGCTTATATCTTTTTTGAATGATTTTTTCCAGCTGCAATTTTGTAAATGCTACATCTAAATCGTAATCAATCCAGTTATCATCGTACATACCGTAAATATTCTGATAATAGTTTTCTAAAATTTCATATGATTCTTCTAATGTCATGTCTGTCCTCTTCTCTCTTCCATTTCATTTTGCTTTTCTTTAAAACGCATTTACCCCGGTAAGAGAAATTTCTTTTCTTCCGGGGTAAATGCGTTCTTCCTATACCTCAAGCGGGGCATGCAGACTGCGGAAATGATTTTTCAAACACGCTCCAGCGTCCACTACAGAATTCTTTTTCTCTGTCCCTGTTGTTTTTTCAAAAATTCTCAAACAGCCCATCAATTAATCTGCTGTTCTCTACGCGATTGGCTAATTTTTCAAGTTCTTCTGTTACTTCTCCGCTCAGTTCCTGGTAGAATTCAAGCAATCTTTCCTGGCGTTCCTGGCATCCTGGCACTTTTTCCCATTCACGCGCCATTTTTTTGGAAAATCAGACCGTTTACGTTATAAGTTTTCTGTACCTCCTGCTCTTCCATAATATTTCAGATCAAGTTCGCGCGATGTCGGCTTTCCAGTTCCGCGCGCATCTGGCCGAGGATAAAGTCCATGGAAAATTCAGGGCTTTCCCATTCCAGAAAAGCGCGGTACATTTCCACATCAGTATCGGCGTTTCTTGGAAATCCAGGTGCCGACATATATGGTGTCCGGATGTCTCTCAGATTGAAAAACAGAGCCGCATACCAGTTCAGATGCTCTGGATGTTCCGCTAAAAGATGACGCAGCAATGGGACGTTTCCGGCTTTCATCACCCGCTCTGCTTCTGCAAGCTCGATTAATCCCGGATAATGCTCGATCATATATTCCGTCAGCTCTTCTCCTGCACCGGCGATGGCCTGACCCAATGCCTCTTTTTCTCCGTATGCTAAACCCATATTATCAATATCATAATGGTCGATGCAGTAATCCGGCATTTCCGGACTGCTGGACAGAATCGCCGCTGTGAGAATGTTCGGAATATAGAATTCTCCGACTATTGTTTCCCGGCGAATGCTGTAGTATGTTTTTCTGGCTCCCGGAGTTTGATCCATGTAACAGATGTATTCCCAGTATTCCATATTGTCTTCCGTCATTTCCCTGTCTTTTTCTTCGAACATCTTCAACAATGGAATATTTCCACTCATCACAACAAGCAGATAATTGGGCGCATCGGTCCAGCACAATTCATCCCGCAGATAAATCCTTCGAAACGGAACGGCATTATCTTTATCCGCGCAGACAAATAGTTTTGCAATTTCTTCCATGTGGGACGGTTCCTGTACCTGAAGAAGTCCGTCGATCGTTGTACTGGCTTCAACTGCCCAACGGCAGACATCTTCCCGGCCACAGCCTCTTCCATACCAGTAAACGTAGGATGCCAGTGGAGTCTCATTTTTGTAGTACCAGCCCTGGTGCAGGCCTTTTCGGCCAAAGAGTAATTTAATTTCTTTCAGTTCTGCGTCCTGATCCAGGAGTTCCCGGATCTTTTTCACATACCTGATTTTTTTCCCGAAGTCATCGAATGGTATGGGTTCCTCCGGAATATGTATTTTCTGTACTTCTTTCTCAAGAATCTTTTTTTCTATCGGATTCATTGCATTTAAGATCGCCTCTTTCATCTTCCTTTCCCCTTCCAATTGTAAGGCTGAAGTTTACGTTTCTTAAGCCGTCTGCTGTTTTTGGCGCTAGCTGTCCTGTCCTTAAGGTAAGAATAGCACAGTCATTGTTTTTGTTCATCCATCAGCATTTTTTCCATTTCATCAAGATATTTTTCCGTTTTTATATTTCTTTGCTGGTAGCTCTCCAAAAAATCCATCACATTCGTCAGGCCTTTCTTTTTATTTGTCGGGCGAGGTACAATATAATTCTTTCATCAATTCCATATACTAGCTCCTCAAAGAAATACGGATTCACCTCTTTCATACGCTGTCCTTTCTCATATGCGGTATCTGCATGATTGGTTATATTGATATCCACTAAGGACGCCTGTAGTTCCTCCAGTCTCAAATCTTCCTGGTCTAGTAAAACCAAATCGACTTCTGTCTTATCATCTCTATAGTAATAGCATGTTTTATGCCATAAATGATATGCCGTATGCGAAATAACCACAGATTTTAACGCAATTTCGTTTATCTGACGGACGCTTTCCTCTTTCCGTTTTTCCCCTGTTTTTACTACATGATTTGCGATTAACCAGGCAATCTGATTTACGAGAAATGGTACTGTGATCATATATTTTGTGCCATAATTGTCTCTATATAGATTCCCTATGACTACAACAACCTTCATATCTTCAAGCATTCTTAATATGTCTTCGATGACTTGTCTTTCTACTCTTTTAAACGTAATTCCCAGTTCCTGTCCTAAATTCCCAATGATTTTACTCCGGCGTGTACTTCTCTCACCTGTGAATATGGTATCCAGTAAACCGTCAAGCTGCAGATCTTCTTCCCAGCTGCACACTATAATACACATCGTCAAAAATACAGCCTGACACAGTTCTGTTTCAGACATATCAGCAAAGCTGCATTCGATAGGATTCCTTCTTACCGAGAAGGCCAGATTGTCTACGATTGAGTCTTTGATATAATTCCACAAACCTTTTGTTCCTTTGTATTTCTCTGTGCCATATAGTCCGCCAGACATTAAATACGATGAAAAATCCATTCCTGTCGTTCGTCTGGCTTCTTCATATGACATAAATGAAATAGAACGGAGACACCCTATGTGCCAGTATCTGTCAACATTCCAAAAAGCATAGGAATCTGTACCAGACATAACTACTCTCTTACCCCTGGATGTATATTGATCCATCAAAATACCAATTCGATTTGTAAAATCTTTCATACAGGTTATTTCATCTATAAACACATATTTATGGTCATCATTCAAACGATCTAACAATTGCTGTAGCGTATCCAAGTCTCCATCTGTTTTTCTATCAAATGAAATATATACGCACTTTTCGTATGCTGCAAGTTTTCGGATTGCTTGTAATAGTCCCGTTGTTTTTCCTGTTGAAGGCAATCCTGTTATACCATACACTGCCTTTCTATACGCTGCCCTTCTATACACTGTCTTTCTGGATCTTTTACAGTAATTAAGGATTTCCTCCACAAAATCCCGTTCCTCATCAATCCCGTCCAGCCACTTCTCTACATACGCCTTCAGTTTGCTTCCCGTCAGGGCAAAGTAACCCTTCCCTTTGACTTCTTCCGGCAGCATGATGCATCTGTTTTCGGATTCGTTTTTGATTTCATTTTCAGATTCATTTTTAAATTCGTTTTCAAAAAATACTGACATTTTCTTTCCCTCATTCTTTCTCCTGGGCGTGTTTGAAACGGCCTTTCGCAGCCTGCACATGTTTTTTACATGCTCTGGCTGCGTCTCTTAAAATTATTTTTCCGGGAGAGTACTGCTTTCTCCCCCGGAAAAATATCGCTCAGATGCGGATTTTTTCATCTGCTCCTAATCGTTGCTTCTAATCGTCTTCTAATCGTTTTCAATCGTCCGCAAACAGCTCATCGATTCGTCTGCAATGCTCGATATAACCGGTTATTTCGCTCAGTTCTTCTGTTATTTCTCCGCCCAGTTCCTGGTAAAATTCAAGCAATCTCACCTTGCGCTCCATGCAGTCTGGCACTTTGATCCATTCATACGTCATCTTTCTGGCAAACAGGTCGTTCACATGATAAGGTTTCTGTATCTCCTGTTCTCCGTAATACTTCAGATCAATTTCTCTTTCTGCCGGCTTTGCCAGTTCCGCGCGCATCTGGCCGATAATAAAGTCCATGGAAAATGCAGGACTCTCCCATTCCAGAAAAGCACGGTACATTTCCACATCGGTATCGACGTCTCTTGGAAATCCCGGTGCTGACATGTATGGTGTCCGTATGTCTCTCAGATTGAAAAACAGAGTTGCATACCAGTTCAGATGCTCGAAATGTGTCTCTAACAGATAACGCAGCAGCGGCACATTTCCGGCTTTCATCACCTGATCCGGCTCTGCAAGTTCGATTAATCCTGTGTAGTGTTCCAGCATGTATTCTGTCAGCTCTTTCCCCGCACCGGCAACTGCCTGACCCAGTGCCTCTTTTTCTCCGTACGCCAGGCTTGCGCCATCGATATCATAATGGTCGATGCAGTAATCCAGCATCTCCGGACTGTCGGACAGAATCGCCGCTGTGAGAATACCCGGGATATAAAAATCTCCGACAATCGTTTCCCGGCGAATGCTGTAATAGGTTTTTCTGGCTCCCGGAATACGATCCCATTCACAGGTGTATTCCCAGTACTCCATATTTTCTTCCGTCATTTCCTCGTCTTTTGCTTCAAACATCTGCAGCAGGGAAACGTTTCCGCTCATCACAGCCGCCAGATAATTGGGCGCATCGGTCCAGCACAGTTCTTCATGAAGATACATCTTTCGGAACGCAACGACACCGTATTTATCCATGCTGATAAATTTCTTTGCAATTTTCTCCAGATGGGACGGCTCCTGTACCTGAAGAAGTCCGTCAATCGTTGTGGCAGATTCGAGTGCCCACAGGCAGACATCTTCCCTGCCGCAGCCTCTTCCATACCAGTAAGTATAGGCGGCCAGCGGAATGGCATTTCGGTTATACTGGTCTGGTTTCAGTTGATTTTCATCAAAGAATCTCTTGATTTCTTCCAGTTCTGCGTCCTGATCCAGGAGTTCCCGGATCTTTTTCGTATCCCAGACTGTTTTTCCGATATCATTTAAGGCTGTGGATTTTTTCAGGTGTACTTTCTGCAGTTCTTTCTCAAGAATCTCTCTTTCTACTGGGTTCATTGCATTTAAGACTGTCTCTTTCATTCGTTTTTCCTTCCATAATAATCTCTTTTTTCTCTTGTTAATTTCCTGTTCTTTTTGTTTCATCTCCATAAAGAAGCGCCTCTCCCAATGCTTCGATTTCGCCCCTGCAGACTACCGGGTTTTCCAGTTTGTAATGGTCGAAACCATATTCCAGCATTCCCATATCCCCTGAGAGAATGAGTGCGGTGAGTACATTTGGAATACAGAATTTTTTCGAAACGTTTTCCCGGCCTATCGTATAGCAAGGCAGCTTTCTGCTCCTACAAGGGGCAAATTCTTCCTTCCAGCCAAGGTCTTCTTCTTCATCCTCTTCTTCCATTTGTCTTTCCTTTTCAAATGCCTGCAATAGTGCAATATTGCCACTTAAAATAGCAACCAGCGTATTCGGTGCATCCGTCCAGAAGTTCGCGGATTCCTTTTGTATTCCAGACCGCTTTTCCTGCATCCCGGAAAGAGTGCGTCTGTTTTGTGTACACTTTCTGCAATTCTGCTTCCAGGATTTTTCTTTCCTTCGGATTCATTTTGTTTAAAACAGCTTCCTTCATCTTATATCTCCCCTTCCAATCTTCAGCGCAAGGCTGCTTTCCTTCGCTGTTTGCTGTTTTTTTCGTCAGGTATCCTTAAAACAAAGGTACCACACTCCTTACCTTTTCGCATTCATCCGTCAGATGAAACGGATATTTTTCATTCATCTGTCAGATGAATTTTCTCGTTAATGTTCACTCAGTACCTGAACACTTGCTGTTCAGGTACGTAAGAATGTGATTCAGGTGTGAGCAGCCCTCCTTTTGCGAAGCAAAACTCTAAATGAGGGCTGCTTACGTTACTGTTCGCAGGATACCTGTGAACAGTAACATTTTCTCCCTTGTAATTAAATGCCCTTTATGATAAGGTTAAGATATCTTTAGATTTGACTTTTATTCGTAGCTATGTCTGTAAATCATGCAGACACTTCCATTTAGAAAGGAGCAAATACCCCCGATGGGAATCTATCTAAACAGCAGCAGTGCTTTTGGATTATTTCGCAGAGATTGTCTATCAACCTATTTCATAGATAAATCTTCTATCTTAAAAGAACTTGTTCCACTCGTTGAATCAGATGATTATGATCCGGAAAAAACCGTTTTGAATTCTCAAAACAGTCAAAAATATGTGGCGATTACCAGACCGCGCAGGTTTGGAAAAACCGTCATGGCCAATATGATTGCTTCCTACTTTGGCAGAGGAATTGACAGCAGTAAAATTTTTGATCGATTAGCTGTCTCTCAGTATCCCTGGTATCAAAAGCACTTAAACCAGCATAATGTGATTCATATCATGTTCAATGAGATTCCTGCTGAAATCACCGATTATAACCATTATATAAACCGCATAAAAAAAACGCTGCTTCTGGATCTGCAAAAAGCTTACCCAGATGCTGCGATTGAAAAAGAGGACTCGGTATGGGATGCGTTGACCAGAATTTACGAATATTGTAACCAGGAACAATTTATTTTTATATTAGATGAGTGGGATTACATTTATCATCAGCCTTATATGACCGATGCAGATAAGACTGCCTATACCAAATTTCTGAGCAATCTTCTGAAAGATAAAGCTTATGTAGAAATGGCCTATATGACCGGTATTTTGCCAATTGCAAAATATTCCAGCGGTTCTGAACTGAACATGTTTTTTGAATATTCTATGGCAACCCGCGCAAAATTCAGCGAATATTTTGGGTTCACGGACGATGAAGTCGATCTGTTATATCAAAGATATTTGCAAATAGAAAAAAATCCTTCCGTTACGCGGGAAGGATTGGAATTATGGTACGATGGCTATCAGACCGCAGGCGGGAAAAAACTCTATAACCCACGCTCTGTCGTAGGGGCTTTAAGTGACAATCAATTGGGAAATTACTGGACAAGTTCTGGTCCGTACGATGAAATTTTCTATTATATCGGCGCAAATGTAGATGCTGTAAAAGATGATATTGCTCTTATGGTCGCCGACATTCCCGTTCCTGCCAAAATTCAGGAATATGCGGCAACGTCTATGGAACTGAAAACAAAAGATGAAATTTTTTCTGCCATGGTAGTCTATGGATTTTTAAATTATTCCAAGGGTTATATATCCATACCAAACAAAGAGTTGATGGACAAATTTGCCGAAGTAATTCAAAGAGAACCATCCCTTGGAAATGTTTACAAGCTTGCGAAAGAATCCGGCCGAATGCTTGCAGTACAAAAGCCGGCGATACGAAAACAATGGCCGAACTGCTGGAATACGCACACAACACCCACAGCCCGCTGACACTGTATAACAATGAAGCGGAACTGGCTTCTATCATTCGCTGGGTATATTTGAAGGCTTTAGATTTTTATCGTATTGAACGGGAAGATAAAGCCGGTATCGGTTATGTTGATTTTATTTTCTATCCATTTCAAAAAAATGATGATGCCATTATCATAGAATTAAAAGTTAACCACTCTGCTGATGAAGCCATCCAGCAAATCAAAGACCGGCAGTATGCATTACGTTTTGAAGGAAAATTTGGCGAAAAAGCGGAATATACCGGTCGTATTCTCGCGGTGGGTATTGCTTACCATAAAGACGATATCAAAAAACTTCATGAATGTAAGGTGGAGGTTCTTCGTGAGAAAATTGTCTGATGCAGTTTTTCTGTCTATGATATTTATAAATTTTTTCTCATCCTTGATTTTTTAAGAGCAGGCGGAAATTCGCCTGCTCTTTTACACGCAATTTTATTCTTACCGTCATAGAAATTCTTACTTGCAAGTTTTCTCAGAGCTTGTTGGGGTACGCTCTAAGTTCTTTTCAAATTTCATGCAACTCTATCGTAATTTACAATTTTTCTTTCCGCTTTCTCATCCTTTTAGTTTTCTGGTTCATGCTTTCCGCCACCATATGGTCATTTACATATACGATCAGATTCACCATAACATAAACTCCAATAATCAAAACCTCCATCAGCACGACCATTTTAGCTTTATTGAAGTAAAACCATCCGAACGCTCTGCCAAGCCCCAAGACAGCACAGTTGATATAGACAAAATAGATGATCTGCCTTGCGATCATGCCCTGTTTGGATAATTCTTTTCCTTCCTCATCCGGGTACATCAAAATCGGGATGGAGCATACAGCGGAAACCAGCAGAGTCTGCCAGAGAATCATGACACTGATCTGGGCATCCAGACCCCACATCACGGTAATATAGATCGCGGATGCAAGCAGAACGCACACGGTAATTTTTGAAAAAATATTTGCAAGAATTTTTATTTTATTCATCATTGTTTTCGCCTCCCTACAATCCCAGTCGTTCTTTCAGAACCGGCACATACTGCCGGGAAATAATCACTTTTTCCTTATTTTCGAGTAACGCTTCAAATCTGCCGCCAAAAGCAGGCGACAGATGCCGGATTTTGTCCAGATTTAGAATCATGGATTTGGAGGCCCGCATAAATGGAAAAGAAACCAGCTGTTCTTCTAACTGATACAGTTTTTCTTTAACTTCATAAACATTCTTTTGTCCATAGGCAAAAACCTTATTGTCCGTTGCCTCAAAATAAAAAATATCCGGAAGTGCCAGAAGAGTAATTCCTTTTGCATCGTATCCCGTAATTTTCCGATCCCCGTTTTTCAGTTTGCAGATCAGATGGTTGATGTCATCCGTCAGCACACGGCATTTGATGATGATTTCTTCCTCTTCGTCCGGAGATGGATTGATGATCGTTATCTTCACATTGGTCCCCTCTTTTCTTTTCCCTATCCTCTTTTATATCGGATTTTCTTGGAGATGTCTATCCCTTGTATGGTATGCTGTATAAAAATTTTCGAATCAGTTTCAACTTTTTTGCTGTATACGCTGATAGCGGATCGGAAAATCATCCATGTCTTTTTATCCACGATGCTGCGCTTATGTGTGAATTCCGCAAATCCGGCCTCACCGTGATAGCCGCCCATACCGCTTTCTCCTACACCGCCAAACGGCATCTCACTGGTAGCAAGATGAATCAGTGTGTCGTTGATGCAGCCACCGCCAAACCGGCACCTCTCCAGAACCGTTTTCTTCACCTTTTTGTTTTCCGTAAAGCAGTACAGGGCAAGCGGTTTGGGGCGTTGATTGATCCAGGAGAGTGCATCCTCAAGTTTTTCATACGTCAATACTGGCAGGATGGGACCAAAAATCTCCTCCTGCATGACCGCATCTTCCCATTCTACGTGATCCAACACAATAGGTTCGATCCGCAGTTGATAAACTTTCCAAAGACAATGCGTCTTGCCGCAAGCCGGATCTTACTGCTTTTTTCTACAATGCATGGGCTTTTTCCGCCAAGTTCCAGTGTCACGGGCGTCAGATGTCTTGCAGCACTTTCCATGACCTGCTTTCCGACCGCTACACTTCCTGTGAAAAAAATCTTATCAAATTTTTCCTGTAAAAGTGCCTGATTTTCCTCCCGTCCGCCTAAAACAACGGCAACATATTCTGGTGGAAAACATTCTTCTAACAGATCTTTCAGGACATTTGCACTGGCCGGTGCATAAGCACTTGGCTTTACCACCGCAGTATTTCCTGCCGCAATGGCATCTACCAGCGGTTCTAACGTCAGCAGAACAGGGTAATTCCACGGGCTCATAATCAGCACATTGCCATAAGGAGAAGGGCTTTGATAACTTTTCGCAGCGAACTGCGCCAGCGGTGTTCTGACATGTTTTTGTCTGCAAAGCCGCCCTAAGTGCTGCTTCATCCAGCGGATTTCCCCCTGCACCAGTCCAATCTCACACATCATCTCCGTCTTGCTCTTTCCAAGATCCGTATGCAGCGCTTTGCAGAGGATCTGCTCCTGTTTTTGCAAGGCCATTTCCAATCTGCTCAAAGCCTCCATCCGCACATACAAACGCCCATTTAATGCGGTACGAACCGAAACAATACGATCCGCATTTACAATCGTTGTCTTTGATGCACGCTACATACATTTTCTTGTTATTTTCTCTTCCAGCTGATACAGTCTGCTTTTAATTTCATAAAACTTATTTGACGTATAAGCAAACACCTTGTTTTGCACTGCCTCGAAATATAAAATATCTTCTGTTCTTATGGAAACACATTATTTCTTTTCTGTGTATCCCCGGATAGATTCCCCTTTGCTTCTTACATACTCTTTTATTTCTGCAAATTCTTTCGTAAAATTTACATATTCGAGTATAACGCCCCCTTTTTCCGGGTCATCGATCTCTCTTTCTGTAATATTCATAACTGTCTCTTTTCTCATTTTTTATTCATTCTATAGTCGAAGGATATATTTACTTCCCATCTTTCTCCGGAAGAGCTGTCATGCACAAAAAAATAATTCCAAATACCACAACACATCCAACCATAAGCATCACCATCTGATTTACACTTACTACAGACCCATGGAACTTCGGGTTACAATCCAGTGTATCACGAATCGCAGTAATCATTTCTTCTGGCAGCTGATTGTTCTCCATCTCTTCGAAGATTCCACGGAGCATATGATTTTTCAGCAGGGAAGTTCCGTAGGTACTTGGCAGATACGACAGTACTTTCTGCAGGCCGCTGCCGAAATTTGAAATCGGCATGTAAGCTCCGCATAAAAATCCATACCCGGCACTTACGATCGTTCCCACTGCGGATAACTGACCCTGGGTTGTCAGTGGAAAACTGACGATGCTTGACAACGTGCTTCCAAAGAGTACCAGTAAAATTTCATCGAGAAGAACCCAGAGTACATCTACAGCGCTCATATACCAGCCCATTTTGTACATATAGCCAAGGCATAATACAAGCGCAAGCCCATTCACCAGCAGGGAATTGACTACAGTAGATAAAAAATACCCAAGATAAAGCTGTGCTTTGCTGATTGGCGATACATTAAAATCTTTCCTTGTTCCGTTTGCCCGATCCTGTACCATCGTAAGATTCACGCAGAATGTCACAGTCACACAGCTGACTGCCAGAAGAGCCGCGGCAAGCTGTGCGGCCACCGTTCCATCGATCAGTTTGTCTGAGATTGTAATCATGTCCGGGATCGCGGACACAAAGGAATCTCTGTATACGTTTGCCAGAAATGTAGCATACAGCAAAATCAGAATTCCCGGAGTAATTAAAGCTGAAAAAAACATTCCTCTGTCTTTAAAAAACAATTTTCTGTTTCGACTTATAAGTGCAAATACTGCCTTCATCTGTGCTCACCTCCCAATGTTTTTCCGGTTACAGTAAGAAATACATCATCCATTCTGCCCTTTACCACTTCATAATCACGGAATATTTCCTGATGTTCCACGATCAGCCGGGTAGCCTCTGCGGTATTTTTTACTTTTAACTGATAGCCATCCCGGATCTTTTTATACTCTCTGCCCAGTGTTTTGATTTCTTCTTCTGTCACACCATAAACAGACATAGTGTCCTGCACATACTCATTTTTCAGCTCAAAAGGAGTTCCTTCTGCCACGATGCTTCCTTTATCCAGAATCACCACATAACCGGCATTTGCAGCTTCTTCCATGTAGTGCGTAGTCAGAAAAACTGTCAGCTTTTCTTCCACTCGAAGTTTTTCAATGATATCCCAGATCAAAAGCCGCGTCTGTGGGTCAAGTCCTGTCGTTGGTTCATCTATAAAATTAGGCATCCCTCTCCCAGCCCTCTAAAACACTGGCTTTAACGTCAGAGACACGAGTGTATCGTGTTCACTATTGTTCTCAAAGCGTTAGCTCTACTCCTTCTTGTTCCAGTGCAGCACTCAACTGTTTTGCATAAGTCACCTGTCCACACTTTTTCATTCCATATAAGATTCTTAAACATATATTTCTTTGTTTTAGTTTTCTTATGAGATATGTTCCGTCAAACGCCTTAGAGACTATGTCATCATGAACCTCTTCCAAATGTTCAACCGCTAAGAAACTATTACTCATCTCACTAAAACATAATAGTGTATTTAATGTATTCATAGAAATGCTGGATAAATATTTTTTCAAAATCTCCCCATTCTTTTGTATTTTGCGTAAATCGAACCCTATCTCTTTACCCTTGTTGTCAGATTTACTTTTCTCAGAATAGTATCTAACCAATGAAGCGTATTCTTTTAATTCATTTTCTGTAATTGACCCGAATACTTTCTCGCATCCAATATTTACCGAAAACTCTCTATTTTCCTTAATTAGATTTACAGCATCTGAAAATTCTTTACTTCCGAGATGATATTCTTGCTTAATCTCATCTTTGACTTCTTTGAATTTCTCTGTTCTCCATTCTTCATATACAGGAAGCCGCTTCGAAATATCCCATATATCGTAAGCGCAAAATATTGCTACGTTACTCATGAATTACGCTTGCACCAAAATGATAGATGCAAGCGTTTTACTCTATTTTAGTTTTGACAGTTCGTTTTCGCAGTCTCGCTCCATGGGGCAAGCTGTT
>ENA-OQBT01000977-OQBT01000977.1-human-gut-metagenome-genome-assembly--contig:-NODE-977-length-13699-cov-4.362953_pt1 | contig 13699 bp, 12 predicted proteins | sample MGYA00242749_ERZ504557 | MGnify/ENA primary metagenome ERZ504557 (study PRJEB26092, sample SAMD00036243) | human gut metagenome | host: Homo sapiens | study: EMG produced TPA metagenomics assembly of... | reverse complement strand
GGAATACAAGGCACGCATGCACGTACATCAAGAGCTACCTGGTGGACCCGTCCAAAGAAACCGAGCTTATCCCTTCAAACACCGGCATAGCCGACATCAACATTGAAACCCAGATAACGGCCTATAATGCCAACAAGTTGAAACGAGACAAACTGATAGAAGGAAGCAGCGACAAGAATCCCATCGTCCAGGAACTGAACAAGAATCTGATTGCCATGCGGCAGAATATCATCCGGGCCATCGACAATATGATTGTCAGCATCGATGTGAAACTGAACGAGGCACGAAGCAGGGCCGGAGAAGCCCAGTGGCGGGTAACCAACATACCTAGACAACAGCAGCAAATGCTTTCTATCGAACGTCAGCAACGCATCAAAGAGGAACTTTACCTCTATCTACTGAACAAACGCGAAGAAAATGCGCTGAGCCAGGCCACCACCGAAACTGACGCCCGTGTGCTCGATCCTGCTGGAGGAGGGGATGCTCCGATTTCTCCCAACGGACGCAGCATGATCATGGCAGGTGTCATGAAAGGAATCGCCCTGCCGGCAATTGTCCTGCTATTGTTCCTGTTCTTCGATACCCGTATACGCAACCGCAAGGACATCGAGGATGCTGTAACCGTTCCTTTCCTGGGCGAAATACCCAAGGATTCATCCAAAGGGAAAACAGAGAATAAAGAAACGGCACATGGCATCGCTGTCCGTGCCCAAGGGCGTGACATTGTATCGGAAGCCTTCCGCATAATACGCACCAACATGGATTTTATGCGTGTCAAGTCAAAGAACATGCAAGTCGTCACTTTCAGCTCGTTCGGACCGGGTGCCGGCAAGACATACGTATCCAGCAATCTGGCAGCCAGCTTCGCGCAAACCGACAAGAAGGTCATCCTGATTGACATGGATATCCGTAAAGGGACTTTGACTTCACATACCCGCCTCCACACAAAGGAAAAAGGAATGACCTCTTTTCTGGCAGGCAAGGCCACAACGGATGAAATCATCAAGCACAACGAGATCTGTGAAAATCTGGATTTCATTCCGGCCGGTCCCATCGCCCCCAACCCGTCAGAGCTATTGCTCAGCGAACAACTGGAAGTACTGATAACCGAACTGCGCAACCGTTATGACTATATCTTTGTCGACAATGTGCCTGTAGGAGTGGTGGCCGATGCCGCCATCACCAACCGCATAGCCGACCTGACCATCTTCGTGGTACGGGTTGGCAAACTGGACCGCCGCATGTTACCGGAAGTGGAAAAAATTTATCGCAGCGGACAACTGAACAACATGTCGTTGGTACTTAACGGGGCCATAGTAAAGACAGGCGGATACGGAGGCTATGGATATGGTTACGGCTACGGCTATGGTTATGTGGATGGTTCCGAATCATGCTGGAAACGGCTGTTCAGAAAGAAATCCTAAAATCCCCCCAAAAAAGAAGTAGGATGTTTGGTATATTCAAGTCCAAATACAATTTGATTAATTCTGGTTTAATGAAGGGTATGACCGATGTCCATTCCCATGTTCTTCCGGGAGTGGACGACGGTTCGCCCGACATAAATGCCAGTCTGTCCCTGCTGCGCTATATGGAATCCATAGGGTTGCGGAAAGTGTGGCTCACCCCCCATATCATGGAGGATTATCCCACACCGAACAAGAAGCTGCGACAACAGCTCGACGTGTTGAAGGCGGCCTATTCCGGCCCGTTGGATCTACGGCTGTCTTCCGAATATATGATGGATGCCACTTTTACAAACAAGCTGGATGGAGAAGTGCTGCCTTTAGGCAGCAGCCACCTGCTGGTCGAGACATCCTACATGTACCCTCCTCCCGGTTTGCCGGATATCCTGATGAAAATATGGAATGCCGGTTATCAACCGGTCATCGCCCACCCGGAGCGTTACCTGTACATGGAAGAAAAAGATTACCTTCTGCTGAAAGAGAAAGGTTACAGCTTTCAACTCAATCTGATGTCACTGAGCGGTTACTATGGCCCGCACCCCAAAGTGGTCAGCGAAAAGCTGTTAAAACAAAAAATGTACGATTTTGTGGGTACGGACCTGCACCATTTGGAGCGTTACCGGCCCATGCTTGACCAATTGAGGTTGACCCGAAGACAACTCGAAGCTTTAGAAGGTCTGATTGCCAACAATGCGCGTATTTAACTGTCTGTCGGGAGGTATCCTGTGCGGTCTGACACTGCTGTTGATATTTCTCCCCTGCTTCACTCCCGAGTGGGCCGGAAATCTTATCTTCATCAGTCTATCGGCGATTCCTATATGTATAGCCGATGGGATTATTTTCGCGATTCTGCTTTGGAAACATAATCGTTGGTGGATGCTTTACTTGCTTTTGCTATTAGGTAGTTCACCTATTCTATCCGGTTACTTTCCGCTTCATTTCCTACATAGAGAAGAAGTGCCAGATTCCAATCAGCTAAAACTGGTTTGCTGGAATGCCGAAGGGTTCAGACTGAACAAAGACACCCTGGCGAAAGCGCCCATAGCATTCGTATCCTGCAGCCCGGCATCGTCTGTCTGCAGGAACGTCCCCATACCAATCTTCTGGCATGGGACACCATCCAGGCTGCTTTTCCCGATTACCCCTATTGCATCATCAACTCGCGGGAGGATGAAATTCTTAATCTGGCCGTCTTCAGCCGCTGGCCTGTCGGAAACGTTCAAGAGTACTACTTCCCGGACAGCTACAATAAGATGCTTCAAGCGGATATCCGGATGATAGGGCAAACTTTCCGGTTATTCAATGTCCATCTGCAAACTACCGGCATGAATGAATCATCCTCAATGAAAGACAGACTCCAGACGATGCGCCACCACGCCATCCGGCGTAACCGGCAAGCCGATCTCTTGGCAAACGCCATTGCCGAGAGTCCTTACCCGGTCATCGTGTGCGGTGATTTCAACGATATACCGGCTTCGTATGTTTACCGGAAAATCAGCCGGTCACTGCAGGATTGCTTCCTCCAGGCCGGCCGGACATGGAAAGGCAGCTACCAACGCTGGGGCGATTTTTTACGAATAGATTATACGCTCTGTTCACCTGCATTCCAAGTGAATTGTTACCAACTGGTTTCCAATCCCTGGAGCGACCACAAACAGCAGCACTGTGTGCTCTATCTGGACAAACGCTCCTAAAAAACAAGATTTCAAAAAATGACTAAAGAAAACTGGACAATAGAAATAAAGCCAAAGAAAAAATGGCTGGATATAGATCTGAAAGGTATATGGCGGTACCGTGACCTATACTATATGTACGTGAAACGCGACATTGTCACCGTGTACAAACAAACTATTCTGGGTCCTCTCTGGTTCCTCATCCAACCGATCTTCACTACCGTGATGTATATGTTCATATTCGGTGGCCTGGCAGGTATCTCGACGGACGGAGTACCACAGCTTTATTCTACATGGCAGGTATCATGCTGTGGAATTATTTCAGTTCCGCGTTCAACGTATCCTCCAATGTGTTCACGGCCAATGCGGGCGTGTTCGGCAAAGTCTACTTCCCCCGTCTGGTCGTGCCGTTGTCCGGCATCACCTCCAACCTGATCAAGTTCGGAATACAATTGTTGTTGTTCATTGCCATGTATCTCTATTTTTATGTGAAAGGAGCTTCACTGCATGTCAATGCCGCCCTGCTGTTGTTTCCGTTCCTGATATTCCTAACCGCATTCCATGCCATGTCGTGGGGGTTGATCGTATCGGCGCTGACCACCAAATACCGTGACCTCACCCAGTTGGTCACCTTCGGCCTGCAACTGTTCATGTATGCCACTCCGGTCATTTATCCGCTAAACGCAGCTCCGGAAAAATACCGTGACATCATCGCGCTCAACCCGTTGACCCCCATATTCGAGACCTTTAAATACAGCTGCATGGGGTGTGGTTCACTTGATTGGGGCGGATTGGCATATAGCACTTTGTTTATGCTCTCCACCCTGTTCTGCTCAGTAGTCATCTTCAGCCGGGTGGAACGCAATTTTATGGATACAGTGTAAGCAGCAGAATTAAAAAAAGAGAATAAGAATGAACGATATAGCAATCCGGTTTGACCATGTGGGCAAACTCTACAAACTCGGTCTGGTCGGCACCGGCACACTGAGCCACGACCTCAACCGCTGGTGGAAAACGACCATTCTCCGCCAGGAAGACCCCTATCTGAAGATAGGCGAAACCAACAACCGCAGCAAGAAAGGCGCGTCGGAATATGTCTGGGCGTTGAAAGACATCACCTTCGATGTGCATCAAGGCGATGTAGTAGGCATTATCGGAAAAAACGGTGCCGGGAAGTCCACCTTGTTGAAACTTCTGTCGCGTGTCACCTCCCCTACCACCGGAGCCATCCGTGCCCGTGGCCGCATTGCCTCTCTCTTGGAAGTCGGTACCGGTTTCCATCCGGAACTGACCGGCCGTGAGAACATCTACATGAACGGCTCCATCATGGGCATGACTCGCCACGAAATCTCCCACAAGTTGGACGAGATAGTCGACTTTGCCGGTGTGGAACGCTATGTAGATACCCCCGTAAAACGCTATTCCAGCGGCATGACCGTCCGTCTGGGCTTTGCCGTAGCCGCTTTTCTGGAACCGGAAATACTGGTAGTAGATGAGGTACTTGCCGTAGGTGATGCCGAATTCCAGAAGAAAGCTATCGGCAAGATGCAGGACGTGTCGAAAGGCGAAGGGAGGACGGTGTTGTTTGTGAGTCATAATATGGGTAGTATGCAACGGCTATGTTCACGTGGAGTATTATTGGAAAATGGGAAGGTTAAATATATGGGAAGCATATCCGATACCATCCGTACTTATCAAAGTGATGAAATCATTCAAAACTCATTTGAAGGAACTGACGGAAACAAACAAATACTCTATTTGAAAAAAGCCTCTGTTTCATCCAGCGATGGAAACATATTCTACAATTCTTCTACTATTAAAATAGAATTTGAAATATGCGTAAAGAAACATATTCCTTCTTTGGTTATTGGATTTAATCTATATAGCATCTTCCAATACCCACTGGCACGAGCCGACTACAATGATGAGAACAAAAAGACATCGCTAGAACCGGGAAGTTACCACTTTACTTTCGAGATTCCTCCTTACACCCTATCCAATGGAGAATATAAAATTGTTTTTGATGTGGCGGAAAGAAATGTAAAGTGCTACACAACAAAAAAGTCGCAATTGACATTCAATGTACTTCAAGGGGAAGATTGCTTCGGTAATGTATTTGCAGAAGATATTCCCATTAAGTCTTCTCTTATCAGAGAAAATTGGTTGAAAGAAATTAAAACATATTAAATCAGCATGAAATTATCTGTCGCACTTTGCACCTATTAATGATGAAAAATATATAAAAAAACAATTAGAATTTATTCTAAATCAAACATTACCTATAGATGAAATAATTATTTGCGATGATCGATCTCAAGATAACACTATACAACTAATTAAAGAATTAAAGATACGACAAAAAATCATTCTTTCAGTTATGAACGTTCATTTATTAATCGTTTTTCAACTAATAGAAAGATAAAAAAGTCACAATATCCTAATTCACAATATAGTATTTTTCATGTCGCTGAGTTTTTATAATAAATGGAATAAACTTCAACCATCTATACTTTTGGGAGATTGGACATATGAATTCATAATTAAGGAAAGATTAAAAAGGAAACCATATTGAAGATACAAATTTCTCACACTTATTTCAAATTATAAAAAATGACAAAAGATCTCGTATCGATTGGAATACCTGCATACAAAGCTACATATTTAAAAGAAGCCATTGACTCTGTTTTAAATCAAACTTACACAAAGTTCGAACTGATCATAGTCAATGACAAATCTCCTGAGAACATAGAGGAAATTATTTCTACATATAACGACAAACGTATCAGATACTATAAAAATGAGGACAATTTAGGGAAAACCTCCATTGTCCTAAATTGGAACAAATGTCTTTCCTATGCTAATGGTGATTTTTTTGTACTACTATGCGATGATGACATTATGCTACCGAATTTCATTGCAACGATGCTTGGTTTAGTTAAAAGCCATCCACAATGCAATGTCTTTAAAACAAGAACGCTCCTTATTGACAGTAAAACCAATACAAACATAGGAAAATCTCCCTTGTTTCCTAAATATGAAACATTTGCTGATTTCCTTTCAAATACTATTATTGGAAAAAGAAAACATACAATATCGGAATTTTTTTATAGGACACAACATATTCAACAATTAGGAGGGTATCAAATTTATCCGGCAGGTTATTATGCTGATGATGCTTCCATCTTACTTTTCTGCAACAACAATGGAATTGCATCAACAGAAGAAAGCCTAATAGTTTATAGAAAAAGTGAAAATAACATTTCTTCAAGCTCATGTTGGAATGTAGAAAAATCCAAAGCTGCTTTAAAGTATTATCAATGGATTATTGATGAATTCCCCATGAAACAACAAGATGAGCAAATAATACAACAAAGACTTGATTTTGATTTGTATACTTATTTTTCAGCAGCATTAAATATTCATCAATCTATCCAAATATTAAATTGTATTCCAGTCAACATTTGGAATTGGAAAAAGAAATTATTATGTCTTTACAAGTTCATATTAAATTCTTATGCAAAGCAAATTAAATAATCTTCTTTTCCTCATCGAATCCCTATCTGGCGGTGGGGCAGAAAAGGTATTGACCACCTTGTTGCAACATCTCGACTCGAACAAATTTGATGTCACACTATGTTGCATCGTAGATTGCGGGAAATATGTAAACGATGTAAAGCCATACGTTCACTATACTTCTATATTGCCCAATCCAGAACAAATAAAAGGAATAAGGAAACTGATTTATCAACTCAAATACAAATTAATCTATTCGTGGCTTCCGTTACGATTGGTTTACAAATGGTTTGTTCCACATCATGCAGACGTGGAGATCGCTTTTGTGGAAGGATTTGCAACTAAACTATTGGCACATTCTACTAATAAACAGGCCAAAAAGATCGCTTGGGTACACACTGATTTTGAAAAACATCATTGGACTAATGTTATATTTAAGAATAAACAGAATGAAGAACAGACATATAGCCGATATCACCAAATTGTCACAGTTTCTGTTACTGTCCAAAAAGCCTTTATAAAAGCTTTCCCTTTAGTAAAAAGTTTAGTAAAAATCATTTATAACCCTATAGATCACGAAGACATTATAAAAAAAGGAAAGCAATACGAACCTTTGCCTTCCAAAAGCAAAATACGATTAATCAGCATTGGCAGACTGACCAAAGTTAAAGCATACAGCCGGTTGCTCCACATCGCTTTACGTTTGAAGCAATCCGGATACGCTTTCGAACTATGGATATTGGGAGATGGTGAAGAACGTGAAATGCTTCAACATTATATCTGCAAAAAACAGTTGGAAGATTGTGTTACTCTATGGGGATTCCAAACAAATCCATACGCCTTTATGACACAATCCGACTTGTTTGTCTGTTCTTCAATCAGCGAAGGGTATAGTACTGCGGTAACTGAAGCACTTATTTTGGGGCTTCCGGTTGTGACCACTGATTGCTCCGGTATGAATGAACTTCTGCAAGGAGAAAAGTATGGCATCATTACAGAGAATTCGGAAGCGACCTTGTTTGAAGGTATTAAACAACTACTCGACCATCCAGAGCAATTGTCACATTACAAAGAGAAGGTAATCAAACGAGGGAAGGAATTTACTTTGGAAGTATTGATGAAACCAATTGAAACATTATTAACTCGATGAAAAAAAAGGTCCTTTTCTTTACTAACGGACTTTATGGTGGAGGAGCTGAACAAATTCTGCTGACGCTATTAACTCATATTGATTATACATTGTTCAACATTACATTATATAGTCTGACCAAAGATGATGTAACAAAAGAGTATCCCGAGCAAATTCATTACAACTACATCTTCCATCCAATTAGCGACCAAGACAATTGCTGGAGACGAATAACTAAAAAGATCATTAATAAATTCAAACACCTAATCTATCATCACTTTTCTGCCAAATTGTTTTACGCTCTTTTTGTCAAAGGGAATTACGACACCGAAGTAGCCTTTATTGAAGGATATGCCACCCGAATCGTTTCTGGATCTAACAACAAGCGATCTAAAAAGATCGCTTGGGTACATACTGATTTAAAAAACAATCATTGGACAACTATAGCATACAGAAGCTGTCAAGAAGAACAAGAGTCCTATCAACAATTCGACGAGGTTACTTCTGTCTCTTTGGATGTAAAAACAAGTTTCGACCTATTGTTTTCCCATCCCAACAGCACAGTCACTTACAATCCTATTGATGAAAACAAAATAAAACTACTAGCAGACAAATCTATCAATCCAATTTGCTGGTTAGAACAAGGATTGATAATGGTCACTATGGGAAGATTAGTACCACAAAAAGGTTACGACCGATTGCTTCCTATCATCAAAAGATTAAAAGACGAAGGTTTTCGTTTCTCACTAAATATTTTGGGAGAAGGAACCGACAGGGAAAAATTGGAACAGTACATCAAGCAACACCATTTAGAAACATGTGTCCGACTAAGCGGATTTCACACCAACCCTATCCTTACTTGGCAAAAGCCGATTTATTTGTCTGTTCATCGCGGGCAGAAGGATATAGTACAGTAATCACAGAAGCATTAATTTTAGGCTTGCCCATTATTACAACTCGCTGTGCTGGTATGCAAGAATTATTAGGAGAAAATGGTGAGTTTGGACTTATCGTTGACAACAATGGCACATCGCTATACGAAGGACTTAAAACCCTATTGTCAAGTAATACCTGCTTAATGCATTACAAACAAAAATCTCAAGAAAAAGGTAGACAATTTGCTCTAAAGAATTTAGAACAAAAAGTCTACGAGAAATTGTAGTAAAAAGAACAAAAAACTCATTCTATCGGATTCGTACGATGATTTCTATCATAATACCTGTATATAACGTAAAACTCTACTTAGACAATTGTATTCAATCGGTTATCCAACAAAGCTATACAGATTTTGAATGTATCTTAGTGGATGATGGTTCTACGGATGGTAGTAGTGAAATATGTGACCAATGGGCAGAAAAAGATAACCGGATTATAATTGTCCATCAACCCAATGGAGGAGTATCATCCGCTCGAAACAAAGGATTGGAACAAGCAAAGGGAGAATATATCTGTTTTATTGATAGCGATGACTGGGTAGATGTTGATTATCTTTCGGCAATGATAAACAATTTGAAAGAGAAAGAAACTGATTTGATAATATGTGGATTGACTCAGGAATTCAAAGACGGGAATTGCATAGATTATATACCTCAACAGTCACTAAATTTCGAGTTAGGCTGCAATCATACAAACTATTTTGTAATGCTGAATGAACAGAACTTATTGTACGGACCAATTGTGAAACTATACAAAAACAACATCATACAGCATCATCAAATTTTGTTTGACCCACAAGTTTCATACGGTGAAGACCTTTTATTCAACTACCAATATTTGGAATATGCACACACCATTGCGTGCATAAACGAAAGTCATTATCATTATCGCATATTAGGTAGCGGAACCTTATCTAGTAAGTTTCGTCCCAAACAATTTGATACAGACTATCAACAATGGAAGATATTACAGTCTTTTTATCAAAGACATCATTTATGGTCATCAACGGCTCAGACTTATCTGTACAAACGACTGTGGGGTATTCTATACGATGGAATTTTTCTCTATCCACGTCTGCAAAATAAAAAAATCTCTTATCTACGAACTATTCTTGCGATACCGGAAATAAAAAAATTGAAAGATTTTACACAATGCTTTTCGTGCAGCAATTGGATCAAGCAGTCCATTCTGTATCGGTTATATCCTATATTCTATATTTATTTTTCAATCATTGCCAAAAGATGAAACTTTTATTATATCCTCACGGAGGTAGTGGCAACCACGGATGTGAAGCTATTGTACGTTCGACACTAAAAATGATACCGACAGCTACTCTATTTTCCAGCAACCCGGATGAAGACAAAAGATACGGTCTGGACGCCATCTGTATCTTCGGGCAGCACAAGCACCAATGTCTCATCTCAGTTTGGCGTACTGGAAAGCCTTTATACGTTATCGCTTCGGAGACAAAGAAGCGTTCGACCGTACCAGTTTCGCTCTATTTTTCAAGAAGCCAACTCAGATAGTTATGCTTTGTCTATCGGTGGGGACAATTATTGCTACGGAGTGCCTGTTTTCATTTATTTGGTCAACAAACAGCTTCGAAAACAAGGGATAAAGACTATCTTGTGGGGATGTTCCGTTGAGCCGGAAGTTCTAAAAGGCGATATACTGAATGATTTACGTTCCTACACCCATATCTTTGCCCGTGAAAGCATCACGTATGAAGCCATGAAAGAAAAAGGGATACAACAACTCTCTCTCTTTCCTGATCCGGCTTTTCAGCTTAACCGTACAGACCTTACTTTACCCGAGGGTTTTGCAGAAGGTAATACGGTAGGCATTAACGTCAGTCCTATGATTATAAAACACGAAAAGGCGAAAGGGATGACACTTCTGAACTATCGACAATTAATTCGTTATATTATTGCCACCACGGATATGCAAATTGCATTGATTCCTCATGTAGTATGGAACTATAACGACGATCGGATCCCATTGCAATTCCTCTACAACGAATTCAAAGGGACCGGTCGTGTCGTTCTTATCGAAGATCATAACGCCGAGGAACTAAAAGGTTTCATCTCCCGTTGCCGTTTTTTGGTAGCCTCACGCACACACGCTTCCATTGCAGCCTACTCCACTCAAATACCTACTTTGGTGATGGGTTATTCGGTAAAGGCACGTGGCATAGCCCGCGACCTGTTTGGTAACGAAGAGCATTATGTCTTGCCCGTGCAGTCTCTGCAACAGGGAAACGACCTGTTCAAAGCATTTCAATGGTTGCAAACACACGAGGACGAGATTAGAAAACACTACCGTACATTCATGCCGGGATACTTATCCAAGACATTCCAAGCCGGACAATTGCTTCAAACATTATGATTCTAATGGTTTACATACTCACCTTAATAGGGACAATAGCCCTTATATTCTTTTCCGTTGATTGGACTATTGAACTATACAAATGGCAAAGTCGCATCCACATTGGTAGATGGACAGACGCAAAGCATGGCAGCAAGCTGTTGAAAAAAAGGCACGCCAATGGCTATACAAAAGCCCTACCGTACAGATTACGGATCAAGATCGGTTAGTCCTTTGGGATATGCTAAAAGGGAACTATCGTTCCACCACCATACAAAGCTGGCAGGATGCCGGACTCCTTTTATCCTTGCCCGAACAGGACGCCCAAGAGTATGTCAAACGCCACCCCTCGCTATTCATAAAAGAAAATTGGCAGATAGACCAATCGCTATTGGCGTATGTCTTAAAAAAGAAAGATGCACTTTATATGGAAACAGAAAAAGAGATTAAAGAACACTTTATATCTTATCAACAAACTGAACAGACTATACCTTATCGGAAAACATTACCTCACATTCGCTTTGTCGATACCATCGGATTGGTTTGTCCCTTTTTACACCAATGCGATTTCAGTGATTTAGCCATCCGACAAATTGAAGAATACGATCATGCTTATGGGAAGAAGTATTTCCCCCACATGCATACGACTTAGCCTCACATAAGCCCTTGGGAGTATTTGATTGGGCACGCGGATGGGGATGGTATGTCTTAGGACTTATCGAAACTGCCGATTTACCTGGAAACAAGAAACGAATACTAAACTTGAGTAACCATCTGCTGCCTTTTCAGAAAGCAGATGGAGGATTCAGTTGTTTGGTATTCAATCCTAACGAACGATTTGAATCTTCGGGCAGCGCCTTGTTTGGATTGTTGTTCGTTCATGCGTACCGAGTGTCTGGTGATGAACGTTACTTGAATGCCGCAATAAAAATTGAAAAAGCACTTATGAAGGCTACCCGTCGAGATGGCACGATAGATTTTGCACAGGGAGATACCAAAGGCATTGGTTCTTATTCACAAATATTTGATCGAATGCCTTTTGCACAAGGAATGGGACTGTATTTATCTAAAACATTAGATATATATGAAAAAACTATTGGTTGACATTTGGAATTGTTTATTCGACTGTTACTTGACAGTTCGAAATTCACTATATCTCTTTATGGATATTCCATATCGAAAAGTTGTAATAGCTCCTCACGTTGTATCCATTGAAGAAACCATCCGATACATCATCCAATCGCATTGTTCGGTCAGCCGTTTAGGAGATGGCGAAATAAAGATAGCTAATGGAAAGGCACTCGCTTTCCAAACCCAACAACCGTTACTACAACAAAAAATGCAAGAGGTACTGTCGGTACCTATTTCCAATCACATCGTATGCCTGCCGGATATATTTACAGACTTAAGCCTCTACAATATAGAAGCGCGCAACCACTGGAAACTTCATTTGGCATTTTACAGGAAATCGTGGTACAAGTATATCAATCGTAAAAGAATATTTCATAATGCTTTCATCAGCCGTTGTTACATGATGTTTGCCGACAAAACACAGTGTGCCTTTTATTTTAAACTCATACAACAAATCTGGGCAGACAAAGACATTCTGCTCATTGAAGGCGAAAAAAGTCGATTAGGTGTCGGTAATGATTTGTTTGACAATGTCAAATCTATTCGACGGATATTAGCACCCAATACAAACGCCTTTGATCACTATGATGCCATTATGAAAATAGTTCAGAAATATTCTCCTAATGAATATCTCATTCTTCTGGCTTTAGGCCTACTGCCACAGTCATGGCTTACAACCTTGCCCAAAAAGGATACCAAGCCATTGACATCGGTCATATCGACATCGAATACGAGTGGTACAGAATGGGAGCGAGCCACAAAGTGCCCATTCCAAGCAAATATGTCAATGAAGCCGATGCAGGTGTAGGAGTGGGCGACATCCATGATGAAAAATATAAAAAAGAAATTATATGCCGGTTTTAAGTATCATCGTACCTGTATATAATGTTGCAACTTATCTACGAGAAGGATTGGATTCCATACTTAGGCAAGAAGTTCAAGACATAGAAGTGATTTGTGTTGACGATTGTTCATCTGACTCATCGCCCGACATTCTGAAAGAATACCAGGCAAAGGACAACAGAATACAATTTATTCGTCAATCAGAAAACAAAGGTCCAAGTGCCACTCGAAACATCGGCATAAAATATGCTAAAGGAAAATATATTGCTTTTTTCGATCCAGATGATAAAGTGGAAAATAATCTATATGCCGAATTAATTCATGCTATTGAGGATAAAAAAACCGATTTGGCTTTATGTGGTTATTCTACATTCCCCACTCATCAGATACACATACCGAATTTCAAACCATACCATGCCATGCAACCTATGGACTTTATTCAAAAGAATCCAAGAATAGAAATGAATAACGATTTATGTTATACTTGGAGGTTTGTATTCAAACGTAATTTTCTTTGTATGTATTTACAACCGATTATTACTCAATATTTTATAGATAATAAGTCAGAAATATGGTTGTTATTTTTAATTGCACATTCTAAAAGGTGAAGATTTAACGCTTTTATTGATTATTAACTCAAAAAGGAC
>ENA-OQBT01000976-OQBT01000976.1-human-gut-metagenome-genome-assembly--contig:-NODE-976-length-13702-cov-3.850681_pt1 | contig 13702 bp, 15 predicted proteins | sample MGYA00242749_ERZ504557 | MGnify/ENA primary metagenome ERZ504557 (study PRJEB26092, sample SAMD00036243) | human gut metagenome | host: Homo sapiens | study: EMG produced TPA metagenomics assembly of... | reverse complement strand
CAAGAAATTAAGACTTGCTGAGAAATCAAGTTTCTACGAAACTACTGATTCGCTTTTTAATTTTTAGGCTCATGAATAAAGTCTCCACTGGAGACTTTATTTGTCTCACTCCCTTTTGATATAATTGAAATGAATGATATTTTAGAAGGAAAATTTATGCAGACAGTATTATCACAACGTTTGGCTGCCGTGGCGGAATTTGTGCCGCAGGGGGCACGTTTACTTGATGTTGGAAGTGACCATGCTTACTTACCAATTGTTTTGACAGAAGGGGAAAAAAATTTCATTTGCTATTGCAGGTGAAGTGGTTAAAGGACCTTATGAATCAGCCCTTCATAATGTTGCAGGAGCTGGTTTAGCTGATAAAATCGCTGTTCGTTTAGCAGACGGTTTAGCGGCTTTTGACGAATCTGATAATGTGACAGCTATCACCATTTGTGGCATGGGTGGTGGTTTGATTGCTGATATTCTCGCAGCTGGCGTTGATAAATTAGCAAGCGTTGAGCGTCTGATTTTACAACCTAATAACCGTGAGGATGAGCTTCGTGCTTGGCTTATGGCAAATCATTTCAAAATTATTGCGGAAAAAATCATGACTGAAAATGATAAATTCTACGAAATCATGGTGGTAGAACATGGGAAAATGACTTTGTCGGATACAGAATTGCGTTTTGGACCATTTTTAAATCAAGAAAAATCAGCAATCTTCAAATTACGTTGGAAACGTGAATTGAAAAAATTAGAGATTGCTTTGCCACATGTTCCTAAAAATCGTATCGATGACCGCGAAGCCATTTCACAAAAAATAGCAGCAATTAAGGAGGCTATCAATGAAAGCAAGTGAGATTATTGCTCGTTATGAGGCGTATTGCCCACGTGAATTATCTATGGAAGGAGATATTTCAGGGCTTCAAATTGGCACTCTTGACAAGGATGTTAAGCGTGTGATGATTGCACTTGATGTTCGTGAGACGACAGTTGCAGAAGTAATTGAAAAAGGTGTTGATTTGATTATTGTTAAACACGCTCCGATTTTTAAACCACTTAAGGACTTGGTCGCAACGGCACAAAATCAGATTTACATTGACTTGGTGAGGCACGACATTGCCGTTTATGTTAGTCATACTAACATTGATATTGTTCCAGATGGTTTAAATGATTGGTTTTGTGAGCTCTTGGAGATTAAGGACACTGACATTTTGACACCAACTGCAGATGGCTATGGGATTGGTCGTATCGGAAAGATTGAGGAGCAGACTTTTTCCGATTTTGCATTAAAAGTAAAAGAAAAATTCCATTTGGATAGTGTACGCCTAGTTGCTTATGGAAATCAAGAGACTCTCGTTAACCGTGTTGCGATTTGTGGCGGAAGTGGTCAAGGATTTTATCGTGACGCAATGGAAAAAGGGGCACAAGTGTATATCACAGGAGATATTTATTATCACACAGCCCAAGAAATGATTACTAACGGCATGCTTGCGATTGACCCTGGGCATCACATCGAAGTGCTTTTTATCGATAAATTGGTTGAAAAATTCAATGCTTGGAAAGCCGATAATCAATGGAATGTTGATTTTATAGCCAGCCAAGCAGAAACTAATCCATTTTTTCATTTGTAATAAGTTGTAGGATTGAGAAGAAGTCTCAATCCTATTTTGGTTTAAAAATGTCATGCTAATCCAGAATTTGCGTTATTTCAGTGCAGGAAATTCCTGAAAAACTTGCAAAATAGGAAACTTAGTGACAGCATTTCCAAAAAATGGTAAAATAGAATTGATAATTAATAAAGAGGGAGACCTAACTATGAAAGGTATTATTCTAGCAGGAGGATCTGGTACACGTTTGTACCCATTGACTCGTGCGGCTTCAAAACAACTTATGCCAGTGTATGATAAACCAATGATTTACTATCCACTGTCTACACTAATGTTGGCAGGAATTCGAGATATTTTAATCATCTCAACACCGACTGATATTCATCGTTTTGAAGAATTACTTGGTGATGGGTCAGAATTTGGAATTTCACTTTCTTATGCTGTTCAACCAAGCCCAGATGGATTGGCACAAGCTTTTATCATCGGTGAGGAATTCATCGGTGATGACAACGTTGCGCTTATCTTAGGAGACAACATTTATCATGGACCAGGACTTAGCAAAATGCTTCAAAAAGCAGCTAGCAAAGAAAAAGGGGCTACTGTCTTTGGTTACCAAGTCAAAGATCCAGAACGTTTTGGTGTTGTTGAGTTTGATGATAATCGTAACGCGATTTCAATTGAAGAAAAGCCGGAACATCCAAAATCTCACTATGCCGTAACAGGTCTTTATTTCTATGACAATGATGTTATTGAAATTGCTAAAAGTATCAAACCAAGTGCGCGTGGTGAACTTGAAATTACAGATGTCAACAAAGTTTACCTTGAACGTGGCGACCTTTCTGTAGAAGTTATGGAACGTGGTTTTGCGTGGCTTGATACAGGAACACACGAAAGTCTTTTGGAAGCGGCTCAATACATTGAAACTGTACAGCGTATGCAAAATCTTCAAGTGGCAAACTTGGAAGAGATTGCTTATCGTATGGGCTACATCACCAAAGAAGATGTTCATAACCTTGCACAACCATTGAAGAAAAACGAATACGGAAAATACTTGCTTCGTTTGATTGGAGAAGAGTAATGACTGAACAGTTTTTTGGTAAAGAATTAGCAGGGCGCAAAATTGATGCTATCCCTGGAATGATTGAATTTGATATTCCGGTCCATGGTGACAACCGCGGATGGTTCAAAGAAAACTTCCAAAAAGAAAAAATGATTCCTCTTGGTTTTCCAGAATCTTTCTTTGCAGAAGGTAAATTACAAAATAACGTTAGCTTCTCACATAAAAATGTTTTGCGTGGACTTCATGCAGAACCTTGGGATAAATACATTTCTGTGGCTGACGAAGGTAAAGTTCTAGGGTCATGGGTTGACCTACGTGAAGGTGACAGTTTTGGTCATGTTTATCAAACTGTTATTGATGCCTCAAAAGGTATCTTTGTTCCTCGCGGTGTTGCCAATGGTTTCCAAGTATTGTCTGATAAAGTTGCATATAGCTATTTGGTTAATGATTACTGGGCACTTGAACTCAAACCAAAATATGCCTTTGTTAACTATGCAGACCCAACATTAGGCATTAAATGGGAAAACTTGGAAGCAGCAGAAGTCTCTGAAGCTGACAAAAATCACCCATTGCTTAAAGACGTTAAACCATTAAGCAAAGAAGATTTGTAATACCTAATAAAAAAATAAATCAGAAAGGAATGTTCAGTTTATTAAAAAAACTGAACACGGGACTAAATCTCTGAGAAAAAAGATAAATCTTCCTAGACGCTAGTCGTCTACGTCGGACTTTCTATTTTTCCACGAGATTTTTCGCAAGCGAAACGTCCCTTTGTATCTTAAGTTATGTCTGAATACAAAAATATCATTGTAACCGGTGGTGCAGGTTTCATCGGTTCAAACTTCGTACACTATGTTTATAATAACCATCCAGACGTACATGTTACTGTTCTTGATAAATTAACATACGCTGGTAATCGTGCTAACTTGGAAGAAATCCTTGGTGACCGTGTTGAATTGGTTGTTGGTGACATTGCAGATGCTGAATTGGTTGATAAATTAGCTGCTAAAGCTGATGCTATCGTTCACTACGCTGCTGAAAGCCACAACGATAACTCATTGAAAGATCCAAGCCCATTCATCCAAACGAACTTTGTTGGAACATACACACTTTTGGAAGCAGCTCGTAAATACGATATTCGTTTCCATCACGTATCAACTGACGAAGTTTACGGAGATCTTCCACTTCGTGAGGACCTTCCAGGACATGGTGAAGGACCGGGTGAAAAATTCACTGCTGAAACAAAATACAATCCAAGTTCACCTTATTCATCAACAAAAGCTGCATCAGATTTGATTGTTAAAGCTTGGGTACGTTCATTTGGCGTTAAAGCAACTATTTCTAACTGCTCTAACAACTATGGACCATACCAACACATCGAAAAATTCATTCCTCGTCAAATCACAAACATTTTGTCAGGAATTAAACCAAAACTTTACGGTGACGGTAAAAACGTTCGTGACTGGATTCACACAAACGACCACTCAACTGGCGTTTGGGCTATCTTGACTAAGGGACGTATCGGTGAAACTTACCTTATCGGTGCAGATGGTGAAAAGAACAACAAAGAAGTTCTTGAACTTATCCTTGAAAAAATGGGTCAACCAAAAGACGCATATGACCACGTAACAGACCGTGCTGGTCACGATCTTCGTTACGCTATTGATTCAACTAAACTTCGTGAAGAACTTGGTTGGAAACCTCAATTCACAAACTTTGAAGAAGGACTTGAAGCAACAATCAAATGGTACACAGATAACCAAGATTGGTGGAAAGCTGAAAAAGAAGCTGTTGAAGCTAACTACGCTAAAACACAAAAAGTTCTTGACAAATAATCATAAAAGCCTATCGTATCAAGGGTTACAGCTTGGGCGACAGGCTTTTTTGTAGTTTTGGGGCATTTTCGGAGGCAACGTAAGGGTAGAAAAGTGCTATAATAGATTTAATTTTTCGGTAAAGGAGGAACAGTGATGAAAGATGATGTAAAATTAGCTCACGAAATTGCTAAAAGAGCACATCACGATCAAGTTGACAAAGCTGGTGCGCCGTATATTTTACACTCTGAGACTGTGGCATCGTTTGTCACGAAAGATGATGAAAAAATTGTTGCCTATTTACACGATGTGATAGAAGACACTCCTTATCAGCTGAGTGATTTAGAAGAAGCAGGTTTCTCGTCTGAAATCATAAAAGCAGTTGATTTATTGACTAGAAAAGATGGGCAATCGTACAAGCAATATCTTAAACTTGTTAAAACAAATGAATTAGCACGTGTTGTCAAATTGGCGGATTTAAAGCACAATTCAGATTTATCAAGCTGGCTCAGGTCACTCGAAACGACATCAAACGTCTGAAAAAATACCAAGATGCCACTATATTTTTAAGCACTTAGATAGCTCTATGTGCTTTTTATCCCCTTAAAAATAGGAAATGCCGTCTAAGTTAACCTTTGATTCAAGAATTGTCCTTAGTTTTCTGGTACAATAGAATAAAACAAGAAAGAAGAGAGAAATGACAAAATTAGCAACGATTTGTTATATTGATAATGGTGAAGCGCTTTTGCTTTTACATCGCAATAAAAAACCAAATGATGTTCATGAAGGAAAATGGATTTCTGTTGGTGGTAAGCTAGAAGTAGGTGAGACACCAGATGAATGTGCGAAACGTGAGATTTTTGAGGAAACGCATTTTACTGTTAAAGAAATGGATTTCAAGGGAGTGATTACGTTTCCAGAATTCACACCAGGGCATGATTGGTACACTTATGTTTTCAAGGTAACCGATTTTGAGGGAGAATTGATTTCTGATGAAGAGTCACGTGAAGGAACTTTAGAGTGGGTGCCTTACGACCAAGTTCTATCAAAACCGACTTGGGAGGGTGACTACGAAATTTTTAAATGGATTTTGGATGATGTGCCATTCTTTTCAGCTAAATTTACTTATGACGACGAACAGCGCTTGGTTGATAAAAGCGTGACATTTTATGATAAATGAGTGAATCGTTTTAAAAAATGGTGATTTTAATAGAAAATGCTATAATGGAAGTTAGTTTAATCATCGATTGCAAACAGTAGTGAGGAGTTTACATGAATTATCATCAAGAGAAGAAATTTACAGATTCTTGGTTTTTTAAATGGTTTTTAAATAATCAAGCAGTTGTCGCTGTTTTGATTACTTTTCTTGTGTTTTTAACCCTTTATCTCTTTACCAAGATTTCATTTTTATTTACGCCGATTATATCTTTTATAGCTATTATTATGTTGCCTTTGGTGATCTCGGCAATTCTTTATTATTTAATCAAACCTTTGGTTGGTTTTATTGAGAAACGTGGCGTTAGTCGGACAACTTCTATTTTTATTGTGTTTGCGATTATCATTGCTTTGTTAATCTGGGCTGTGGCGAGCTTTATCCCAACGATTCAAGAGCAGTTAACGTCTTTCGTTGAGAATTTACCAAGCTATGTCAGAAGCATTAATGTTGAAGCTAATAAATTCTTAGAGAGCCCCTGGCTAGCCAATTATCAAGAAGAATTGGAAGAAATGCTGTCAAATGTGAGCACTAAAGCAATTGATTATGCGGAAAGCTTTTCAAAAAATGCGATTGACTGGGCATCAAATTTTGCCAGTGCTATTGCTCGTGTAACTGTGGCAATCATTATGTCTCCTTTTATCTTATTTTATTTCTTGCGTGATAGCGGTAAGATGAAAGAAGGCTTATTAAAAACACTTCCGACACGGATGCGCCGCCCAATTTCGCGTGTTCTCGGTGATATTAATAAACAATTAGCTGGTTATGTTCAAGGACAAGTAACGGTTGCTATTGTTGTTGGTATTATATTTACGATTTTCTTTAATATTATTGGTTTGCGTTATGCGGCTACTTTTGGGATTATCGCTGGTTTTCTTAACATGATTCCATATCTTGGGAGCTTTCTTGCCATGGTTCCAGTCGTTATCATGGGAGTTGTCCAAGGTCCGATTATGCTCATTAAAGTTTTGATAGCATTTGTTATTGAGCAGACAATCGAGGGACGTTTTGTTTCGCCTTTGGTTCTGGGAAGCAAATTGAGCATTCACCCGATTACCATCATGTTTATTTTGCTAACGTCTGGGGCAATGTTTGGTGTTTGGGGCGTTTTCCTAGGGATTCCAATTTACGCTTCAATCAAAGTTGTTGTTAAAGAAATTTTTGAATGGTACAAACGTATCAGTGGTTTGTATGAGGAAGAAGTACTTATTATAGAAGGGAAAGAAAAAGCTAAAGATGTTGAATAGTGAAAAATGGTGGCTTCGATTCAAAAACAAGATTTGGAGACATGCTGATAAATAACTTTAAACGCGCTTTAAAAGAAGATGATGCTGAGACGCTCTTGGAATTGGCAGAATATCTTGAAAGCATTGGCTTCTTGCCACAAGCAAGGGAAATTTATTTGCAGGAACGTGAGAGTTATCCTGAAGTAAACATTAACCTAGCGCAGATTGCAACTGAAGATGGTGATATTGAGGGAGCTTTCTTGTATTTGGATGCCATTTCACCAGAAAGCGAAGCATATTTATCAGCTTTGCTTGTCATGGCTGATATTTACGATATGGAAGGTTTGACAGATGTTGCGCGTGAGAAATTATTGCTAGCTAGTAAAATCAGCGATGACCCATTGGTTATCTTTGGTTTGGCTGAAATTGAGTTAGAATTAGGTAATTTTAATCAAGCAATCAAAGAATACGCTAAGTTGGATAACCGTGAAATCCTTGAATTAACAGGGATTTCTACTTATCAACGTATCGGTCGTGCTTATGCTAGTCTTGGGAAATTTGAAGCAGCGATTGAATTTCTTGAAAAAACGATTGAAATTGAATATGACGACGGAACAATTTTTGAATTAGCCACTATTTTGTATGACCAAGGGGAGTATCAAAAGGCAAATGTTTACTTTAAGCAGTTGGATACGATGAATCCTGATTTTGAGGGCTATGAATACATCTATGCCCAATCTCTTCATGAGGAAAACAAAACAGAAGAGGCGCTTCGTCTAGTTCAAAAAGGCTTGAGTAAAAACGAATTTGATACCAATTTGTTGCTTACTGCATCACAATTTTCATATGAGTTGCATGATTCTAAGCAAGCTGAAACTATCTTTTGAAAGCAAAAGATGTTGCGATTGATGATGAAGATGTCTTAATGCGTTTGACCAACTTGTATTTGGAAGAGAAACGTTATGAGGATGTTGTTACTTTGTCACGCGATAATATCGACAGCGTCCTAACAAAATGGAATATCGCTAAAGCTTACCAAGCTTTGGAAGCTGATAAAAAAGCGCTCAATCTTTATGATGAATTGGCAACAGATTTATCGGATAATCCAGAGTTCTTGCAAGATTATGCTTATATTTTACGTGAATTTGGGCAAAAGGAACGTGCTCATCAGGTTGCAGAACGTTATTTGCAACTAGTTCCAGATGATGTGAATATGGTAGGATTTTTAAATGAAAATGAATTTTAGAAACCGTTTAATTAGTAATCTTATCACAGTCATTATTATTTTTTGCTTGCTAATTTTTTTTGACCATAGTGGTACACCATTACGTAATATCATTATTGTCTTTACAGGTTTTATTTTAATGACTGTTTATGATTTTGTTAAAACAAGACGGAAAAAATAAATAATAAAAGAAGTATAGCACATTAGAGCTATACTTCTTTTATTAATATTGATTTTCCTTACTTTTACACTAGTTTTATATAGGGCAGATTGATCTGTAAAAATAATTCATATTATGACATAGCTTTGTTATCAAATAACTATATTATTTGAATGTTTCTTTATAGAATCTTTATGTTGTGGCTTTTCTATTAATTCCGTTTTAATAATGCTGGTGTTACAATTATAAAACAAGGAGGAGTTATAAAAATGACTGTGATAATCAGTATAATCGGTCTATGTGCTGTGGCACTACTAAGTTATTATGTGTACATTCTCATGAAAGGAGATTCACAATAATGAGCTCAGTATTTCAATACATATTTTATCTAGCTATAGTAGTAATTCTTGCAATTCCGCTTGGAACCTATATTAAAAAAGTGATGAATGGCGAGAGGACCTTTTTGTCCAAAATTTTAACGCCTTGTGAAAATGCGGTATATAAATTATTGCGTTTAAATAAAGAAGAACAGATGAATTGGAAAAAATATGCTATTTCAGTATTTGTTTTTTCAGGAATAGGTTTTATTTTCTTATTTCTTTTACAACTTTTACAAGGTATTCTTCCAGGAAATCCCCAAGGCCTCTCAGGAGTAAAATGGGATTTAGCATTTAATACTGCAATAAGCTTTATTACGAATACAAACTGGCAAGCTTATAGTGGAGAATCTACAATGAGCTATTTGACACAATCTATCGGATTAACAGTTCAGAACTTTGTGTCAGCTGCTACTGGTATTGCTGTATTATTTGCTCTAATTCGTGGATTTAAAAAAGTGAAATCTGATGGATTAGGAAACTTTTGGGTAGACATTACAAGAATTATTATTCATATTTTAATTCCGCTTAACTTGGTCATCTCTTTATTGCTTGTTAGTGGTGGTGTGATTCAGAATTGGAAAAGCGCTGAAACAGTTTCTCTTGTTGAACCTATTGCAGTTAGCTCGAGAGGAGAAATCATTGAAAATGCTCAAATTGACTTATCTGATAATACTGTAACTGTTGACGGTCATGTTGTTAAGGATGCTCAAATTGTAAAAGAGCAGTTTGTACCAATGGGGCCAGCTGCAAGTCAGATAGCAATTAAGCAAACTGGGACAAATGGTGGTGGTTATACAGGAGTAAACTCAGCACATCCACTTGAAAACCCTAATGCTTTCACTAATCTCATAGAGATGATTTCTATATTGTTAATTCCTACCGCGCTTTGTTTTACATTTGGAAAAGCAGTAGGAAATAAAAAACAAGGTATTGCAATCTTTATGGCAATGTTTATCTGTCTTGTTTTAGCACTTGCTTCTATTGCAGTTAGTGAACAATTTGGAACAACTCAATTATCGCAAAATGGAGCAGTTAATCTTTCCATGACAAATCAATCAGGAGGTAATATGGAAGGAAAAGAAACACGCTTTGGTATTGCTTCTTCAGCTACTTGGGCAGCATTTACAACAGCTGCTTCTAACGGCTCTGTTAATTCTATGCATGATAGTTATACACCTCTCGGAGGTATGGTAACAATGCTATTGATACAACTTGGAGAGGTTGTATTTGGGGGTGTTGGTTGTGGACTTTACGGAATGCTTGCATTTGCTATTCTGACCGTATTTATTGCAGGTCTTATGGTAGGTAGGACACCAGAGCTGTTAGGTAAGAAGATTGAACCTTATGAAATGAAGTGGTCAGTGATGGTTTGTCTTGCAACGCCTATTGCTATTTTGGTAGGGAGTGGTATTGCTGCTATAGTACCAAATGTGGTAAATAGCTTAAATAATAGTGGTGCTCACGGTTTTTCAGAACTTTTGTATGCTTTCTCATCTGCAGGTGGTAATAATGGCTCTGCATTTGCAGGCTTTGATGCTAATACACCGTTTTTGAATATCACTCTTGGATTGGTTATGTTATTTGCTAGATTTCTCCCTATTATTGGGACACTTGCGATTGCAGGAAGTTTAGCAAGTAAAAAGAAAATTGCAACAACTGCAGGCACACTTTCTACAACAAATAGTACGTTTGTCTTCTTACTGATTGTCATTATTTTGTTAGTTGGAGCACTGAGCTTTTTACCAGCCTTGGCGCTTGGTCCATTGGCAGAATTTTTTCAGTAATAATATTTAAGGAGATCCTAACATGTCATCAAAAGTAAAAGGTACTTTTTCTGATAAAAAAATGATTGGTAAAGCTATAAAAGATTCATTTATAAAACTAAATCCAAAAACACAAGTTCAAAATCCTGTTATGCTTTTAGTTTATATTTCTGCAATCTTAACAACTATACTTTGGGCAGTATCTTTGTTTGGATTAAAGGATGCTTCTAGTGGCTATACACTTGCAATCACAATTATTCTTTGGTTTACTTGTATTTTTGCAAATTTTGCAGAAGCTATTGCAGAAGGCCGTGGTAAAGCTCAATCTGACTCATTACGTGCAGCTAAAAAAGATGTCGAAGCACAATCAAATTCGTCGCTAGACAAGAAAGACCAAATTACCCCTGTATCATCTGTTAGTTTAAAAAAAGGTGATTTCGTTATCGTAAAAGCAGGAGAGCAAATACCTGGAGATGGTGAAGTTGAAGAGGGGGCAGCATCTGTAGATGAGAGTGCCATTACTGGTGAATCTGCTCCTGTTATTCGTGAGGCAGGTGGTGATAGAAGTGCTGTTACTGGTGGTACCACAGTTCTATCAGACTGGATTGTAGTTAGAATCACAAGTGAGGCTGGGGAAAGTTTTCTGGATAAGATGATTGCTATGGTTGAAGGTGCTGCTAGAAAGAAAACACCTAACGAGATTGCCTTACAAATTTTTCTTATTGCACTTTCTATTATTTTTATTCTTGTTACCATGTCTTTATATACTTATTCAGTCTTTTCAGCAAAACAGGCAGGGATTAGTAATACAATTTCCATTACGACATTGGTAGCATTGCTTGTTTGCTTAGCACCAACAACTATTGGAGCTTTACTTTCTGCTATAGGAATTGCTGGAATGAGTCGCTTAAATCAAGCCAATGTGTTAGCTATGAGTGGTAGAGCCATTGAGGCAGCTGGAGATGTTGACATTTTAATGTTAGATAAAACTGGTACTATTACCTTAGGTAATCGTCAAGCTCATGCATTTATACCCGTAGATGGAGTAAGTGAAGTTGAACTTGCTGATGCGGCTCAATTATCATCACTAGCTGATGAAACACCAGAAGGTCGAAGTGTTGTTATTTTAGCAAAAGAAAAATTTGGAATTCGTGCACGCGATCTTTCTGATAAAAACATGGAATTCATTCCTTTTACTGCTAAAACACGTATGAGCGGTGTTGATTATGATGACAATGAGATTAGAAAAGGTGCTGCTGAGACAATGCAACAATATGTCACACAGGCAGGAGGTATTTATTCTTCTGAATGTGACCATGTTGTACAAGATATTGCTAAACAGGGAGGCACACCGTTAGTAGTTTCAAAAAATCATAAAATTTTAGGTGTTATTCATTTAAAAGATATTATCAAACAAGGGGTTCAAGAGAAATTTTCTGATTTACGTAAAATGGGAATTAAAACCATAATGATTACTGGAGATAACCCAGTGACAGCCGCTGCCATCGCTGCCGAAGCTGGGGTGGACGATTTTCTTGCAGAAGCAACTCCAGAAGCAAAACTTCAGATGATTCGTGATTTTCAATCTAAAGGACACTTAGTTGCCATGACTGGAGATGGTACAAATGATGCTCCGGCTCTAGCGCAAGCGGATGTGGCTGTTGCTATGAATACTGGAACTCAAGCAGCAAAAGAAGCTGGTAATATGGTAGATTTGGACTCATCTCCTACAAAATTAATTGATATTGTTCGTATTGGAAAACAGCTCTTAATGACCAGAGGGAGCCTTACAACTTTTTCTATAGCTAATGATGTTGCAAAATATTTTGCAATTATCCCAGCATTGTTTGTAGGACTTTATCCTGGTTTATCCGAGTTAAACATTATGCACCTACATTCATCACAAAGCGCTGTTTTATCTGCGATTATTTATAATGCATTGATTATTATTGCATTAATTCCATTGGCATTAAAAGGTGTTAAATATCGTGAAGTTCCAGCTGGAAAGCTTCTATCTCGAAATTTACTCATTTACGGTTTAGGTGGTCTAATAACACCGTTTATCTGTGTGAAATTAATTGATATGTTTTTAGTTTTCTTTGTTTTGAGATAACAAGTCTAGTGGTAAAAAATCAAGAGAGGTTTTGTAATGAAAACATTAAAAAATACATTTCCAAAAGCACTGATGATTTTCGCTATTTTTACAGTACTTTGTGGAGTTGTTTATACAGGAGTTGTAACGGGTGCAGCACAACTTCTTTTTCCAGATAAAGCTGATGGATCTATTATTACGGTTAATGGGAAAAAATATGGTAGTGAGTTGCTAGGACAGCAATATACTGATGATGCGCATATGTGGGGACGTATTATGAATGTTGACGTTTCTACTTATAAAGATAAAAATGGTAAAATATTAATGTATGCTGAGCCTTCTAACTTAAGTCCTTCAAGTGATAAATATCAAAAATTGCTAAGTGAACGCATATCCAAATTGCGTAAGCATAATCCAGATATGAATGAAGAAACCATTCCCGTTGATCTAGTGACAAGCTCAGGTAGTGGCTTAGATCCTGACATTTCTCCTGCAGCAGCAGAATATCAAGTCGCGAGAATTGCCAAGGCAAATAATATATCTGAACAGAGTGTTAGAAAAATTATAAAGAAGTGCACTAAGGGTAGATTTTTAGGGATTTTTGGTGAGAAAACAGTTAATGTCTTGAAAGTTAATTTGATGTTGGATGGTATTATATAAATATCATATTGTGATGCATTACCATAGTTAACTTAGATATAAGTTCCTCAATCATTTGGCAAGGCAATCAAAAGCAAATCTGATTGTTTTTGTGACTGTTTATTAAAGTGTTCTCTACTGCATAGGAGAATAAGGGGGACGCAGTGAGCAATTGGTAAGTATTTAAAAATTATTGCAAATCGATTAGACTTTGCAAGATAGTAAAATTGACTTTGTATATCGCTTTTCGTCTCTTGGTTACTCTTATTCCAAGATTATGATATACAAAGTTTTTTTGATGAGTCGATTTAGGAGGATAATGTTTGGCTTAATGAATACCTCCTAGAGTTAGGATAAGTTGGAAACGGTAACTAGTTTGTGTTACAATCTTTATGTAATATTAAAGTCTGTCTCGAAAACATGTGCTGAACTTTCTCTGCTTTCATTTATAACATTCTTGGAGGTATTTAATGGATCAAAATAGAAAAAATCCAGATCAGTTATTAGAGATTATTCGTCAAGAGGAAAACAAACA
>ENA-OQBT01000974-OQBT01000974.1-human-gut-metagenome-genome-assembly--contig:-NODE-974-length-13779-cov-1.746997_pt1 | contig 13779 bp, 13 predicted proteins | sample MGYA00242749_ERZ504557 | MGnify/ENA primary metagenome ERZ504557 (study PRJEB26092, sample SAMD00036243) | human gut metagenome | host: Homo sapiens | study: EMG produced TPA metagenomics assembly of... | reverse complement strand
TTCCAATAAAAACATTCATTTTCCCCCTCTTTCACCAAAATGTTCTCTCGGAATCTTTCTGTGCTTGATTTTGTGAGAAGATTTTTGTCAGTTGTGCCCAGATTTCTGAGGCGTTGGCGTTGCGTCCGCCTCTGAAATTTGAGTGACTGGCGGAAAATCGGCCACAAAAGCAAGTGCAGGAAAGACTCCGAGAGGACATCAAAGATCACTCACTGTTCTGTATATCTAAACTATACAGCTATTCTTTTGCGAAAAATATTAACCAAGGGTTAGTACATTGTTTTGTGAATTTCATTTCCTGCTGTACACATTTCCTCTTAAAGGCTATAATAGTTCTGGTAAATACAGATCTACAAGGGGGATTATTATGTACGATTTAAAAATGTTAGAAGAGATCAAAAGCCAGGAAAAGCGTATCCACTTTTCTTCTTTTGATCACAATGATGCCTATACACTGGGAACCATGCTTCGGGAACGTGGCCTGACCACTCCAAAGCCAATTGCGATCCGCATTGTTTTTGATGATATTATCCTGTATCAGTCCTTCCTCCCGGGAACAGATGAAAGCAACAACCAGTGGATGAACCGCAAGCAGCACACAGTTGAACGCTGTCACACTTCTTCCCTGCGTGCAGCTGTTGAGCGCGAATTAAACGGCGCAAAAGAAAACTGGCAGCAGGATGAGTCCCACTATGCATTCTGCGGCGGCGGATTCCCAATTATTGTAAATAATGAGTTTCGGGGCGTTGCCATTATCTCAGGTCTGCCTCATCTGGAAGACCACAGAAACCTGGTGGAAGTAATGGATCAGTTCTGCGCACAGAAAAACGCATAAGATCTATTCACCTTATCTGCGGATCACCTGGATTTCCTGCTCTGTGCCAAGATCCACAGGTTTAAAGGTATTTTCCAGACCTTCTGTAATATAAATCTGTCCGTTCTCATCTTCTAAAACAGCCTCATAATTCTGGTGACTGCGCCAGTGTGAGGCTGCTTTTTCAACCCCCATGACGAAAAGGGCCGTGGAAAGACCATCACACAGAAAACCGCTGTCGCTGATAATAGTCACGGATACCAGACCGTTTTTGGCCGGAGCTCCGTTTTTGGATCCATGATATGCCAGTAGATCTGACCGTCGTCGCCGGCAAAATAGCGTTCATAGCCACCAGAAGTAACCACTGCCTTATCTTTTACAAAAACACCGCCCAGATAACGGTTTTCTTCTGCTGCACGGATACCAATAAACCAGTCTGTTCCGTCTGTTTTTGTTCCAATAGTCTGGATATTTCCTCCTAAACTAAAAAGAGCAGAAGTAACGCCCTTTTCTTTCATCAACTTTGCCAGAACCTCTGCTGTATAGCCTTTTCCCACGCTTCCTAAGTCTACCAGCATATCCGGGGCTATGGTTACAGTGTCACCATTGATCTGGATCTTATGATAGTCTACACATGCAGCTAATACTTTGCGTTCTTCTTCATCAGGAATACGATGTTCACCTGTGGTGAAGCCCCAGGCTTTTACGACCGGGTAAGCTGAAATGTCTAAAGCGCCATCTGTATCTTTACACAGTTCAAGTGTTTTTTTCATCTGCTTAGCAATTTCCGGTGCAAACTTTGCTTCCTTTTTCTCGTTTAATTCCCACATAGGGCTGTTTTCTTTTGTCACAGAAAGCGCATCTTCCAGTTCCTCTATTTTTTCCCTGACTTTTTCTTCTACTTCATCATTTCCGCCATAGAGCTGAAACTGCATCACCGTATCCATGGCAAATACTGTAAAATTTTTTTCATTTGATCCTGCCTCAGTACGCAAAACAGGGCGGTCGTATTTGACCGCCTCTGTTTCGGCTGTTTTGGGAGCTGTACTGCACCCGCACAACATCAGTGTCAGGATCACCAGACACCATTTTTTCAATTAGATTTCCCCTCTGTTTTGGTTACTTCAGAGTCTTCGGAAGCATTGTCAGATGCAGCAGTTTCGGAAGTTTCTTCCCTGGAATCTTCGGAGCTGTTGTCTTTAGAATCATCTTCCTTGGAATCCTCAGTCTTATTATCGCTGTTTTCTGTTTCAGACGGAGTTTCCCGGTTCTTTGGTGGAATCCTCCTTAGATTCATCCTTGGTTTCATTCCTGGAATCATCCTTGGTTTCATCTTTGGTTTCATCCTTGGTTTCGTCCTTAGATTCATCTTTGGAATCGTCCTTGGTTTCATCCTTGGTTTCTTCAGAAGATCCGGTCTCATCAGCCTTATTTTCTTCATCTCCAGATGGAGTTACTCCTGAAGTTACACCGTTAGAACCGGTGGCTGCATTATCCTTGATTTTCTCATTAAATCCATCTTCCGTTGATTCCTGCTCATCTAACAGTTCTTCTTCTGCCTCTGTCTGATCTACCAATTTGCCATCTCTTATGTAAAATACATAAGTACTATATTCGCTATTCTTACTGTAGATGGTAACTTTGATCAGATCACCTGATTGGTAAGAATCAAAGCTGTCCTTAGCAAAATCAATATAATCCTTTCCATTTCCCGTACTCTCACTTTCAGGTGTTGTACCTACTTTAAACTGCTTATCTGATATGGAACCATAAATGCATTTCTCATATTTAAATGTTCCCACCATTATATAATCTATAGTACCAAGATAAGTATCTCTTGAAATATTATTTATCCTATCTACTTTAAAGAGTAAACGATATGCCTCATAATTGCCTGACCAGCTTTCTACGGAGACTGATCCAAAAGTAATATCGCTATTACTTTCAGTATCTCCGGTACTACCAGAATTGTCCTCCCCTTCGATCTGTACTTCAATTACCTGGCTCTTATATCCATCTGCATTAATCGTAAGTGTATGTGTACCCGCAGACAATCCAGATGTATCAATAGTGATCTCTGTGTCATTTACTGTTGTGCTAAGCTTTTCTTCCCCATACTTAACAGAAGTAATTGCTTTCAGATAGTCTGCATTGCCGGTCAGTGTCCACTTTGTCTTTTCCTTGATATTAAGCTGGCCAGTAAGCTGTGGGGCATCTTTATCTGCTGCAGGCGGATCAACATCCGTACCATCTTTCAGAACATAATTATTACCACTCTTAACTACATTAAAAGTCAAAGATTTATAGCCATCTGCATTAATTGTGATCTCTAATTCATCACTGTCTTTAAATGCACTGTCTTCTGTCAGGCAAAGGCGGTCATTTTTGCCACCATACACAGGATCACCGGTTACTCTGAAATTATTTTTTGAATTCCAGAAAGAACTAACTTTGGTATACGTTGTATCTCCAACTTTAATATCCTCTATATTAGCCAGATATGCTCTAAAGCTACTTTTTCATCATCTGTTGTCCCTTTATTAAAGGTAACAGTATAATAAGCCTGTGCCATTATCTCTGCTTTTGTATATTCAAAGCTGAGCATCTCCGGCTCAAATGCAGTAGGATCTTCAACCCCTTCATCAACCACAATCGTAGTCCTCAGTGCTTCTGCATATCCCTTAGCCCGGACAGTCAGTGTGTGCTCTCCCGGTTTGATATTACCAATGGTCAGAATCTTCTTATTCTCAGATACTGCATAATACGATGCATCGCTACTTTCAACACCTTTGGTATAAAGTGTATCATCATCCAAAGCTACAGACTGCAAATACTTTAAGAATCCGCCTTCAGAACCAGTTACTTCTACAGTTGCGTCTGCATAGAATCCCTGGATTTTTCCAAAGGTTCTCTTGTCAGATACATAAGAAGTCTTATTGTCTTTATACTGTACAGTCAGTGAAAGCCCTTCTTCCAGGATCTGATCGTATGTGACCTTAAACGCGTTCATCTGATATCCGTCCGCTTCCACTGTGATCTTATATTCTTCTCCTGGTGTGAACAGACTCTTGTTCAGAGTTAAGATTCCATTTTCAACATCTACGCTATACTGTTCTTTTGTTAATCCGGTCCAGCTGCCATTGATCACAATGTTCCTGATCGCAGCCAGATAAGCCTTATCCTCATGGCTTAAGACCACGTCTTCATTTTCCCTGTTCCTGATTATTGTAAATGCACCAGCTGCAGGACGGGAGAAATCTCCTTTATTCTGGATCTCACCTAAAGTCCATCCTCCAGAACTTCTTTTGCAGCAGCGGGACTGTTATTCCATACAACTCCTTTTGTCTTGTAATCCTCAAAGGGAATAATTCCTGTGGTCTTGCTGCTTTCTACTGAATGGATATAAGCAACCCAGTCATAATACTGGTCGTCTTTATCATTTTTATTAAATGCAGCATCTACACCGGCCATTTCATACCACCAGTCTATAACCGCTTCAGACTCTGTAGTAGATTTTCCAATTTCTTCCAGAATATTTGCATTTACAAGCAGATCCGTATCAAATACCAGATTTGCAGAAACAGCCATACTGCCAGAATCGCTTTCGCCGGAGCCGCTGCTGCTGCCGGAACCAACAGAAGCAGTGGAAATACCATCAAATGAATACTGCACAATACCCATTTCATCCTTAGATGGAACACTCTCTCCCTTAGTTACTGTAAACTCTACAGAAGCTGATTTGAAACCATCTGCATAAACAGTCAGTTTATAATTGCCTTTATATTTAAAATGATCCACATTATCATTATAAATGACAAACAGATCCTGACTGAACAAAAACCAGTCGTTGATCTTGTCTAATTCTACAGTTTCAGTTGGTCCCTCCAGAACTACACGATTCACCGGTGTCTCTATTCCGTATACCATATTTTCAACCTGGAAATGCAGGTTCACACCTGACTGTGGAGTCTCTTTCAGTTTAAAAACAGGCGCCTGTGCATTTACTACATGGATTGGAACCAGTGCAGATGTACCTGACTTTGACTCTACGCGGACATAGTATCTTCCATTATTTGTAAAATTGCTCTGTCCTGTCTCAATGGTCAGCTCACCTACACGGCCCTTTCCATGAGGTACATTTTTTGCACGGTCAAATACCAGATTACTGTTGATCGTATTTTTATTTTCATTATACTCTACCAGCTGAAGACGATTGATACCATCAAACCACTCTTTCTCTTCATCGGTATTGTAGTTAAACATAATAGTTACGGTTGCTTTACCATCTTCACTTAATTCTGCATCTGGTGAATATGCAGGATGGGCTGCCGCCTTTTTACCAAGTGCAAATGTGGTTTTGGATGGTGAGTATCTTACAGAACCGTCATCTGCATAATTGGTCAGATAGTAATCCCAAAGTGCTACAGGACCATGAGCCAGGATCTTCTCTGGCAGATAACTGGTTCCTGTATAGATCACGCCATTTGCAGCTTCATCATCCAGGGAAACTATCTGTGTTCTGACAGGATCTGCTGCATTGCTTACAGTCAGTTCAGCCGGAGCTTAATAACAGCCAGTTTACAGATGCTTCCATCGTCAGTTACATTGGAAAGTGCAGATGTTACATCTACACCATCTGCATATACCTTGGTGTTGCTTGCATTATAACCATCCTCAAATGCTACGGTGATCCACCAGCCGAGGGAATTTACCTCAACCAGCCCCGTCTCATCTTCCTTTACAAATACAGCCTTAGTCTGGTCTGCACTGCTATTAGAATTATTATTACTATTATTGTTTGTATTGTTGCTGTTGTTGCCATTATTGCTGTTATTTGTATTATTGCTGTTATTATTGTCTCCAGTCCCATTACGATCAGATACGTTGCTTCCTGCATTAGAGTTGCCAGAACCGCTACGGCTGCTTCCGCCACCACCGTTTCCACCCCTGAGGCTGGTTTCTGATCCTTTGGTATTCCTGGATGGATCGCTTGCAAATCCCTTTCCTTCTACCACTTGCACCTTACCGTTGCCATCTATCCACTGACCGGCTGCGTTTACTTTGTAACCATCTGGAGTTACACCATCTGCAAACATTTTTCCGTGGTTTTCGCCTGCAACAGGTTCGAAATAGTAGCTGCGCCCATCAACCACTGCCAGCCGGTAACTGCTGCACCTTCGGTGCTGTCTGTTGTAGTATTGAAAAAATACCAGCTTCCTTTTGCATCCTGATACCAGCCGGTTGTCATTTTTCCTTTCTGTTTCATCTGGATTTGCATTAAAATAATACGTACGGTCATTCATGCGCAGCATGCCAGTTTCCATAAGTCCGTTCTCTGGCTGCAGGTAATACCAGCCGCTTGCAGTCTGGATCCAGCCTGTTGCCATCTCTCCTGATGGCTTTCTGAATTTCCATCCTTCTGCTTCTTTCACCCAGGTTCCTGCCTGAAGCTGTGATTCCCCCGTTGCCTGAGCGCCGAAAGCTGTGCCTGCCTGCAAAGCTGCAGCCGCAAGCAACATAGTTAACAACGTTTTTGCTTTTCCTGTTTTTCTCATAAGTAAAAACTCCTCTTTTTATAATGACGTTTGCTTAAACTCGCATGTCGAGTTAGTTTATACTAACATCATTTTTTAGTCAACACTAAGGGGCGGTTTCACCATGATAAGATTTGTCAACAACAACACATATATGTAATCGGAAATATTTTTTTCAGGAAATACGACTGGCTGACCATCATTATAGTTTATAGAGAATAATGATAAATCGGCTTAAATAAAGGATCTGGCTGAATTCATTTGAAGAAATGCACACATAAGATCAACAGAAAAAGGGCTGCAATCAGCAGCCCGTATATTATCAGGAATCTTTCTCAGATTTAAAATTTTTGTGTTTTATATAACAAACCCAGCAATTGTAATTCATTATTTTTAAGAAGATTGCGCTCCATTTTCTCCCTAAGCTCCCTGGTGGTTGCTTCAATATCTTGTGCTGCAAAGATACCTGATACAATGGCAGCTCCCACTGCACCGCTTCCTTTCAGCTTTTCAATATTGTCCAGGCAGATACCTCCGATAGCTACTACCGGAATAGATACGGATGCACAGATAGCCTGCAGCTGTTCCATGGTCATTGGACGGGCATCTTTTTTGGTAGATGTGCCAAATACGGCACCACTGCCTAAGTAGTCAGCCCCCTGTGACTGGGCTTTCAATGCCTGTTCTACCGTTTTGGCTGTGACTCCCAGGATCTTGTCCGGTCCAAGAAGCTTTCTGGCAAGACCGGCATCCATATCATTCTGTCCTACGTGAACACCGTCTGCACCACAAAGTCCAGCCAGTTTTATATTATCATCAATCAGGAGAGGAACATTATATTTTTCTGTAAGAGCACGCATTTTTTTCGCCTCTTCCAGATATTCTTCCACATTGTCATCCCGCAGTCCTTTTTCACGAAGCTGCACCATGGTAGCGCCGCCCTTTAAGGCTGCTTCCGTCTGTTCATAAAGGCTCATACTTCCGGTCCAGGATCGGTCGGTTACTGCATAGATCAACAACTGGCTTTTGTCAAATTTCATGTTTCTCTCCCTTTCTTGTGTCTGCTCATGCCCACTCGCCGAACCCGCGCTTACACGCTTTACTGCCTGCTTACGCAGGCTGTTCACTGGTCAATGGCCCATTATATCATTCATCAAAAATGCTTACGATCTCACCGTCTAAAATACGGTTCATATTTTTTACAGCACAGAAGTTGCCGCACATAGAGCAGGTATCTTCTTTTTCCGGCTTTGCAGATGCTCTGTAGTTTCTTGCCTTTTCCGGATCAATAGAAAGCTCAAAGGTCTTTTCCCAGTCCAGTTTCTTTCTTGCCATTCCCATCTGACGATCCCACTCAGAAGCGCCTTTGACACCTTTTGCAATGTCAGCTGCATGAGCTGCGATCTTGGAAGCGATGATACCTTCTTTTACGTCATTCAGATCCGGCAATCTCAGATGTTCTGCTGGTGTTACATAGCATAAAAATGATGCTCCGTAGGTTGCTGCGATTGCACCGCCAATAGCCGCTGTAATATGATCATATCCCGGTGCAATGTCTGTAACAAGAGGTCCTAATACATAGAACGGAGCGCCCTTGCAGATGCTCTGCTGGATCTGCATATTGGCTGCGATCTGGTTAAGAGGCATATGGCCTGGTCCCTCTATGATCACCTGGACATTCTTCTCCCAGGCTCTTCTTGTGAGCTCACCTAATGTTACCAGCTCTTCGATCTGTGAAACATCGGTAGCATCTTCTAAGCATCCCGGACGGCAGGCATCACCTAAGCTGATGGTCACATCATATTTCTGGCAGATATCCAGGATTTCATCAAAATGCTCATAATATGGATTTTCCTTTCCAGTCATTTCCATCCATGCGAAAATAATGGATCCGCCTCTGGATACAATGTTCATAAGACGCTTATTCTGTTTGAAACGCTGGGCAGTTGAACGGTTAATGCCAATGTGGATGGTCATAAAATCCACACCGTCCTGCGCATGCATTTCCACAATCTTTAACCACTCTTCGGTAGTAATATCCTTCAGTGCCTTATGATAGTATACCACTGCATCATAAATCGGTACAGTACCAATGATGGCCGGACACTCAGCAGTCAGCTTTCTTCTGAATTTCTGGGTATCGCCCCATGAACTTAAGTCCATAATGGACTCTGCACCCATTTTTACTGCGTCATTTACTTTCTGAAGCTCCATATCCAGATCTTTACAGTCTCTGGAGGTTCCAAGATTTACATTGATCTTGGTCTTTAACATGGAACCGATACCATTAGGATCCAGGCATTTGTGGTTTTTATTTGCAGGAATGGCTACTTTTCCCTCTGCCACCAGCTGCATTAACTGTGCTGTATCCATCTGCTCTTTTTCTGCTACTGCCTGAAGCTCCTTTGTAATAATTCCTTTTCTGGCAGCATCCATCTGTGTTGTGTAGTTCATTTTCATTCTCCTTCACATCATATTTTTCCACAGAAAGGGCACCCGGACGGAATGTTTTCCACATTTACTGCACATATTTCTGCTGTGTATGTTGATCATCAGTCTTTAACGCAGAAAAAAGAAAACGGTCCGCCCACATAAAGGAACGGACCGCAAAATATACGTATTATACATAAATACAATATGCGACACATTATTTCCCTACGTTGGCATTACCCACATCAGGTACAATAGGTCGAAGTTTGATTACTTCCTCTCAGCCTGCTTCACAAGCTCCCTGTTCCCATTCAGAATAACATTTATTGGTAAAAATTGTCAAGTTGTTTATTACTGTTCACATGTTGCATGATCAGCAGCTGAATTTGCTGATTGTGCGCTGTCTTTTTTTCTGTTATAGTGGTTAGCATAAACTTACTGTTTACTGCACTTCAGGGAGGAACCTATGGAATTACGTCAGCTGGAATATTTTATGATCACATGTGAAAAAGGCAGCTTTAATCAGGCAGCAGAATGTCTTTATACTACACAGCCTAATGTGAGTAAAGTGATCAGTTCTCTGGAAAAAGAGCTGGGACGACCTCTTTTTGAGCGCAGCAGCCGGGGTATCCACATTACCCCTTACGGTGAAACAGTCCGGGAATATGCCCAGAATATACTGCATAATGTAAGCCTGATCAACTCATTGACTGATCACAATCAAGGTCAAAAATTCAGTCTCGCTACTTACCCCAGCAATATGATCTCCCGCCTATTAACAGATTTTTACAAAGAAATGGGAGATTCTTACATTGTGGAACACTTAGAAGGCACTGTGGAGGAGATCAGCAACCGGGTAGCCCAGGGGCTTTCTGAAATTGGCATCGTTTATATTGCGCAAAAGCAGCTCCACCAGTTCCAGCACATTCTGTCCCACAAAAAACTTAAATTCGTTCCTCTTGACAGAAAAGAAGCCTGTGTTTATGTAGGACCCAGGCATCCCCGCTACCAGGATGACAGCATTGACTTTCAAGAGCTTTCCTCTCTTTCCTTTGTAAGGGGTGTAAGGGATTTTTTCTCCGTAGAACACCACTTGAACATGTAAGCCTTGGAGCGATCAGCACAGAGCAGCTCCACTACGCCGTTTATACCAACAGTGATCACCTGACCATTAACCTGTTATTAAACACGGATATATGCAGTCTCGGCATCAATTTCCTTTATGATCAGTACCGCCAATATGATGTCCGGCAGCTGCGGATCAATAACTGTGAGCCATTTCTCCTTATTGGCTATATCTGCCCGGATCATGCAAAATTAAGCAAAGCCGCTGAATGGTTTATCAGCCATTTTAAGGATATCCTGTAGATATTTTAGTTCAGTTATAACATTTTGGAATAACTAAGCCCCTCCAATTTCATCAGTAGTAAGTCTTGACTAACCTGTGTTATACTCTCTATCGTTCGTTTCAGGCGAATGAACAAACAACATTATATTTTATATCCTCTCAGAGTCTCGCAAAATCAAGTACAAAAAGATTCCGAGAGTACATTTCTTACAACAGGAGGAAACTTATCATGAAAAAAAGATGGGGCACAATGCTTCTGGCAGGTCTCTTAGGCACCGCTTATTAAGCGGCTGCGGTTCATCCGCTTCTGACTCTGCATCTTCTGCTGCAGATCCTAAGCCTTCAGAAACTACCACTACAGCTGAAGGTACAAAAGAAGACCTGATCTTCGTAAACTATCGCGATATCCGCGATTTAAACCCACATTTATATGCCGGCGAAATGTATGCCCAGGAAATGTTATACGAAGGCCTGGTCAATATTACCGCTGACGGTTTTGAGGGCTGCCTGGCAGAAAGCTGGGATGTCAGTGAAGATGGTAAAGTATATACTTTCCACATCCGTTCAGCGTAACATTTTCAGATGGTGAAAAGTGTGACGCATATGCCATCAAAGCAAACTTTGACGCGATCCTGGAAAATAAAGACCGCCATACCTGGCTGGAAATGATGCATCTGTTAGTAGGAGTAGATGCTCCAGATGAAAATACCTTTGTGATCGAATTATCTGAACCATATTATCCTCTTTTAACAGAGCTTGGCGTGACCAGACCATTTGCCATGATCTCACCGAAAGCATGAAAAACGGCAGCACCAAGGATGGGTAGAAGCCTATATAGGTACTGGTCCATATGTGCTGGATGAGTTCGTTACTGATGAATATGCCGTATTCAAGGCAAATCCAAACTACTGGGGCGAACAGCGGCTATTAAAACCATCACAGTGAAAGTCATCCCGGATAATCAGACCCGTATCCTGGCTCTGGAAAAAGGTGAGATCGATATGATCTTCGGAAAAAATATGATCGATGCAGATGCCATCAACAGTATCTGGACAGTGATAAATTTACCGTAGAGCTTTCTGAGCCAACTTCCACCAGGCAGATCGTCCTGAATACTTCTTCTGACATTCTTTCAGAAAAAGACGTGCGCGTCGCCCTTCAGCACGCAACCAATAAGCAGAATATCTCTGACGGTATTTTCTATGGACTGGAAAAACCGGCAGATACTCTGTTTGCCTCCACAATTCCATATTGTGATATTAAACTGGAACCATATGCTTATAACTTAGAACTAGCTGGACAGATCCTGGATGACGCAGGCTGGAAAATGGGTTCCGGCAATGTCCGTGAAAAAGATGGACAACAGTTAAATATTGATCTTCTCTACAACAGTGACAGCGTTACTGAAAAATCCATTGCAGAGTATCTTCAGAGCGAATACCAGTCCATCGGTGTTTCCTTAAACATACATGGTGAGGAAGAACAGTCTTACCGTGACAATATGAAAGCAGGTAATTTTGATATGGTATTTAATATCTGCTGGGGTACTCCTTACGATCCCCAGTCCTCTCTGGCTGCCATGCGTGCACCTGTATACGGCGATTATGCAGCACAGCTCGGTCTGGATGATAAAGCAGAGATCGATGATGCTATTACTGAGATCCTGGTCACCACAGATGAAGACAGACGCCAGGAACTTTACACCTACGTTCTGACTCATCTCCATGAAGACGCAGTTTACATTCCGCTGACTTATGAATGCAACAAAGCAATCTATCGTTCCGATATGAAAGGCTTCCACTTTACCCAGACTCAGTATGAGGTTCCATTCCAGGATTTCTCTTTCTAAACGGACATGTCACCTGATGTTGACATCACCACAATTCAAGTCGAACGTCCGTGAGACTTGGCGCGTGATTCTGTTCAGCGAAGCTGACATATTCCTATCAGAATCACTGCGCATCCTTGCGGAGCGTTTATCTCAGTCGGAGAATGGACTCCCACTGAGATAAAGTCTGTTGTTACGTGCCGATGGCACTCCCGCAGCTGCCGCCAGTATTCGTAAAATGTGCATGAAGCCGTCTCCCTTGAGGCGGCTTTGTTCCAATTAGATCCTTTACCACATTTATTTTCCAAGCGGAGGTATTATTTTGAAACCCTATATCATCAAGCGGATCCTGTCTTCCATTCCGCTCCTTCTCATTATTTCCTTTGTATGCTTCGTTTTTATCAATCTGATTCCTTCTGATCCGGCTGAAGTAGCTTTGCGTGTACGTCAGGTTCCCATTATCACGGAAGATGCCATTGCTGAGGTCCGTGCCCAGCTTGGGCTGGACAAGCCTTACCTGGTCCGTTACTTTACCTGGGTACTGGACTGTCTTCACGGCAATTTTGGAATTAGTTATGTAAACCCAAGCCGTACTGTTGCAGGAGAACTGCTGCGCTGTATGCCTGCTACTTTACAGCTTGCCGGTGCTTCCCTTATTATGGTGATCCTTTTAAGTCTTCCTATCGGCTTTCTTTGTGCAGTATATAAGGATGGCTGGTTTGACCGGCTCATGCGAGGTCTTGTATTTATGACCACTGCTATGCCGCCTTACTGGGTGGGACTTCTGTTAATGTGGCTGATCTCCATTAAACTTGACCTTCTGCCTACCAGTGGGAACGGTACGATCAGGCATCTCATCCTTCCGGCTTTTACTGTATCCCTAAGCTATATTTCTACCTATATCCGCCTGATCCGCAACAATATGCTTGAAAATATGAAACAGGATTATGTACTTTATGCCAATGTCCGCGGTCTCCCTCAAAGATCCATTCTGGTAAAACATATTCTGAAAAACTCCATGCATACCTGCATTGTTGCCATTGGTATGAGTATCCCGCAGCTGATCTCCGGAACTATTGTGGTAGAAAATGTATTTGCATGGCCTGGACTGGGAACCTTGTGCATCAGTTCCATTTTCAACCGGGATTATCCTGTTATCCAGACTTATGTTCTTCTGATCGGTGTCCTGTTTGTTATGTTTAACCTGCTGTTTGATATCCTGCAAACCGTATCTGACCCCCGTATGCGAAAGGAGAGCAACTGATGTTACACCGGTTTCTTCATAATAAAACTGCTGTCAGCACAGTAACACTTGTACTGATCGTGGCATTAATGGGCATTTTTGCCCCATTTATTGCTCCACATGATCCCTATGCTACCAATATTCTTAACAAATTTTCCCAATTCAGCAAAGAATATCCCCTTGGTACTGATAATCTTGGCCGCTGCATCCTCTCCCGCATGATCTACGGGATCAGGCCCACTCTTGGTCTGGCCGTACTGACTATGTTAGGTACCATCGGTCTTGGCGCTCTGATGGGACTTCTGGCCGGGTATTTCCGTGGTATTACAGAAGAACTGATCATGCGTATAGTAGATGTAATGCTGTCTTTTCCAAGCCAGATCATGGTCTTTGCCGTGGTTGCACTGCTGGGCATTAACGTACAGAATGTGATCCTGGCAAATGTCTTTATTAAATGGGCCTGGTATGCCGCATGATCCGCACAGGTGTCATGCAGTACCGGGACCGGAACTTTGTCCAATTTTCCCGCTGTCGTAGGGACTTCCTGAAACGTTTTTATCCTTTTTAAACACCTGGATTCCA
>ENA-OQBT01000972-OQBT01000972.1-human-gut-metagenome-genome-assembly--contig:-NODE-972-length-13807-cov-16.875804_pt1 | contig 13807 bp, 13 predicted proteins | sample MGYA00242749_ERZ504557 | MGnify/ENA primary metagenome ERZ504557 (study PRJEB26092, sample SAMD00036243) | human gut metagenome | host: Homo sapiens | study: EMG produced TPA metagenomics assembly of... | reverse complement strand
CGGCATGCGGATCGTCCTTGTCGCGGGAAGCCTGGAACCAAGCATGCTCGTCGGACGTGTGGTTGACCACCAAATCCATCACGATCTTCAGACCGCGCTTGTGCGCTTCGGCGAGCAGCTCGTCCATATCCTCCAAGGTGCCGAACAGCGGATCGATGTCCTGATAGTCGGAAATGTCGTAGCCGTTGTCGTCCTGCGGCGACTTGTAGACCGGGGAGAGCCACACCACGTCCACGCCGAGGTCGGCGAGGTAGTCGAGACGGCTGGTGATGCCCTTCAGGTCGCCGATGCCGTCGCCGTTCGTGTCTTGGAAGGAACGAGGATACACCTGATACACCACCGCGTTGGCCCACCACGGGTTCGGGGTCGCGCCGTTGGAACGCACGGTGTCGGGAAGGGTGGAACGATTGAAATTCGTCATGTCGTGGAGCTCCTTTGCTTGACGTTTGTTGGATTTTCGTTCGATCTTTCGTGACTGACTCTGCCCGTTTCCAGCTCATGTCAGCTTCATGCAGAAGATCGATTTTGCCTACTCCCCTATGGTATGCAACCCTGTTTTTCTTTCTTTCCCGCGGCGAGTTGTGCAAAGCAAGAAAAGAATACGCTTCTTACGGACGCGAAAAACCAATCCGCAAAAATAAAAACGCGGGACGTTCCAGAAAGGGAAATGGAACGTCCCGCGCTGGGGAGTGGGATAGGCCAGTCCCGCTCAGAGCGGTGAAGTGTTACTTCCTGAACGGACGGCCTACGGCCGCGTTGTCCCTGCCTTCACTCGCCTATCGGATCGCTCAGGGAGAGCCTATGAACAGACCACTGGGCTGTTCACTTAACGGCTCCCTCATCACTCCACCGACGACCCACTTCTGGGCGAAGATGTAGACGATGAGGACCGGAGCCATGGCCATCAGATAGGACGCGAAGGCCATCGGATAGTTCGACGTGAACTGGCTTTGGAACACGTACTGTGCGAGCGGAATCGTCTGATTGCTCTGATCAGTCAGCGTGATCAACGGCAGCAGGAAGTCGTTCCAAGCCCACAGTGCGGTCAAAATCGCAATCGTGGCATTAATCGGACCCATCAGCGGGAAAATGATTGTCCAGAAAATACGCCAGGTGGAAGCACCGTCGATACGAGCCGCCTCTTCCAACGAAATCGGAATCGAACGAATAAAACCAATCGCAATAAACAGGTTGGTGCCGATGCCAAGAATCGTGTACAGAATAATCAAACCAAGCTGATTATCAAGATGCAACGTACCCATTTCCTTCGCGACCGGCAGCATGATCACCGTGAACGGCACGAACATCATCGCAAGGAAGAAGTAATACAGGAAGCGGAAGAATCGCTTATCCATATTTCGTGCCACAGCATACGCGACGAACGTGTTCGTCAGCAGCGTCAACACCACCGCGCACACGGTGATGATCGCGGAGTTAAGTGCGGCCTTCGGATAGTTCACCTTATTCCATGCGTCGGCGAAATTATGCCATTCCCACGTGGTCGGCAAGCTGAACGTGCCAGCCTCGCCCGGCGTCTTCAACGCGGTGACCACAGCGAAATACAACGGCACGAGCACGGTAAGGCTCAACACCGTCACAACCGCGGTCAGCCACCAGTTGACCTTATGATCCCTGCGGATTTTCTCCGGCTTTGCTTGCGCTTGAACGCCAGTCTTTGCAGTCTTTGCAACAGTTGCGCTAGTCATGATATTTCCTCTTTACCTTCAGACTTTCAGACCCTTGCTCAGACCTTTTCCTTGCCGCTGAAGAACTTCAGCTGCACGAAGGCCAGGATTGCCAGCACGATGAAGAACGTGACCGCGTTCGCCATCTGGTAGGAGTATTCGCCATTGCCAAGGCCGTTCTGGAAGATCAGATACGAGACGGTTTCGGTCTTGGAATCCGGGCCGCCCTTGGTCAATGCCATGATCTGGTCGAACGCGCCGAGCGAATTCTTGAGGCTCAACACCATGTTGATGGTGAAGAACGGGCCAATCAGCGGGAAGGTGATCTGCCAGAAGTTCTGCCAAGCGTTCACACCGTCGATCGCGGCCGCCTCGTAAATCTCGTTGTCGATGGTCTGCAGGCCAGCCAAGTACAGCAGTGTGGAGTAGGCAACGCCCTGCCAGATCGACAGGAACACAATCGGGAACCATGCCAAATCCGGATTGGAAATCATCGACGTCGACAGCCAATCAATATGCAGCGCCTGGCCGAGCGCCGGCAGCGGCGTCATGAAAATGTACTTGAACACGTAGCCGATCACCAGCACCGACAGGGTGTACGGAATGAAGAAGATCGCACGGAATCCATTTTTGAATGCGATTTTCGAATTCAGCAGCACCGCCAGGAACATGCCGAGAATATTCGTGCCGAGCGTAATCAAAACTGCGATGAGAATAGTGAACAGGTACGCGTGACCGACGCGAGAATCCTGGAACATCGCAATATAATTCTTCAATCCGATGAATTTAAAATCACCGTAACCCTGCGAATTAGTGAACGAGTATGCCGCGCCCTGCAGGAACGGCCAATACAGGAAGATGGACACCAGAATCGCAGCCGGAACGGTCATCCAATAAAATGCCGGATCGACCTTGCGCTTGGAATATTTCGAAACCTTATTCTTGGAAGTTTTTGCAGATTTCTTCGCAGTATTTGCAGTATGTGCGGTAGTCATGTCCGTTCCTCCTCTCACCTGAAGTTTCTGGCTTCGATCTTGTCGTATTCGGATTGCATGCTGTTCAGGAATTTTTCGGTGTTGCCCGACTGAACCAGCGTCTGCAGGAAGCCTGCGATGTTGATGCTGGCTGGCACGTAATGGTCGCAGAAGTCGGCCAGTTTGCCCGCCTGGTAGAAGTCAAGCACGCCGTTCAGCGCTTCATCGCCCACATACGTGTCTTTGTAGGGGGTAAAGGCGGACTGCTGCTTGGAGTAGTCCTTGATGTTTTCGTCGTTCATCAGGAAGTCGATGAATTCGCGCGCTTCCTTCTCATGCTTGGTGTGTGCGCCCATGGTCAGGATCACGTCATCGCCTGCGGTGAGTTGCTGTTCGCTGGCATCGTCGGTTGCCGGCATTTGCGCAAAACGCAAGTTGGCATCGCTGTTGATGAGTCGGATCTGCGGAATCGCGTAGGTGCCGAGTGGCAGAATCGCGGCTTTGCCTGCGGCCAGATCCTGCGTGCCTGCTGGTAAGTGACGGCCGGATTCTTCTGCGTGTAGTTCTGGTAGATCTCGACCAGCTGATCGCTGACAGTGCCCCACAGGTCGGAGAATTTCTTCGATCCGTCTTTGAGGGAAAGATATTCGGATTCCGGTACCAGCGTGGAGTTGAGTGACGCCAGCGGCGCCTGGAGTGTCCACGGATCAGCGGTGCTCGCTTCGATCGGTACAATGCCCTTGCTCTTGAAGCGTTGCAGCAGGTCGATGAATTCGCTCCACGTCTGCGGTGGATTGTCGGGATCCTCGCCCGCTTCTTCCCACACGTCAGCGTTGATGATGTAGCCGGACGCGTTGCCCGCATACGGCAGGCCGTACAGGCGCTTCTTGGATTCGTCGTTGGTTTGTACAAGGCTCTTGGCGATGTTCACCATGCTGGATTGAGTTCGTCGACGATGTCATCGTCGGTGAAATCGTGGAAAACACCCGCTTCGGCGAGCATGCCGAAATTAATGTCGCCATTGATGGTAATGACGTCGGGTTCACGATTTTTCACGAGTCGCGTACGCAAATCAGTGGTTGCGTCGGACGAATTGTTGACGTTGACTTTGATGCTGGGATGGGTTTTCTCAAATTCCTTTGCTTTTGCGGTGAACCAGTCCGCTGCTTCGGCTTTGAATTGGAAGAAATCCAAAGTGACGGTTCCAGCGGTGCTGTTGCCGCAACCTGCAAGGCCGGCCGTCAACGCGATTGCGCATGTGGCCGTGAGAGCGCGGTATACAATCCTCCTGAATTTACCTACACTAGTGGTGGAATCAGGTTTCATTCTCGACTCCTTTGTATTTTTTCTCTATTACGGTGGAGCGGCTTCCTTACCACACCACCGTTACTGAGAATTATAGAGGGGGGCGGTTTTCATTCCCAACTCAGCGCGCCTGTGCGGGGCGGAAAACAAAAACGACGAGATTTTGTTACTCTGAGAAAGTAATTTGACGCACGATGTGCGCGAACGGGAGCACGAAGGATGGTTCAGATGGCGGTTTCACCTCTGCCACAGTGGTTTGAAGGCTCGGAATATACCCATAAAGTCGCGGCTTGCATCATGAAATATGGTCCGATTTCACGCATTACGTTGGCGCAGATTTTAGGACTTTCGCAGGGTGCTGTTTCCCGAATTACCAGCGATCTGATTTATGCGGGCGTGATTGAGGAGACGCCGATGCCGTCCGGCAAGGCCGGCAAACTGCCGAAAGGTTTCGTGCAGAAAGAAAATACGGAACGTCGCGGCCGCCCGCAAACCGGATTGCAGGTGATTGCGAATGCGCGATCTTTCGTTGGCATGAAAATCAACGCGACGCATATTTCGGCAGTTGCGGTCAACGCAATCGGGCAGATCATCACCGGATGCCATGATCTGGAAATCGAAGACGCTTCCCCGCAGACCGTGGTCGCGCTGATCAAACAACTGACGACCGACTGTTCCGACGAGGCGGAGATGGCGGGCTGGCCGAAACCGTGCGCTGTGGGAATCTCGCTTGGCGGGCATATTGTCGACGGTACCGTGGTGACGTTCGCACCGTTCATGCACTGGTCGCAGCCCGTGGAACTTTCCGTCATGGTTCGTGAGGCGACCGGATTGCCTACCGGAATTTACAACGATATCGATTCGTTGGTGGTTGACGCCTGCCTGTTTGGACCGGGCGTTGGATTGGATAGCTTCGCGGTGCTGACGTTCGGCGCGGGCGTCGGCTATTCGTTGACGTTCAACGGCGAGCTGGTAAGCTGTCCGGATAAAAGTTACGGTTTGGTCGGGCATATTCTGGTCGATCCGGATGGGCCGCGTTGTGTTTCCGGACACAAGGGATGCGCGCAATGCCTGTCCGACAACTCGATCGCGGCGGAATATTCGCAAATCATCGGACATCCCGCATCATTCGACGATTTCGCACGTGACGCACGCGCGAACAAACCGCAAGCGACGAATCTGGTGAACCGCACCTGCTTCCGTCTCGGCACCCTGGTGGCGACCATCGCCAATCTTGCCATGCCAGACAAAATCATGATCGCCGGAGAATCGTCGTTCATCGCGAAATTCGGCATTGACGACTTGCGTAACGGCATCAACATGTATCGGCATAGCCAGGCCGCGCCAGTGGATTTTGAAATTCCCGACCACGATTGGGCTTTGTGGGCCAAGGCGGCCGCATCACAGGCAATTCGGCAATATGTTGGCTGATTGATTGCGATTGATTGCGATTGATTGTCTTGCAATACAAAAAATCCTCCCCTTTGTTTCAGGGAGGATTTTTGTTATGCGATTACGGCTTATTCGGCGCTCTCGACGGGCGCAAGCACGGCCTTGAAAAGGACTGCTTGCCGAACCGTTAAGCGGGAAGCCCAGTGGGCTTCCCGTAGGTGAGGGGAGAGAGCGCGCTATTCGGCGCTCTCGACGGGCGCAAGCACGGCCTTGAAAAGGACTGCTTGCGCCGGGTGCAGTGCCGGCGGGCGGATGCCGTACGTGGCAAGCGCGCGTCCGGTCATCCTCACGCCTTCGGCCTTCCACCAGCCGAGCGGGCTCTGTCCGTTGGCGATGTCTTGCTTGGCGAGGTCGAGGCTCACGTCGAGCGGCGACACCTCATACACCTTGTCAGGGTCGAGTCCGGGCAGGCGTACCGGCGCGGCCGGGTAGGTCTGCGAGGTGGTGAGCTGGGTGAAACGGTAGATGGCGGCCGCTTGGTTAGGCATGACCACACCGTCCAAGCGCACTGCCGGATCGGCTGCGTCGGAATGCACGACTGTGTCGACGGCGAACCATTCGCGATGCTTCTTGAATTCGGCGACCCATTCGGCGAGCTTGTCGATATCTTCCTGCGGTTCCTTGAGCAGGTTCCATTCGATGCCCATGTGTCCGAAGAAGGCCATGGCCATACGCAGTTCCTGCGTGGTGGCGCGGTGCGTGGAGTGCGCCGGGGATGCGCCCACATGTTCGCCGATCATTTCCGGCGGCACGAGCAACGAGGTGTAGCGCTGGATGTCGGCGCGTTCCACCGGGTCGACGCAGTCGGATCCCCAAATGCGGTCGGCCACTTCGAGGATGCCGAGGTCCACGCGGCCACCGCCGGAAGAGCAGCTTTCGATTTCAAGTCCTGGATGCGCGGCCTTCAGATCAGTGAAAATGCGATATACGGCGAGCGTCTGCTGGTGCACTGCCGGGCGTCCGGTGCGTGGGGAGACAGCTTCGGTGACGAGTTTGTTGTGATCCCACTTGATGTAGTCGATGCCGAGTTCGCCGACGAGCTTGTCCATTGCGCCGTAAATGTAGTCGTAGGCGTCCGGATTGGTCAGGTCCACGACCTGCTGGGTACGTCCTTGCATGGGCAGACGGCCTTCGGTGGGCTTCAACACCCAGTCGGGGTGTGCGCGGAACAGGTCGGAATCAGGGTTGACCATTTCCGGTTCGAACCACAGACCGAATTCGAGTCCCTTGCCGTGCACGTAATCGGCAAGCGCCTTGAGCGACTTGTCGCCGTCGGGCCACACGTCCTGCGAAATCTGCCAATCTCCGAGGCCGGAGGTGTCGTCGCGGCGGGAGCCGAACCAGCCATCGTCCACGACGAAGCGTTCCACACCACTTTCCACGGCCTTGTCGGCGAGTGCGGTGAGGGTGTCATAATCGTGGTTGAAGTAGACGGCTTCCCATGTGTTGAGAATGACCGGGCGCGGCTTGGGCGCGATGTTGTGTTCAGCAAGCCAGTCGCGGTGCACTCGGCGAATGTAGCTGTGGAAGCGGGCTGCGACTTCGTTGAGGCCTTCGCCGTAGGAGCCGATGAGCCATGGGGTGGTGTAGGACTCTCCATTGGCGAGGCTGATTTCGCCGCCGAACAGTACTTCGCCGCCGCCGATCACGCCGCTGGTGTATGGCAGGCGTTCCGCGGAGAGCACGCTGTTACCGCTCCATGCTACGTGTGCGGAGTAGACGTTGCCGTGCGTGAAGCCGAAGCCTTTTTCGCCGACGCTGAGCAGCAGGGTGGCATCGAAGTCTGGGCGTCCGGCCATGGATGCTTTGGCGAAGCGGCCGAGGGTGAAGTCCTGGCGCTGCGGGGAGCGTTCGCGCAGATGGTGGCCGGTGGTGGTGAGGATTTCGTTGGCGTCGGCCGGCACGGTGAATGCGAGTTCGATCTTGCCGACTTCGAGCTGGCCTTCGCCGGTGTTCACGACTTCGGCGTTCTGGCGGATGAGGCCGGTTTCGTCGAGTTCGCAGGTCCAGATGAGTTTCACATGCTGTTCCTCGTCTTCGGCGGTGACGGTGACGGTTGGGGTTTGCTTGGGTTCGTCGGCCACGCTCCAGTTCGGGTATCCGTCTTTTTCGCCCATGACGTAGGTTTTGCCAGCCGCCACGGTTTCGGCGGTGATGTTGCTGACTGCGAACTTGCAGAACAGTTCCACGCCGTCGCGACGCACATCAAAGCGGGTTGCGCCGATCCAGGATTCGGATTGCGTGGGCAGCACGCTCGGCCATGAGGTGTGGTCGAGTGCGCCAGAAACACGCTGTGGCATTTGCGCGTCGAACATGTCGATCACGGTTGCCGGGGCTGCGAGCGGGCGACCCCAATGCACGAGTCGCGGCAGATCATTGCCGGGGAATACGAGCGCGAACGCCACGTTTGCGGCTGGCTGTTCGGCGTAGACCGCAGTGAGTTCGGTACCGTTGGTAGCGTTGCCATGGAAGGTCTGAATGAGCGTCATTGCAGCATCCTTTACATATTGCGATTGCCTTGTACTGTCACCTTCGATGGTATGACAAGCTTCATTTGTTGACGTCGCCGAGCGTGTTTCTTTCGGTCGGAAAGTATTTCTTGCGACCATAGAATCGCAAGAAATATTATTACGTAAACATTACCGTTGAAATCGCAATCATCTTTACCAAGATTTACTTGGCATTTCAATATTTCTTACGTTTTTGCGACTGCAAAATCGCAATTATCGTTTTCCAGCGAAAAAATCAGTCATCAATCGTGCGCATTCCGATTCACGAACGCCGCCGATAACTTCCGGAACATGACCGACATGCGGGTCGCGAGGAATGTCCCAAATCGAACCGCATGCACCCAACTTGGCATCCCACGCGCCGAACACGATTCGTCCGACATGCGTTTGCAGGCACGCGCCGGCGCACATCGGGCACGGCTCCAAGGTAACAATCAACGTGCAATCGGCAAGATTCCACGTACCAAGCGACCGAGCGGCCTGCGTCATGGCCTTGACCTCGGCGTGCGCCAACGGATCGGCGTGCGCCTCGCGCAGATTACGGCCGCTGCCGATCACCGCTCCCCCAGCGTCAAGCACGACGGCACCGACCGGTACCTCGCCTTCCGCGGCGGCCTCGCGGGCCAATTCAATCGCCAGCTCCATGTCGTCACTCCACTGCATACCTGCCACTATACGGTTCCGCTCGCGTGAAGCAAAAGACGAAACACGCCCATAAATACCTCTTGGTAGGCTGGAAAAGATTGAAGAAAACGCGCAAAAAGGAGGCACGTTGGCGGTATTCGAGTTGATTGTATGTATTATCGCCGCCGTCGTACTATCTTCATTCCTCAGCCGTTTCATTCCCAAGGTTTCCACGCCGCTCGTGCAGATCGCGTTGGGTGCGCTGGCGTCGCAATTGCCGTTTTTCCCGAACGTCACGCTCGATCCGGAACTGTTCATGGTGCTGTTCATCGCGCCGCTGCTGTATTTGGAAGCGCATGAAATCGATAAAAGCGAGCTGCTGAAATCCGTTAAATTGTCGCTTTCATTGGCAATTGGACTAGCGATCGCAACCATGGTGGCCGTTGGTTTCGCGCTGCATGCCGTATGGCCCGCAATTCCCCTTGCCGCGGCACTGGCGCTCGGCGCCGCACTTGGACCGACCGACGCGGTCGCCGTATCGTCGCTCGGCAAGGAAGCCGCGCTTACGCAACGTCAAACCAGCGTGCTTAAAGGCGAATCGCTATTCAACGACGCGTCCGGCATCGTCGGCTTCCAGTTCGCGATCGCGGCGGCCGTCAGTGGCGTGTTCACAGTGGGCGATTCGGCCGCGCAGTTCGTGTTCTCATTCTTCGGCGGCGCCATTTTCGGCTTGGCAGTAGGCATGGTCGCCGACCTGTTATTTGAATCGTTGCGATCTTTCGGCTGGGAGACGACCACAAGCCGTATTTTGATGGAATTGTTCCTGCCGTTCATTCTGTATTTGGGTGCGGAAGCGGTGCATGTTTCCGGCATTCTTTCGGTGGTGACGGCCGGTTTGATCATCCGTTTCGACCGCACCGGCATCGGCCCGAATGTGGCTCGCACCAACATTGTTTCGTCAAGCGTATGGGGGGTATTCTCGTTCACGCTCAACGGCACGGTGTTCATTCTGCTTGGCATGTTGCTGCCGAATGCGATGAGCGCAAGCTGGGACGATCCGCAAGTCAGCAATTGGCTGCTACTGGTTGCGATTCTTACGGTTTCCGCAGTGGTAATCATCATGCGATTCCTGTGGATTTCATTGATGCTACGCCTCGCGCGAGATACCGTCACCGGCAAGCGACGCAAGATGACGGCGCAACGTTGGCGTTCGGCCGCGGTCATGACGTTCGGCGGGCCGAAAGGCACCATCACCCTGTCATTGATGTTCACGATCCCGTACACCATTACGGGAGGCGCGTGGTTCCCCATGCGTGACGAACTGATCTTCATCGCAGGTGGCGTGATCGTCGTAACCTTGCTGCTCGCCAACTTCCTGCTGCCGCTGCTGGCGCCGAATCGCAATAAAGACACTTCCGTGGAAATGACCGGAATCACCATCGAAGTGCTGCGACGGACCGTGGAGGAACTGACGGGACGAGTCACACCCGACAATCGTCGTGCGGTGCTGATGATCATCGACTCGTATACGAAACGTATCACACGACTGAAGCAGCGCATCGGAGAAATCGATCCGCAAGGGTATATGCAACTGCAGATCGACGCGCTCAACTGGGAGAAGGAATACGTCAAGGCACGACTGGCGAAAGTCAAGGCGACGCCGAACGACGACAAGGCAGCGCACGATCTGGAAATCGAAGCATGCGAGCGCCTGCTCGACCAGATCATGAGCTCTCTGCGCCATATCGAAACGGAACATAATTCCGGACGCACCATCTGGCGAGTCAAAGGCCGCTTCAGGGCGTTGCAGAGGCGTTTGGGCACGGTGGTGAAGCGTGTGAACAGCCGCATTCGCCGCACTACCCCGCTGTTCAGCGACGACGAGCTGTTCGCGCACACCCGCGCGGTGCAGGTGGATGCCATCGAACATGTGATCGACCGCCTGTATGAGGAGATGGGCCGCGACACGTACAATACGGAACATTGCTCGGCACTGCTGTTGGATTACCGACGAGGCGAAGCTACGCTGAGGTCACGCCCGAATGTGGGCACGAGCGCGGAGGCGCAGGCGCAGGCGGAAGAGGTGAAGCGCGAAAGCTACGGTATCGAGCTGGGTGTGATCCAAGACATGTACGAGGCGGGCGACATTACGCGCGCGCAATCCAAGCAGCTGCGACGCAACGTGTATGTGATGAGCGTGGACGCCGACGCGCAGATCTAGCATCCAACTGATCTGATGGGATCAGCAAGCTGGCGTGAGCCGGTGATCCGCAGCGAGTTTGTCTGCGGACGAACTGTGGAAACGTGGGGGACGAGACAACTGTAGGAACGGAACACGGCGTGGAAGGCGGCAAACTGGAGGCCATTCCACAATCTAAAACATGAGGGAATTGAAATTCTCAGATATTTCCCAGAAAACACCAGACATGTACTCAGCATCGTCTGTTTATATAGGAGATGTCAGCAAAAGAGCCGACCAGGAACCCACAGCAGTTCCCGACAATTGAACCCTTTCTTCTTCTCTCTCCTTTCTCTCCCCGGTGGTTTTCTCTCCACCGGGGTTTCTTTTTGCCCTCAACGGTGGATTCCTCCAGTCAGTGGGAACATCTGCCCGCCAGCAAGCCGCCCAACGTCCCAAAACCTCCACCCACTGGCACAATCATCCCGCTTACAAGCCATCCAGAGTCCAGATTCCTCCAGCCAGTGGGAGAATCCGCCCGCTGGCAGCTCACTCAAAGTCCAGAAACCGCCACTCACTGGAACAATCACCCCGCTGGCAAGCCGCCCAACGTCCCAATCCTTCCAGTGACTGGGAGGATTGCCCCGCTGGAACGGGTATATTGGAGGCATGAGTGAAATACGCGAGCACGAGACCAGTGATTCCCACGACTCCAGCAACCCAAACACCCCGACCGGTCTGATCGGGCGCGAATCGCAGGTGGTTCCAGGGAGGTTCGGCGAGCCGCTGCAGGTCACGCACGTACAGTATTCGCGCGGGGGCGGCAATGCGGCTCCACGACGCCCGCTGTTCCTCTGCCTGCACGGTTGGGGCTCCAATGAGCCGATTTGGCCGACATGATGCGTTACGTGGCTCCTTATAACGATTTTGCTTCATTGCGTGCGCCGCTCGTGCTGCAGGAGCTGGTTCCGGTGAATTCGGTTTCGGTCAGGGCGCGTATTCGTGGTTCCATGATTGCGTGCCGTCCGGCAAAGACCTGGATCGAGACGCTTATGCCGCCGCTCAAGCCATTGACGATTGGGTTGCGCGCAATGTTCCCGAAGATCGCGCTGTAGTGCCGATCGGTTTCTCGCAAGGCGGTTTGCTGGCGATTCATTTGTTGCGCGTCCATCCGGAACGGTACGCCGCGTCGATCTCGCTCTCCGGCTTCCTTGCGCCGGGAATCGTCGCCGGTAGCGCGCCGGCCGACAGTCATGTCGCGGAATTGAACATTCCCGTGTTCTACGGTTACGGCAAGAACGATACCGTGATTCCGATGCCGGAGCTTTTCGCAACCGCCGCTTGGCTGGACGAGCATACATTCCTCACGTCGAAAAGCTACCGTGGACTCGATCATGCGGTCAGTCTCAACGAATTCAGCGATTTGCGCGACTGGCTTGCCACGCACGATATCGCGCCGGGAATCCTGTAAGAAATCCTGCGGAAGAATCCCGTAGAAAAATCCTGCAGAAAAATCCGATGCAACGGATTTTGCGTACCAAGCACACGGCAATCGTTACAACCCGATATAAGCCACGATATAGCGATACCGCGTTAGACTAGAGCCAGCTAATAATCATTTCGCAATTGCCAACGTTCGCACGCTCAACCATGCGAACGTTCGAATGTTGGCGAGCGCCATACCGGCACATTCGCGTGCCTGGCAATAAGGAGTTTCGATGCTGCTGTCCGATCGCGACATTCTCGCCGCGCAGGCCGAAGGTCATATTTCACTCGATCCGTGGACCCCGGAAATGGTGCAGCCCGCTTCCATTGACGTGCGTTTGGACCGTTTCTTCCGTCTGTTCAACAATCATGCGTACACGTATGTCGATCCGGCTGAGAATCAGGGCGAGCTAACCGAGCAGTTCGAGGTGGCTCCGGGCGAACCGTGGATTCTGCATCCGGGTGAGTTCGCATTGGGTTCCACGTGGGAGTACGTGAAGCTTGATCCGACGATTGCCGCCCGCCTGGAAGGCAAAAGCTCACTGGGCCGCTTGGGTATTCTCACACATTCCACCGCAGGCTTCATCGACCCTGGTTTCGAGGGTCATATCACGTTGGAATTGTCGAATGTGTCGACATTGCCGGTGAAGTTGTGGCCGGGCATGAAGATCGGCCAGATGTGCTTTTTCCAGCTCAGCTCCCCCGCCGAACATCCGTACGGTTCGCAAGGCACCGGCTCGCATTATCAGGGTCAGCGCGGTCCGACGCCGAGCCGTTCCTACGTGAACTTCTACAAAGCCGACATCACCGACTAATCATCAAATATTCTTGGATTATCGCAATATATTGTCGATATATGGCGATTGATATTCCCCCAAAAATACAAAAAGATTGGCTATCACATATCGCATGATAGCCAATCTTTTTTGCAATCTTCTATTGAGATTTCTTGTTGCAATGTCAGCAATATCGAATGATATTAAAAGATACTGCAACAGCGATTGGCAACGCCTTTAGCGCTGGATCGCGATGTGTGAGATGCCAGGTTCCGCAGAATTCGCACCGATACACCCATAGTTCAGTGCCGCGTTCACGCCAGCTCTGGTCGGCGGCCTGCCGGGCCGTCGCTTTGTCGCGATACATGATTTTGTTCGATTCGACGCAGCGTTTGGGTACGAAATAATGCATGGTTCCCCAGTCTATTCCACCATCGGATAAGGGCAGGAAGCTCCCCTGAAATTCCTGGGATCCCCCAGCGTCCCGGGACTCCCAGTGGGTGGAGGAATCCGCCCGCCCACGGGCCTTCCGGCGGAACAAAACACCCAGTGGGTGGAGGAATCCTTCCGCCCACGGGCCTCCCGGCGTCCGTTTCCCTCCACCGAATGGAGGAAGACACCCGTGCGCGGGAATAAGAAAAGGGGTTCCCGGAGCGTCACGCCCGGGGATCCCCCGGAAACCAAAAGACAAAAAAAGGGGGTTCCCGGAGCGTCACGCTCGACGGGAACCCCGACGTTGAATGCGGCGGCGCGCTACTCTCCCACACCCTCTCGAGTGCAGTACCATCGCCGCGACCAGGCCTTAGCTTCCGGGTTC
>ENA-OQBT01000971-OQBT01000971.1-human-gut-metagenome-genome-assembly--contig:-NODE-971-length-13825-cov-5.440575_pt1 | contig 13825 bp, 19 predicted proteins | sample MGYA00242749_ERZ504557 | MGnify/ENA primary metagenome ERZ504557 (study PRJEB26092, sample SAMD00036243) | human gut metagenome | host: Homo sapiens | study: EMG produced TPA metagenomics assembly of... | reverse complement strand
TAATTCTAATATTATTATGAAATTTAATAAATTTCAAAGCAATCAGAATTTAAATTTTTTTGAATTCTGTTTTTTTGTTTTGAAAATGAATAATATGAATTTTCTGATTTAAGACTTTACTGAAACTTTAGATGTTTTAAAATGATAGGCTTAAGGACACTAACCATTAATAATTTTCTTAGCTGAAAAACACTGAAATCATTTGAAAAATAAGAATAAATTGTTATAATAAAAGTGACGATGTAAATATAAAACTAGAGTTATTTTAGATTGATAGAGTAAGAGAAACACCTATATATAGTTTTACAGGTGTTAGATAATCTAAAACACTTTGGTGAGTTTGTGATTTTTTGGGGAAACTAATCAACAAAACAGGATATTTAGTTAGTCAATTCAATTTATTTTTAATAATATTAATTTTAGTTAATGTTTGCTTAGAATAATCATGTTCTTTCTTATTTTTTTAAAATGTTTATGACTCCAGAGCTAGGAGTCTGGTGGAGGTTGTGTCTTTTCTCATTGGGGAGAGAGATTTGGTTTCTACAGAGCTTGCTCAAGAAAGACATTACATTGTAGTCCTAATGTTATAGGGAAATACCGAGGGCTAATGATTAGAATGGGTAAAAAGTGTAGTTAAGGGGACACTTTTAAATGTGGGTAGAAGTTTATGAACATATTGATAATTGGTAATACTGCTGGATTAACAAACGATTTCATTTTGAGAACGTTTCCTAATCAAGCAGTTTTTATTTTTGGTCATACAGGTGTAAAGAACTCTCGTAAAAATAAAATCACCGTTTATACCAAGCGTTATGAAAATGATCAGCTAGAAGATATTTTTGAATTTCATGATTATGATCAAATCATCTATCTTTCAGAGTACCTTAATTATGAACATGAAAGTTCAGGGGAGATTGAGGATTTAATCAGATTACTAAAGTGTTTTCAAGAGAAAATAAATACAAGGTCTAACCTACTTGTAAATAACTTAGACGAGCTTACAGAAGAAGCTAAGGCAGCTCATTTGACCTTCTTGGGGCCAAAGGTTGCTGAAGATATCGGTGATGGGCAAGCTGCTTATAGGGAGCTTTTGATGAATATGGGCTACCGCCTCTGGGTATCAGGTTTGACAATTTCCAAAGGAGAAGGCAAGGTTGATATTACACTTAATTTGGAAAATTCTGGGGTGCCCTTTTATATGGGGATTGTCCTGTGGTATAATACTTGTGTAATGCTAATGGAAAGGGTTTTTCAAGCCCAACAACTTGAGTGTCGTTTGTCTGAATTGCTTCCAGATCAAACAACTGAACTTAAGGCAAGTTTCGCCTATTCCAAAGATCAGAACTATCAAGTGAAGCTAGGAATTCTATCTCCAATGACACAAGTGCCTTCTGTTCATTTTGCCATGAATGGTTTCGAAGGAGAAGTTATGCCTAAATTAGCAACGATTCAAAAGGATCAAAAAGGCACTGACAAGTAAGAAAGGAATAATAAATGTCTATTTTAATTACAGGAGGAGCTGGCTATATCGGTAGCCACACAACCGTCGAACTCCTTAATGCAGGTTTCGATGTAGTCTTAGCTGACGACTTTTCAAATAGTTCGCCAGCGGTACTTGAACGTTTGGAAAAGATTACGGGTAAAAAGTTTCCATTTTATCAAGGTTCCATTTTAGATACTGATTTTTTGGATAAGGTTTTTACAAATGAAGATATTGAGTTAGTTATTCACTTTGCAGCCTTTAAAGCAGTGGGTGAATCTGTTCAAAAACCTTTGAAATATTATAAGAACAACATCAATGGTACCATTACTCTCCTTGAAAAAATGAAGGAATACGATGTGAAAAACATTGTCTTCAGTTCAAGTGCAACAGTTTACGGTACCAATAATCCTTCCCCAATGACCGAAGATATGCCAACGTCAGCGATTAATCCATACGGTTATACAAAGTTGATGATGGAACAAATTCTTACAGACGTAGCTGCCTCAGACCCTTCATGGTCTGTCACAAATCTTCGTTATTTCAATCCTATCGGAGCTCATGAGAGTGGTTTGATTGGTGAATTGCCAAACGGTATTCCAAACAATCTTATGCCATATATTACACAAGTTGCTATCGGTAAACTTCCTGAGCTTAATGTCTTTGGTGATGATTATCCGACTCCGGATGGTACAGGTGTCCGTGACTACATTCACGTTCTTGACTTGGCATCAGGTCACTTGGCTGCCGTCAAATATAATTTGAGCCACAAAGGTGCTGAGATTTTCAACTTGGGTACTGGACACGGTTATAGTGTTTTGGATCTCGTTAAGACATTCGAAGCTGAAAATAAGGTTGCTATCCCTTACCGTATTCAAGGGCGTCGCGCTGGTGATATTGCGACTTGCTATGCGTCTCCTGAAAAGGCCAAAGAAGTTCTCGGCTGGGAAGCTAAGAAGACTTTGAAAGATATGGTCAGAGATTCTTGGCGTTGGCAAACAACAAACCCAAATGGTTATGAAGACTAAACTTAGTCTAGGAAATCATAGCCTATAGAGAGTAGGACAAGCACTAGATTTTTTTAAGCAACCCTAATCTAGTCGCCTCAGAAATAAAGAGAAGAGGTGTGAAAACAGTCACTAAATGATTATAGGTTTAGAACTGTCTCACCCTCTTTTTATGTTTTAGACTAGCTTTCTATGGTATAATGAAATCATGACTATTATTAATCAATTCGTCACTTTGACGAGTCACCTAGTATTTATTGGATTGAGCTACCATATGCTGATTAGCCTCTTTGATTGGGCAAAATTGATCAAAAATCCTATCGAGAATACTGGTAAGTTGAAACTTTTCTTGCTTTTTATTAGCATTGCCTTAGGCTATCTTGTCAGCTCCTTTATTCTGTCAGTTTTAGCTTTTGGACAGAATATGGCTAGCTCGATTTCTTAAATTAGTGATTTTAATTGTGTTTTGATATAATACAAAAAAATACGAAATTAATCCTTGAAAGGAATCCTTATGGATAAAATTATTGTGAAGGGTGGCAACACTCGATTAAGTGGTGAGGTTGTCATTGAAGGTGCTAAAAACTCTGTCCTTCCTTTGTTGGCGGCGACTATCTTGGCCTCAGAAGGTCAAACAACCTTGACTAATGTTCCAATCTTGTCAGATGTTTACACCATGAATAATGTGGTTCGTGGCTTGGATATTGCAGTAGACTTTGACGAAGAAAATAATACTGTTGTAGTTGATGCTAGTGGAGATATTTTAGATCAGGCACCATATGAGTATGTCAGCAAGATGCGTGCATCTATCGTAGTACTTGGTCCTATTCTTGCTCGTATTGGTCATGCTAAGGTCTCAATGCCTGGCGGTTGTACGATTGGTAGTCGTCCTATTGACGTCCACCTTAAAGGTTTGGAAGCTATGGGTGCTAAAATTACCCAAGTTGGTGGTGATATCACCGCGACAGCAGAAAAACTTAAAGGTGCAACTATTTATATGGACTTCCCATCAGTTGGTGCTACTCAGAACCTTATGATGGCAGCCACTTTAGCTGATGGAGTCACTACCATTGAAAATGCTGCGCGTGAACCGGAAATCGTTGACTTGGCTATTCTTCTTAACGAGATGGGAGCAAATGTCAAAGGTGCTGGAACTGAAAAACTCGTGATTAAAGGTGTTAAATCTCTTCATGGTACGCAACATGCGGTTATTCAGGACCGTATTGAAGCAGGTACTTTTATGGTAGCAGCAGCCATGACTTCTGGCAATGTTCTTATTAAAGATGCTATCTGGGAACATAACCGTCCTTTGATTTCTAAATTATTGGAAATGGGTGTCGACGTTAAGGAAGAGGACAGAGGCATTCGTGTTAAATCTGATGTTTCGAAATTGAAACCTGTAGCTGTTAAAACCCTACCTCACCCAGGTTTTCCAACTGACATGCAGGCTCAATTTACGGCTCTTATGGCAGTTGTGAAAGGTAAATCAAGCATAAGTGAAACAGTCTTCGAGAATCGTTTCCAACATTTAGAGGAAATGCGTCGTATGGGGCTTCATTCTGAAATCCTTCGTGATACTGCAATGATTCACGGTGGTTTGCCACTTCAAGGAGCGCGAGTTATGTCTACTGACCTTCGAGCTTCTGCAGCCCTTATCCTCACAGGGATGGTTGCTGAAGGAACAACAACTGTTGGGAAATTGACACACTTGGATCGTGGTTACTATAAATTCCATGAGAAACTAGCTAAACTAGGAGCCCAAATTTCACGTGTAAGTGAGGCATAGTATGGAAACTGGTAAAGGCTATGTTTTTCGTCAATTATTACTTGTTTTGATTGTATGTTTAATTAGCCTTGCTTCTCTAGCTATCGGTTTAATGATTGGCTATTCCGTATTGGGTGAAGGCAAGGATCCTATTAGCATCTTAAAACCAGAATCCTGGCAGGCAATTATTGCTAAATTTACAGGAAAATAAGAGGGAGTGGGCAGTCGTACCACTCCTTTCGTCATGACATTTATATCAAAGAAAGAGAACAATGGCAAAAAGAAAGACATCTTTGACAAATAAACAGAAACGTCAGTTAGTCACATTAATAATAGCAGCTTTGATAGCTGTTTTAGGTTACCTAGGAACCAGTAACAAGCTCTCGCCTGATAATCCTATCAGACAAGTAGCAAGCCTAGTTTCAGGGAAATCTAACAAATCCATTAAATCTAATGGTTCAACAAATAGTCAGTCTACACCACAAGAGCAGCTTGCTGAGACAGTAATGACTAGTTCAGTCAAAAGCCAACTGGGTAATTCCTTAGAATGGAATGGAGCTGGGGCCTACATTATTAATAGAAATAAGACGAATCTAAATGCTAAGGTATCAAGCCAACCCTATGCTAATAACCAAGTCAAAACGGTTCAAGGACAAACTGTTCCTACAGTTGCTAATGCCTTATTAAGTAAAGCAACTAGACAGTACAAAAATCGTCAAGAAACAGGGAATGGTTCAACCTCTTGGACACCAGCTGGATGGCACCAGGTTCAAAATTTATCAGGAGAGTATAGCCATGCCGTAGATAGAGGCCATTTGCTAGGTTATGACTGATAGGTGGTTTGAAAGGATTTGACGCCTCGACTTCAAATCCAGAGAATATTGCTGTTCAAACTGCTTGGGCAAATCAAGCATATAGCGATAGTTCTACAGGCCAAAACTATTATGAAAGCCTAGTACGAAAAGCTCTGGATAAAAACAAACGTGTTCGTTATCGTGTGACCCTGATTTATGAAGGAGAGAATCTCATTCCATCAGGAACACATCTTGAAGCTAAGTCAGCAGACGGCTCACTTGAGTTTAATGTCTTTGTTCCAAATGTACAAGAGGGAATTACACTAGATTACTATTCAGGAAAAGTAACGGTGAATTGAAGAAAAACGACTCCGAGTGGAGTCGTTTTTAGTATCTAGACAAATAAAAAACCACCCCAAGGTGAGTTTTTTTATTCACTAGCTTGCTCCCAATGTTTAGAGAGGTAGCGAGAGTAGCTAGAGATAGCAAAGTTAACCACGAAATAGGCTAAAGCCAGAATACCGTATAAAGTAAAGATTTGGCTTGGTTCGTAGTAACCACCCATCAGAATCTGGCTCTTACCAAACAATTCTTGCAAGGCGATAACAGAGTAAAGGAAAGAAGTATCCTTGACAACCGTTACGAATTGAGAAATGATAGATGGTAACATTTTACGAATAGCTTGTGGGAAGATAATATAAATAAAGATTTGTCTGTTGTTAAATCCTTGAGACAAGCCGGCTTCCGTTTGTCCAGGTCGATAGAGTTAAGTCCTCCACGAATGATTTCCGCCAAGGCAGCTGATGTGAAGACCGTGAACGAGGTAATACCTGCCGCTGTAGACTTGAGTTGGAAGACCAAGAAGATAATGAAAATCCAAAGCAAGTTAGGAACGTTACGAACGAACTCAATGTAGATAGAAGCAATCCAACGAAGAATAGGATTCTTTCCGTTACGCATGACCGCGAGAATAGTTCCAAATAAGGTAGACAGCACAATGATGAAGAAAGACAAGTAAAGGGTTGTCCACATTCCTTGTGCCAAGAATTTAAGGTTAGTAGCTGATAAAACTTCTGACATAATGGACCTCCTTAGTAAGCTTTCTTATTTTGTTCTTCTTTACGACGTGCCATGTGGCTAGAGGGAAACACATGATAAAGTAGAGGAAAGCAGCCCCAGCAAAGGCGGCACGTAGTTAGTTGTATCATAAGCCCAAGCCTTAGCAGTGAACATGATATCTGCTCCAGAAATAATGGCAACCGTAGAAGTGTTTTTAATCAAGTTAACCACTTGATTGGTCAATGGTGGCAAGATAGTACGGACAGCTTGAGGTAAGATAATGATACGCATGGTATCAGCGTAGGTGAACCCTTGAGATAAAGCTGCTTCTGTTTGACCTTTAGGAACTGCCTCGATACCTGTACGAATAATTTCAGAAATATAAGCTCCTGTGTAGACTCCTACACAAAGGATAGCCGTCAAGGAAGTTGGAATCATGACATTACCGTCAGTCAAAATCGAAATGCCATAAAAGACAACTACGAATTGTACCAGCAAAGGGGTATTTTGGAAGATTTCGACATAAACACGTGAAATACCACGAAGTACCTTGTTGTGAGTCGAACTCATAGCACCAAAAATCAATCCAAGTAGAAGTGCTACAATCAAGCACCGATAGAAATGCCAAGGGTATATAAGAATCCTTTGGCAAATTGGCCAAAGTTAGCAAAGAAAGCAGCCCAACGTTCGAGAGCGAAAGGACTAACCGTTTCAGTTAAAAGATACATAAATTCAGGACTCCTTTCTATTTATTTTCAGCCTTAGCAGGTTTCAAATTATATTTATCGTAGAGTTTTTGAAGACTTCCATCTTTTTGCCATTTAGCTATCAAATCGTTGGTATAGTCAATCAACTCTTGGTTAGACTTGCTTGAAGCAATACCATAATCTTGTGTTTTGAAACCTTCGTTCAATATTTTAGTTTTCTTACTTTCATATCCAGAGAGGATAGATTTATCCACTGAGAAAGCATCCACACGGTGGGCGTAAAGAGATACAGCCAATTCCGGGTAAGAACCAAGTTGAACGTAGTTGAACTTAAGATTATGGGCTGAGGCATATTCTTGCAAGGCGGCTTTAGTTGATGCCCCTTGAGCAACCCCGATAGTCTTACCATTCAAATCAGAGATTTTGTTAATACCTGAATCCTTTAGGACTAAGAAACCAATTTGATCATGGTAGTAAGGATTTGAGATGGCATAAGAAGCCTTACGTTCATCATTGATAGTATAAGTACCGATAAGTAAGTCAATAGTACCGTTATCCATAAGAGGTTCACGGGTTTGTGTCGTTACTGGAATGTAATTCACTTTTACTTTCAACTCATCAGCAATCTTTTTAGCAAGGTCAACTTCCATACCTTCGTATCTATTGGTCTTAGCAGAATAGTAACCAAAGTTAGGGACATCTTGTTTAACACCAACATTAAGTGTTCCTCGATTAACGATCTTTTGGACGGCCTTACTATCTAGGAGTTTGCTAGTATCTTCTGCCTCAGTTTTGTGAATTGTGATCAGAAAAACAGTAGCAATCACCAAGCTTACGGCTGTTAGGTAACGTAAGATTTTTTTGAAAATCATAGGCCACCTCCTTAGGCATCCACTGAGACTTTATCAGAGTGGTGGTTGATAATATTAGAGAGGAACTTAGCTGCACGAGGTTCAGTTGGATTGTCGAAGAAGCCATCGACATCCGTAGTGTCTACAAGGACCTGACCTTCAGCCATGAAAATGATACGGTCAGCCACACTACGAGCAAAGCCCATTTCGTGGGTAACAACTACCATGTTCATACCACCTTTGGCAAGTTTTTGCATAACAGCAAGAACATCACCGATAGCCTCTGGGTCAAGAGCTGATGTCGGTTCGTCAAAAAGCAAAAGTTCAGGTTTCATGGCAAGACCACGAGCGATGGCGACACGTTGTTTTTGCCCACCAGAAAGCATACTAGGATAAGAATCTTTCTTGTCCCACATGTTAACGTAGCGAAGGAATTTTTCAGCTGTCTTCTCCGCCTCTGCCTTACTAATTCCGAGAACCTTGATTGGTGCTAAGGTTACATTTTCAAGAACGGTTTTGTGAGGGTAGAGGTTGAAGTGTTGGAAGACCATACCTACTTCCTTACGCAATTCTACCAATTCCTTAGCAGATGCCTCAGTAACATTATGTCCGTTAACGATCAGGGTACCCTCGTCGATTGGTTCCAAAGCATTGATAGTACGGATAAGGGTTGATTTCCCAGAACCAGAAGGTCCCAAGATAACCACAACCTGTCCTTTTTCAATTTCTAAATTGATATCACGAAGAGCATGATAGTCTCCGTAATATTTATTGACATTTTTAAATTCGATAAGTGCCATAAGAGCCTCCTATAATGGATTTGCTTGTTAGATTTTCTAACATGTTCATAATTTTAGTTTAGCATAAGATGAGTTTAAAGTCAAAAAAATACGAATATTTTTGCGAAATGCTCGGTTTTTATGATATGGTTAACCAATTTTACGATATAGATATAGAAAAAATCGGCATTAGGATGAGTACTGCCTTCACTAGCTTGTTACCATTGTTTGCTGGGGTAACGAGAGTTGTTAGAGGTGGTAAAGTTAAGTACGAAACAAGTTAAAACGATGGTTAATTTCATATTTTGTAACTAAATGTACTAGAACTATTTATTCTACTGTAGGTGTTGTAAAAGTCAGAAATATTTAGTCTAAGGAAGGTTGGTGATTGCTCATTAATAAAAATGTAAAGAAAGCTTATATATCAGCCACAAAGGCATACTCGAAACTTGGTCCTTGACCTATTTTTTGGTATAATATGTTTGATATGTAAAGTTTTTGGCTTTACTAAATTGAATGACTTAAGAAAACCGATGAGGTGTTTATATGAAAAAAATTCTAGTTGTTGATGATGAAAGACCAATCTCCGATATCATCAAGTTTAACCTTACTAAGGAGGGTTATGAAGTGGTTACGGCCTTTGATGGGCGAGAAGCTTTGGAACAATTTGAAGCTAAAAAACAGACTTGGTTATTCTGGACTTGATGTTGCCTGAACTGGATGGTTTGGAAGTTGCCAAGGAAATCCGTAAAACGAGCCACACACCGATTATCATGCTTTCAGCTAAAGATAGTGAGTTTGATAAGGTTATCGGATTAGAAATTGGGGCAGACGACTATGTGACTAAGCCATTTTCGAACCGTGAATTGTTGGCACGTATTAAAGCCCACTTGCGTCGTACAGAAACGATTGAAACCGCAGTAGAAGAGAGCTCTAACTCTGGCAAACAAGAAATTTCAATTGGTGAGTTGGTTATTGTTCCGGATGCCTTTGTTGCTAAAAAACGTGGAAACGAAGTTGAGTTGACCCACCGTGAATTTGAGTTACTCTTCCATTTGGCAACTCATATGGGACAAGTTATGACGCGTGAACATTTGCTTGAAACCGTTTGGGGCTATGACTATTTTGGGGATGTTCGTACTGTGGACGTAACGATTCGTCGTCTGCGTGAAAAAATTGAAGATACACCTAGCCGTCCTGAATATATCTTGACGCGTCGTGGTGTCGGTTATTACATGAAGAATTATGACTAGTATTGGCTTAAATATTACAAGCTTTGAACTAGCCTTACTCTTTACGCTCCTCTTTGTTGCTTTCTATTTCATTTTTCTAGCTTATCGTGATTATCAACAGGTCAAAAATATCCGAAAGTTGACTAAGAGAGTCAAATCCCTTATGGCAGGTAATTATAATGAAAAATTACGCATAAAGGGAGATTCAGAGCTTTTAGAGCTAGCTAATAGCTTGAATGATTTGTCGGACGTCTTTCGTTTGACACATGAAAATCTAATCCAGGAAAAAAACCGCTTATCATCTGTTCTTTCGTACATGAGTGACGGGGTTATTGCGACCAATCGCCTTGGTCAGATTACTATGATTAATAGTACTGCCCAACGCTTGTTGAATTTAGATCGCGAAACTGCGACTCAGATGTCTATTTTGGATATATTAGATGGTGAGAATCCCTATACCTATAGTGAATTGTTGTCTAAGACACCCGAAATCCATCTGTCGCGTCGAGATGCTAACGATGAATTTGTGACGCTACGTGTTAATTTTGCATTAATTCGTAAGGAATCTGGTTTTATTTCAGGTCTGGTAGCCGTTCTTCATGATGCCACTGAGCAGGAAAAAGAAGAGCGCGAACGCCGTCTCTTCGTATCAAATGTTAGTCACGAATTGCGGACGCCTTTAACTTCTGTGAAATCCTATCTTGAAGCGCTTGATGATGGTGCTCTCAACGAAGAGATTGCTCCAAACTTTATCAAAGTTTCTTTAGATGAAACCAACCGCATGATGCGTATGATTTCTGACCTCTTGGCATTATCTCGAATTGACAATAAAAGCACACAGCTTAATGTTGAAATGACAAACTTTACAGCCTTTATGACCTATATCTTGAATCGGTTTGGTCAAATTAAGAGTCAAGAAACTAATCCAGGTAAGTCTTATGAAATCATTCGAGATTACCCAGTAAACTCTATTTGGGTGGAAATTGATACTGATAAGATGACCCAGGTCATAGATAATATACTTAATAATGCCATCAAGTATTCTCCTGATGGTGGGAAAATTACAGTATCTATGAAAACGACAGACACTCAGTTGATTGTTTCTATTTCTGACCAAGGTTTAGGAATTCCTAAAAAAGATTTACCTCTGATTTTTGACCGTTTTTACCGTGTTGATAAGGCCAGAAGTCGTGCTCAGGGTGGAACAGGACTTGGCTTGTCCATTGCAAAAGAAATTGTTAAACAACATAATGGCTTCATTTGGGCTAAGAGTGAGTATGGTAAGGGATCAACTTTTACAATTGTGCTTCCATATGACCAGGACGCAATGATGGTCGATGAATGGGAGATGTAGTAGAAATGACCTCAGAATTAGGGTTTAAATATAGTATTTTGGCTTCAGGGTCAACCGGGAATTCCTTTTATTTGGAAACTCCAGAAAAGAAGATTCTAGTGGATGCTGGTTTATCAGGAAAAAAAATTACAAGTTTGCTAGCGGAGATTGACCGTGATCCAAGTGATCTTGATGCTATCTTAGTAACACATGAACACAAGGACCATATCCATGGTGTAGGTGTTTTAGCTCGTAAATACGGCATGGATATATACGCCAATGAGAAAACCTGGCAAATTATGGATAGTAAGAATATGCTAGGTAAGGTTGATAATAGTCAGAAACATATTTTTTCTCGCGGTAAGCTTCTAACCTTTGGTGATATCGACATTGAATCTTTCGGAGTTAGTCATGATGCCATTGATCCACAATTTTACCGCTTTATGAAAGACGGAAAGAGCTTTGTCATGTTGACGGATACAGGCTATGTTTCAGACCGTATGGCTGGTCTTATTGAAAATGCTGATGGCTATCTGATTGAATCTAATCATGATATTGAAATCTTGAGAGCAGGTTCTTATCCTTGGTCAACCAAGCAACGTATCCTCTCTGATCAGGGTCACTTGTGTAATGAGGATGGAGCCGATGCTATGATTCGTACCATCGGTAATAAAACTAAAAAGATTTATCTGGGTCACCTTTCTAAAGAAAATAATATCAAGGAATTGGCCTACATGACGATGGAAAATCAGTTGGCTCGCGCTGACTTTGGTGTTGGAACTGACTTTAAGATTTTTGGTACCTCACCAGATACGGCGACCCCACTAACAGATATTTAGAACAATAGCAGAAGAGCTGCACTAATAGTTTAGTGTGGCTTTTTAAAAGGATAGTATATGTGAAAATAATGTATCTCTCGCTAGGATGGTGTCGCTTGGTTTGGGAATTCTTGGAATTCCTCTACCTATCTTACCCACAACACTTTTTCTACTTTTAGCCATCGCTTGTTTTACTAGAAGTTCCAAACGTTTTGAGAAATGGTTATATAATACCAAACTTTACCAAACTTATGTCGCCGATTTTCGAGAAACAAAATCGATTGCCAAAGAACGAAAGAAAAAATCATTATCCAAATCTATGTTTTGATGGGAATATCGATAGTTTTCGCGCCTATTATTTGGGTGAAAATTGTGCTCTTTTTCCTAACGCTCTTTATCACTTATTGCTTGTTTAAGGTTATTCCTGATAAAGACGGATAAAAGATAAAAAATGAGGCTTCCAAAAGGAAGTCTCATTTTAACTACTATCCATTAATGTTTGCTGCGTAATTTTTTACGGACTTTATAGGCAAAGTTGGCTAGGCCATAGAATGGGCTAACAGGAAGGTTGAATTCCCCAATGAATTGTTCAATGCGTGGGTTAAATTTTGACTTGAAATTGTACAAGCCGCCATCTAGAGAATTTTCAATTCCTCCATGTTTTGCCACTCGGCACCGCGTTCGAAAGCGTGATTCGCAGTTTCAAACCATGTCAAAATGGCAGGTTGGTAACGACGATAGTCTTCGTCCATTCCCGCATATATATTCTCAGCTGTATTTCCAAATTCCAGAACTAAGGTACCTGAGAGTGGAACAATCTTGTTACCAGCATCAACCTTTTCTTGAAGGAAGGCGATTTCTTCTGAAAGTCTCTTGTACTCTTGTTTATTGTTCTCAATTTTTCCAGGTTTGGTTTTTTCTGTAAACTTGGCAGCGTCGGCAATATTCTTTTCAAGTTGTTTATTAAGATCTTTGAGGCGAGCTGGCAAATCTAGTGTTGAGAGTGTAATGTAAGAAGATTCTGGGTAAGTAGTTAACAACTTTTCATAGTAATCAATCCCACGAAGATGAATGTTCTTACGAGCCTCTGTTTTTTTCATTAGATCTGCAAATTGGTCTAGCAGCTCAGTGCCACCAAATTGAACTGAAATGCCTTTGTTTCGAGCAGTGCGAATAGCTTGCTTAGTACTCTTAGATAGCTGTTCCTCAGTAAAATCTTCCTTATAAATATTTGCCTGGAAGCGTGGTTGAATATTTTCAGCCATATCTTCGGTGAGGCCAGTCCATTCAACGCCCAGAGCTTGGATATCTTTGGCAATTGACAAAGTATCTTCATTGATGTTAACTTCTTGAGAAATCAAATTTTTAGTGACAAAGAGACTTGGATCAAATTTAACAAAGAGAGCACGTTTTGTTTTGGCATATTTTTTAAGTGAAGTTATGACAAAAGCTAACAACTCTTTATCCTGGTAGTCCATGATAGGACCGCGTGGAATGTAAATCATAGAGAATCCAAGAGGTAGTGGTTGAATAAGAACACTAGCGACGGCAACAAGTTTGTCATCTTGATAGAAACCTAGACGATCATTGCCCCAACTATCCTTGATTTTTGCCCATGAGCTACTTTGTAATAAGTTGGTTTGAGGACTATCAATAACAAAGCGGTCATGCTCAGAAGTGCTGATTCCAATTTTATAGGTAAACATATTAGTCTAGAACCCACTTTCTAATAGCGTAAGCGACACCGGATTCATCATTTGATTTTGTGATGTATTTAGCAATTTTCTTGATTTCTGGATTTCCATTTTCCATAACGACAGGAGAACCGACGACCTCCAGCATGGCACGGTCATTTTCTTCGTCTCCAATAGCCATTGTTTCTTCTTTAGTGAGACTAAGTTTTTCAGCAAGGTGTGTAACCGCGATCCCTTTATTGGCTGTTTTCTTGAGAATTTCTAGGTAAAATGGCGTTGATTTTACGATTGTAAAGCGATCATAAA
>ENA-OQBT01000968-OQBT01000968.1-human-gut-metagenome-genome-assembly--contig:-NODE-968-length-13891-cov-2.462729_pt1 | contig 13891 bp, 23 predicted proteins | sample MGYA00242749_ERZ504557 | MGnify/ENA primary metagenome ERZ504557 (study PRJEB26092, sample SAMD00036243) | human gut metagenome | host: Homo sapiens | study: EMG produced TPA metagenomics assembly of... | reverse complement strand
CGGGCTTCGCGCGGCTCCATGTCGGTCTGGCCGATGTGCACACCGTCCACCTTGATGCCCTTGCGGCGGGCCTGCCACACCACGTCGCACGGTCGTCGATCACAAAGGCCACGGATCGGACTTCTCATTGTCCTCGATGATCTGCGCGATGTCGCGAGCCATGTCGGTCAGCTCAGAGGCATCGGCCTCCTTGGCGCGCAGTTGGATGAAGGTTGCGCCGCCGTGCAGAGCCTGATCCACCACGTCGGTCAGCGGACGGCCTTTGCAGTCCTCCGGCCCCACCACGAAGTACGCGGACAGGTCGAAGCTGTCGCGCATGGAGGCGTATGGGTATTCATTACTCATTATTATTCCTGCTTTTGTTGTTTCTTGTGGAAGTCTTATTGGAAAAAACTGTTATGAGCTCCCTCATCAGAGGGAACTGAAACTACTGCACCAAAATCTCGGATTTCGCCACCTGTTCGGCGGTCACATTCCACAGCGCGTCAAGGAACGCAACTTGGAACGAGCCCGGTCCGTGCGAAGTTGTATCGGCCACCTCTCCCGCGCGGTTGTACAGCAGAGACGCGGACAGGGCGGCGGTCAACGGATCGGAGACCGCCAAATACGTGGCAGCCACGCCGCCCAGCGAGCAGCCGGCACCGGTGATCTTGGTCATCATCGCGCTGCGCCCGGCAGCCGGTACACGGTTTCGCCATCGGTCACCAGATCGGCGATGCCGGACACGGCCACGGCGCAGCGGGTGGAAGCGTCATGGGAGGAATGCTTGGCGTGCTGTTCGGTCAGATACTGTGCCAGCGCCACCGCCGCGCCGGTTGCGGACTCCACGTCGTCGACGGATTCCACTCCGGCGGGGCGGTGCTCGGAAGCGTCCCCCACGGTTTCGGTATTGAGCCCCCACATGTTCGCCAGCGCGATTACCTCGGATGCATTCGCGCGATCATGGGTCGGGGGAGCGGCTTGAAGGCTGAAGAATGGCGGTACGGGTGCGGCCGATGCCGGCGGCCACCGGTCGAGCACCCACGGCTTGTCCAAGTAGTTGAGTCGCTGGGCGATTTCGGGCAGTGCGTCCTTATAGAACGGCAGCAGCGTGCCCACGTTGATGTAGTTCGCGCCCGCGATTTTCGCGGTTTCGATCACGTCGTCCGGCAGGAAACTCATGGCCGCAGTGCCGCCGGCCGCCAGTTGCGCGTTGGCAACCAAATTGATGGTCACAAAATTGGTGAATGACTGGGCCAACGGAGTCGTCTCGCGTACGCGGCGAACGGCATCGGCGATATTGTCACGGATGGGTGAATCGGCTGGAACCGGAGTCCCGGCGGTATAACCGCTGGACACGCCGGTAAACGATGATGCACTATTGCTCATTTACTGCTCCCTACGATGGTCTTAACCAACAGGTTCTAAGGGTCAGGCTCAGGCCTTTCTCAACTCGCGAACCACATGCGAGTTCCCCTGCATTACAGTGCCGACGCTATGCGCCAACATGGACATTATCGTGACGGATTTGTTCGATACGTGTCGTCAGGTCTGGCGCGTCCCCGTCCATTCGTGATACATAGACGCCTCCGCCGAGCAACATCTCCCGAATTTGTGACGCTGACGCGATGTCAGTGGCACATGGGAAGGGTAAAACAACAGGAACAATATGGAGGTGTTGCGATATAGGAATCGCTGCGAACGGCCGCTCGTGAGACGCGGAACATATACCGGACAATGCCGCCTGACCTGTCACCATATACGGCTATCCTGAAGCGGTTGTTATTAGACCCCAAACCGTTCAAACCAGAAGGTGCATTGTGGCTCAGTCCAAACTCGATGAAGTCGTATCCCTTGCGAAGCGTCGCGGCTTCGTGTTCCCCGCCGGCGAAATTTACGGCGGCACCCGTTCCGCTTGGGATTACGGCCCTCTCGGCGTCGCTCTCAAGGACAATATCAAGCGTGAATGGTGGCGCTCCATGGTCGTCACCCGTCCTGATGTCGTCGGTGTCGACACTTCCATCATTCTGCCGCCCGAAGTGTGGGTGGCGTCCGGCCACGTGAGCGTGTTCAACGATCCGCTCGTCGAGTGTCTCAACTGCCACAAGCGCAACCGCGCCGACAAGCTCGAGGAATCCTACGCCGAGAAGCACGGCGACAAGATGCCGGAAAACGGCATGAAGACATCGTCTGCCCGAACTGCGGCACCCGTGGCCAGTGGACCGAACCGCGCGACTTCAACATGATGCTGCGCACCCACCTCGGCCCGGTCGAGGACGAGAACAGCCTGCACTACCTGCGTCCGGAGACTGCACAGGGCATCTTCGTGGACTTCAAGAACGTGATGACCTCTTCCCGTTCCAGGCCGCCGTTCGGCATCGCCAACATGGGTAAGTCCTTCCGTAACGAGATCACCCCGGGTAACTTCATCTTCCGCACCCGTGAGTTCGAGCAGATGGAGATGGAGTTCTTCGTCACGCCCGGCACCGATGAGGAATGGCACCAGTACTGGATCGACGCCCGCACCCGCTGGTACATCGACCTCGGCGTCAAGCCGGAGAACCTGCGCCACTACGAGCATCCGAAGGAGAAGCTCTCCCACTACTCCAAGCGCACCGTGGACATCGAATACAAGTTCGGCTTCCAGGGTTCCGACTGGGGCGAGCTCGAAGGCATCGCCAACCGTACCGATTACGATTTGAGCGCGCACTCCAAGCACTCCGGCGAAGACCTGAGCTACTTCAACCAGGCCACCGGCGAGAAGTACGTGCCGTACGTCATCGAACCGGCCGCCGGCCTGACCCGCTCCCTGATGTGCTTCCTCGTGGACGCCTACGATGTGGACGAGGCCCCGAACACCAAGGGCGGCGTTGACAAGCGCACCGTGCTGCGTCTCGACCCGCGTCTGGCCCCGGTCAAGGCCGCCGTGCTGCCGCTGAGCAAGAAGCCTGAACTGCAGACCGTGGCCCAGAACCTGGCCGACGACCTGCGCTTCAACGAGTGGATGATCGACTACGACGAGTCCGGTGCCATCGGTCGTCGTTACCGTCGTCAGGACGAGATCGGCACCCCGCTGTGCATCACCGTGGACTTCGACACCCTCGAGGACCACGCTGTGACCATCCGTGAGCGTGACACCATGGCCCAGGAGCGCGTCGCTCTTGACAAGGTGGCCGATTACGTGGCCGCCCGCATCGGCGAGAAGCGCACCCGCGTGCCCCTGAAGCCTGTGGAAATGGGCGGTGAGCCTTGGCCTGAGTCCGGCGTTCAGGAAGCCGGCGGCCTGTACTAAGCCGGAGTCGCACAACTTGGGCTCCCCTCTGTGGCTGAGCCGTAAGGAAGACATCCCAGTGGGCTGTTTGTAGGCGAAGTGGCGGCGATAGACGCCGGGGCTCCTCTCTCAGGGGAGCCCCTACTTATTTTCTTAGGAATCACATGGCACAATCCGAATCCGAAACAGTGCTCACCGAGCATCACGAGACCGACAACCTCGACCCACGTACGGACGCGCCGGCGCGCCCCGGGACCCCGGTGCATATCGCCCCGGTCCAACTCGGCAACATCACCGTGCCGACCCCGGTGGTGCTCTCGCCGATGGCGGGAGTGACCAACTGGCCCTTCCGCGTGATTTGCGAGGAATATGGTCCCGATGGACTCTACGTGGCCGAGATGATCACCGCTCGAGCCTCGTGGCGCATAACCCGAAAGCACTGCGCCTCTGTCATTTCGCCAAAAGCGAAAAATCCGTTCACTGCAGTTGTACGGCGTGAACCCCTCCATCACCGAACAGGCGGCGAAAATCGTGGTCGACGGCAACATGGCCGACCATGTGGATCTGAACTTCGGTTGCCCGGTGCCCAAGGTCACTCGTCGAGGCGGTGGTTCGGCCTTGCCTTGGAAAACCGACATTTTCACTGAGCTATTACAGCGCGTGGTCGCCGTATGCGAGCCGGCGGGCATCCCCGTCACCGCGAAGATCCGCGTCGGCATCGACCATAACCATGAGACCTTCCTCGAAGCCGGACACATCGCGCAGGAGGAGGGCTGCAAGGCCGTAACCCTGCATGCCCGTACCACCGCCGAATACTATGGCGGTCATTCCGACTGGTCCCGCATCGGCGAGCTCAAGGAACACCTCAACATTCCGGTATTCGGCAATGGCGATATCTGGGGTGCCGAGGATGCGCTCGAAATGGTGCGCGAGACCGGCTGCGACGGTGTGGCCATCGGCCGCGGATGCCAGGGCCGGCCGTGGCTGTTCGCCAACATCAAAAACGCCTTCGAGGGCAATCCCGAACGGCTCAACCCGAATCTGGCGAGGTCTGCCGCGTGATTCACCGTCATGCCGAGCTGCTTACCGAGTTTTATGAGGCGATGAGATGATGGCCGTCCACGATCTGCGCAAGCACATCGCCTGGTATCTGAAAGGATTCCCGGTGGGCGGCTCCACCCGCAAGGCCTTTATGGAATGCGAGAGCCTGGCCGATGTGGACCGCGAGATCGGCAAGCTCGACCCGACTATCGAATACCCGCCACGCGTGGTCGACAAACCGCGCGGCCGCGTGCGTTTCGCCAAGAAGGTGCACTTGCCGTATGGCTGGTTGGAATCGCGTACCACCACCCACGAAGAGCGTGAGGCGCTCTTCGGTGACGACCCAATGGACGCCAGTTACTGAGAAAATACTGAAAATACATGCAACACGCGCCATTCTGCGCGTGAATTTCCCTCCAAGAGTAGCCTGTTTGCGCTACTCTTGGGTGTAACCGTGAAGTGACAGGAGCCAAACGTGAGCGAGATCGCGCAGAATGAGTTCAACGACAAGACCAACATCAAGGTTGTTGGCGTCGGCGGTGCCGGCGGTAATGCCGTCAATCGCATGATTGCCGAGGGATTACAGAATGTTGAATTTGTGGCGGTAAATACCGATGCGAAGGATCTTCTGCGCTCTGATGCGGATGTCAAGATTTCCCTTTCCGATAAGTCCAGTCGTGGTCTCGGTGCTGGTGCCGACCCGGAGCGTGGAGCCAAGCGGCCCAGGACCACCAGTCGGATATCGAAGAGGCGCTTAGGGGTGCCGACATGGTGTTCGTCACCTGCGGCGAGGGCGGTGGCACCGGTACTGGCGCCAGCCCGATCGTCGCTCGTGCGGCTCATCAACAGGGTGCTCTCACCATCGCGGTTGTTACTCGTCCGTTCAGCTTCGAAGGCCCTCAGCGTTCCGCTTCCGCCGAATACGGCATCGACAACCTGCGCAAGGAAGTCGACGCGCTGATCGTCATTCCGAACGATCGCCTGCTCGAGCTTTCCGACCGTTCCATCGGCATCATTGAGGCCTTCAAGACCGCTGATACCGCACTGCTTGCCGGTGTTCAGGCATCACTGACCTGATTTCGATGAACTCCTATATTCACGTCGACTTCAACGATGTGAACTCCATTCTTCGTGGTGCTGGTACTGCGCTGTTTGGTATCGGTTCCGCACGGGGAGAGGATCGTGCCACGCAGGCCGCCGAAATCGCCATCAGCTCTCCGCTGCTTGAGGAAAGCATCGAAGGTGCACACGGTGCGCTGATCAACATCGCCGGTCCGACCGACCTGAAGTTGCAGGAGGCCTCTGCTGCCACCGAACTGGTGCGCAAGGCCATTCACCCTGAAGCCCAGATTATTTGGGGTCTTGCTCTGGACGATGCTTATGGCGATGAAGTGCGTGTCACTGTTATTGCTGCTGGTTTTGACCCCGTCGCCGCTCAAGATGACGACACTCAGAGCACGGTGACGCCGGTTGTGCCAACCGCCGCCGATCCTGCGACTCCCGTGGCACAGCCAGCTCCAGCACCGGCACCGGCTGCACAGCCCGCTGCCACTGCCCAACCGGCATTCACACCGGCTACCGGTGACTCCGCATCGTTGCCTTTTGATGATCCGACTTCCGCTCATCCGAATATCGCCGTGAACGATCCGGCTGGCGATCTCGACATCCCTGACTTCCTGCGCTGAAAGGATTGATCCATGGCTGGGTTCATGAAAAACGCGATGTCCTATCTGGCATGAGTGACGTTGTGGACGATGAGGACGACTACATCGAGGAGGACGAGGAGCAGAAGCCGGCTTCGAAGTCCGCATTTGATTCCGACCATACGGTCACGCCGCTGGCGTCAACCACCGCGCCTGCCGCATCGTCGACTACCAAGCCGTTCCCCGGTGGCCGTGTGAACAGAATCACCACCATCCATCCGAAGTCATATGAGGATGCTCAACTGGTCGGCCGCGCATTGCGTGACGGTGTTCCGGTCGTACTGAATCTCACCGGTGTGGCCGAAGCCGTGGCATATCGCATCGTGGACTTCTCCGCCGGCGTGGTGTTCGGCGTGCGTGGTTCCCTCGAGCGTGTCACTCCGCGCGTGTTCCTGTTGAGCCCGGCGCAGGTGAACATCAAGGTCGAAGAGCCGACAAAACCAGCCTCGGCACACGATTTGTTCGCTGACTGACCGGTTCAGTAGTTTTCGCATTCGACGTTATATCGGTATTCGGCCGACTCCCAGCAAGGAGTCGGCCGATTCTTATTGTGCTCCGAGCAAACTTTTCATGCGCGGTTGTTAGTCTGTCAGCATGCTTTCCTTAGTGTTCTCTCTGATCGGCCGCATTCTTGCATGGCTCATTAACGCGTATATCACGGTTCTGTTCGTGCGCATGATTCTGGACTGGGTCTCCGTTCTCGCACGAAACTGGTATCCACGTGGTGTGGTGGCCCAGCTGATCAATATTGTGTATTCCATTACCGAACCCCCTCTGCGCTGGCTACGTCGCTATATTCGCCCATTGCCGCTCGGTTCGATTTATCTTGATGTCAGCTTCATTGTGCTGTATTTTGCGCTGGTGGTACTGGAAAGTGTTGTTCTGATAGTGTTCTGAGGCCGTTTTTGACCCGCCGGAGGCATATATCTGGCATAAAAACCCACGTCGAATGTTCTGAAACGATGGGGTCGTGATAGCATTCTGACTTGAGACCAACGTAAGTGCGGGCGATGCCCCAAAGCGAGGTGCAAGATTTATGGCTCTGTTGACGCCGAAGGATATTAGGGAGCACACCTTCCAGACTGTTCGATTCAAGGAAGGTTATGATGTCGACGAGGTCGATGACTTCCTTGATCAGGTCACGGAAACCGTCGAGGCTCTTGGACGTCAGGCGGTAGCCGGCGTCAGGCCACCCAGACTCTGGGTCCTGACGTGACCAACCTTAATGCGAAGATCTCCGATCTTACCGGTCAGGTGCAGCAACTCGAGTCGGAGAATGCTGGTTTGAAGAACGCTGTGGCTCAGGCCCAGCAGGCCGCTCAGGCTGGCAATGATCAGGCAGCACAGCTTGTCTCTGCCAAGCTCAGCGAAGCCGAGGAATCCAACCGCGCGCTGTCCTCCCAGAATGAGCAGCTCAAGGGTCAGGTCGATCAGCTGAACGCTCAAATCGATCAGCTCACCGCTCAGGCTGCTCAGGCCTCCGGTGACCAGGAGGCTGTCGGTCAGCAGATCGCCGCCATTCAGCAGGAACGTGATCAGTTCCGCGCGGCCAACGAGGAGCTGTCCCGTCAGCTCGCCGCTGCTCAGCAGCAGGGTTCCGCCGCTCAGCAGCAGTCCGCTCAGATCGCTGAGCTGTCCCGTCAGCTCGAAGAAGCCAAGCAGCGTGAAAACCAGCTTCGTGCTCAGGTTTCCAAGGTTGAGCCGAGCACCGAGACCGGTTCTCTGCAGAAGATCGCTGGCGCCGCTTCCATGCCGGGCACCGAGCCCGAGCGCGCCACCGCCATGCTGACCCTGGCTATGCAGCTGCACGATCAGTACGTGGAGAAGGGCAAGAACAAGGCCAAGGAAATCACCGAGCCAGCCAGAACAAGTACAACGATCTGTCACCAAGCCAACAACTACTCCGAGCGTACCCGTTCCGAGGCCGACGACTACTCCACTCGTACTCGTTCCGACGCCGACACCTATTCGGATCGTACCCGCTCCGAGGCCGACGCTTACCGTGACCAGACTCACGCGGATGCCGAGACCTACTCCCAGAACACCCGTTCTGAGGCCGACGCATACTCCGTCAAGACTCGTCAGGATGCGGACAACTACTCCAAGTCTCAGCACGATGACGCTGACAACTACGAGAAGGAAGTGCAGCAGCGTGCCGCCGAGTATGACAAGAACACTCGTTCCGCGGCTGATGCGTACGACAAGAACACCCGCTCTGCAGCCGATACGTATGCCGAGCAGGTGCGCGACAACCTTCAGGCTCAGTCCAAGGTCGTCGAGGGCAACATCCAGAGCCTCAAGCAGTTCGAGACTGAATACCGCGCCCGCCTCACCGAGTACCTCGGCCAGCTGGCATCGCAGTTTCCGAGTCGAACAACTACGTCGACCAGACCTCGTCCAAGACCAACTGAGCGTAGGCAGGTACAGGTCGTATGACGAACCAACAGGGACGGCTGCGCACCCGCGTGGCCGTCTTTGCATGTGTGGCCGCGGCTGCGCTGATTGTCGATCAGCTCACCAAGCTTGGGCGATGGCCGCGTTATCCAACGGTCAGACCATTCGAGTGATTCCCGGACTGCTGTCCTTCACCTTGGTGCGTATCCGGGCGCGTCCTTGGGCATGGGATCAGCGCTACTTGGGTATCAGTCTGTTGGCCGTTGTGGCTTGCGTGGCCCTTGCTGTGGCTGGGGTGCGCACTGTCTCCATGAAATGGTCGGTGGCGATTTCTTTCGCGTTTGCAGGCGCTCTGGGCAACCTGATTGACCGTGTTATGTACGCTGACGGCTTCCTCGACGGCAAAGTGGTGGATTTCCTTAACTATGGCTGGTCCGTTGGCAATGTGGCGGATATCTATCTGGTAATCGCCGGTGTGGTCCTGGTGATTCTGATTCTTATGGGGGAGCCGTTCTCACACAAGGATCTCATCGAGCAATCCGACGAATCCCTACAGTCTGAGCCGGAGGCGGACGCCAAGTAATGAGTCGAATAGTCCCTGCTCCCGATGCATTGGTGGGTAAGCGTTTCGACGTAGCCGTGGCCAAAATGCTGGGTATTTCACGATCTAAAGCCGCCGATCTGGTTGACTCCGGGCAGGCGCGCGTTTTAGGACGTGAAGTTGCGCGGTCCAGCACATTGCAGGCGGGGGAGACCGTCGAATTTGATTTGGCGGAGGAACAGGCCGAGCCTGAGCTATCGCAACTGATATGGCCGTTGTCTACGAAGACGATGATGTCGTTGTAGTCGATAAGCCTGTAGGCGTGGCGGCGCATGCCTCGGTTGGCTGGACCGGTCCAACCGTGCTCGGATCACTGCGTGACCGCGGCGTGCATATCACTTCCTATGGTGCGGCCGGGCGTGAGGGCATTGTTTCTCGCCTTGATGTAGCACTTCCGGCTTGATGTTGGTGTGCAAGTCCGATCTTGCGTACACCGAGATGCGTCGCAGTTCGCCGAGCATGAGGTAAAGAAAACCTATCATGCGCTCGTGCAGGGTGGTCTTAAAGAGAACAAAGCAACCATTGAGCACCGATCGGGCGCGCCAAAGTGTCCGATTTCCGCTTCTGCGTGACTCCGGCCGGCAAACCGGCCGTTACGCACTGGGATGTGCTGGAGCGTTTCGGCCATGAGGCCACTCTGGTATCCGTGAATCTGGAGACCGGACGTACTCATCAGATTCGCGTGCATTTCTCCTCGATTGGGCATCCCCTGTGCGGCGACCCCATGTATGGTGCCAATCCGGTGCTATCTGAGGCCTTGGGACTTGACCGGCAGTGGCTGCACGCCATGAAGCTCGAATTCCGTCATCCCCGCACCCGCGTCTGGACCACGGTCCGGTCCCAGTACCGGCCGACTTGGCTGCCGCCCTCGATGCCATGCGTGCCCGACACATCGAACCCGCTGAACCTGCCGAATATGCCGAAGTTCTGGTGGACTAATTCCGCAACGTGTGCATCATGCGTTTTAATATTTAGATTCAGTTCCGGCTTCGCCGGATTCATCCCAGAATAACGAGAGATCGGTCATGATGGCTCTCCGTCATGACCATACCCCAAGTGACTGCGGATGCTGAGTACCATTCAGTCCAATGGTCGGTAACCGTACGTGAATTACCGGTATTTCCGCTCAACGTGTCTCGGTACTCCAGCGTGAAGTGAACAGAAATGAGCCAAAGCAGTAATGAAGCCGGGCGGTATATGCCATCCGGATTGCAGAATCTCCTGCTGATAAAAACCGTTTCCTAGTCGTTGACCGTGCCCGTTCCGACGACGATCGCGGCCTACGACGCGTTCATCCTCTACCCGGCCCACCGATACGACATCAAGGGCAAGAGGATTCTCAAGCAGGAAAAGAAGTACTATGCCGTGGACTTGGGGATGCGACGTATCCTGTGCTCCAACAACGTGCGGGACACCGGACGCCTCCTCGAGAACGTGGTGTTCCTCGAACTGATGCGCCGCGAGGGCGACGTGTATGTCGGACAGAGCTCCGGCGGCGAGATCGACTTCGTCACGAACGGGCCAGGCGGCGTCGGTACTACCAGGTCAGCGAATCGGTGCACGACTCGGCGACGCTGGATCGGGAGCTGTCCTCGCTGCGCGCCGTGCGTGACAACTATCCCAAGACGCTGATTACGCTGGATGACGAACGGCCCTACTCCCACGAAGGCATCCGACAGATATACGCGCTTGACTGGCTGTTGAACGAAGACCACAAGAAACAGTAGATACTAGGGCGGCCAGCGGGTTAGCAAGACATCAGTTGGTGAGGACTGCTGACATTGCACTCCGACGGATGAATTGAATACTCATATGGTATCCGATTCTGAACAATTGAGTGGGGGCGTTGATGGTTGCCATCGTTTGAGCTGGCTAAATGCGATTTCGCGCCATGCTGTTTCAACAACGGTGGCAACAGCTACAGTTGAACTATGCATGGGTTGAAGAGTGCGATTGACAGGGGAGCGGACGCGTGGGCACGTTCGCTGCCTGGGCGCGTGCTCGACCGGTATGTGTCGCGGAGCGGCCCCCTGCTGGCGAATGGTCTGGCATATGGTCTGCTGTTCGCCTTTTTTGCCGGCGTCTGGATTGCGGTGAGCGTGTTCGGCTTATCATGGTCGGCAACATTGATTGGCAGCAGATGCTGATTGACGCGGTGCGTGAAGTCATTCCCGGTGTGGCCGACTCGTTTCTGACGTCTTCCGCGCTAGGCGCCATGTCAAGCGCATTGACGTGGACCGGTCTGGCCACGTTGGCCATATTCTGGTGGACAGTGACCGGCTGGATGAACTCGCTGCGCCACGCCGTACGGGCCATGTTCGACGACTGCGGCGACGAGCTCAATATCGTCGTCGCAAGGTTACGCGATACGCTTGCCGCCATCGCCATCGCAATACTGTTCATTCTTTCGACCGCGGCCGGTACGGTGTCCGGCGGCATCGTACGCCGACTGCTGCAATGGGGCGGCATCCCCAGCAGTTCGTTGCCCGGCATCGTGCTTTTGGAGATGACCGGTTTCGGTACCGGTGTCGCGCTGAATTTCGCGTTGTTCATGTTGCTGCTGCGCGTGGTCTCCCACATCAAAGCCGGACGATTCACGATACTCGGCGCGTTACTGGGATCTCTGACGGTTTCCGCAATGCAGCTTCTCGGTGCGCGACTATTAGCCGGAGCCTCCCGGAATCCGATGCTTGCCCCGTTCGCCGCGTTGATCGGCGTGCTCATTTGGTTCAACCTCGTCGCCCAGGTCATTTTGCTCTGTGCCGCCCTCATTGCCGAGTGCCGACAAAAGAGCTGAGCGTCTGAACTGACTAATATGACGATTAGCGATGAAGCCTCTCTCGCCGAGATGATTCGCGAACTCAGCTGGCACTACAGTTATTGCCGTGGTCTCTCCATCTTGGCATATCGCAAACGAGTAGCTTCACCCGTGATACCGAGCTTGCGACCAATTGTTTCCCATGATTGGCCACGTTCATGCATGAGCAGTACCATCTGCGCAATGCGGGCATCAATGTATTCCAGTTCGGCTTTGCGTCGATTGATTAGACGGCTGAGCTCCAGTTCGGGAGAGAAGTTTGGGCTGTCCTCGGGAATGCCTTCTGCTGGTGATTCCTGAGACTCCACGGCATCTGCGCAGCGTTGCCGATTTCCATGAGTTTGGCCTGTATCTCGGGAGAGTAGTCTTCAAATTTCATCGTTATCACTGCCTTAGTGTCGTTGTTGCTGATACTCCACTTTATAGGCATGTGCCTCACCGGTAAATATTTACCGCCGCCCAGACCACACGGTATGGTAGAGCGCATGGCTGATTACGGGAACAACTTTGTGCAACTGCATAACCACACGCACTATTCGCTGCTCGATGGTGCGTCGAAGATTCCGGATTTGGCCAAACGCGCCGCCGAACTTGGCATGCCTGCGGTCGGCATCACCGACCATGCAACATGCATGGCGCCTACGAGATGTACACCAACTGCGTGCCAATGGCGTCAAGCCCATCATCGGCATCGAAGCTTATGTGACCCCGGAAACCGCACGTCAAGACAAGTCCCGCGTGCATTGGGGTACCGAAGCCCAGCGCCGCGACGACGTCTCCGGTGGTGGTCTTATCACCCACTTGACCATGTGGCCGAAAACGACGAAGGCCTGGTCAACCTCATCAAAGCCTCGTCCGTGGCCAACCTCGAAGGTCGCGTCATGCGTTATCCGCGTATGGATAAGGAGGTGCTCGCCACCTATTCCAAAGGCGTGATCGCATCCTCCGGCTGCCCTCGGGCATCATCCAGACCCGTCTGCGCCTCGGTCAATTCGATGAGGCCCTGCGCGCCGCCGGCGAATTCCAGGACATCTTCGGCAAAGACAACTTCTTCATCGAACTTATGGATCACGGTCTGCCCATCGAAACTCAGGTGACCGGTGACCTGCTGACCATCGCCAAGAAACTCAACGCACCACTGCTGGCCACCAACGATTCCCACTACGTACACGCCGAAGATGCACAGGCGCAGGACGCCATGCTCTGCATCAACTCCGGTTCCCGTCTTGACGATCCGGACCGATTCAAGTTCGACGGCACCGGCTACTACATCAAAACCGCCGAAGAGATGCGCGAACTGTTCAAGGACCACCCGGACGCCTGCGACAATACGCTCGTTATCGCCGAACGCTGCAACGTGATGTTCGACGACCACGAAGACGGCGCGTTCATGCCGAAATTCCCTTGCCCCGAAGGCTGGGATGAGACCTCCCTGTTCCTCAAAAAGTCGAGGAAGGTCTGGAGAAGCGTTACGACGGCAACCCGCCGCTCGACGTATTGAAGCAGGCCGACTACGAATGCGGCGTGATCTGCCAGATGCAGTTCTGCGGATACTTCCTCGTGGTCGCCGACTACATTCAGTGGGCCAAGGATCACGGCATTATGGTGGGGCCGGGCCGTGGTTCGGCGCAGGCGCCATGGTCGCCTATTCCATGGGCATTACCGAGCTCGATCCGCTCAAGCATGGCCTGATTTTCGAGAGGTTCCTGAACCTGAGCGAGTGAGCCTTCCTGATATCGATGTCGACTTCGACCCTGAAGGTCGCGCGCGAGTCATCGAATACTGCGGCGAAAAATACGGCACCGATAAGGTCGCCCAGTGCGTGATCTATGGCACCATCAAAACCAAGCAGGCCCTGAAAGACTCCGCCCGCATCATGGGTTATGAATTCTCAGTCGGTGAAAAAATCACCAAGCGCTGCCTCCGGCGGCCACCGGCGGCAAAGACATCAGCCTGCATGACATCTTCGACCGACCGCCAACGCTACGCCGAGGCCAGGGAATTCCGAGAACTCTACGATTCCGACCCGGACACCAAGCGCATCACCGAAGAAGCCAAGGGTATCGAAGGCCTGATTCGAACAG
>ENA-OQBT01000967-OQBT01000967.1-human-gut-metagenome-genome-assembly--contig:-NODE-967-length-13907-cov-3.189332_pt1 | contig 13907 bp, 17 predicted proteins | sample MGYA00242749_ERZ504557 | MGnify/ENA primary metagenome ERZ504557 (study PRJEB26092, sample SAMD00036243) | human gut metagenome | host: Homo sapiens | study: EMG produced TPA metagenomics assembly of... | reverse complement strand
ATGGACGAGTGAAAGAATATCTTTCTGTTCTTCCTGATCCAAGCTAATTCAAAACTTTTACTTTCAGACCAGCACTGGTTGTGGTGGCCTTATTTTAATGCCTAATTTTTAACCTGTAAAGTTTTTTTAACTTTCTTCAATTTTAGTATTGACTTTTTATTTGCAGGCTAAAGTAACGAGAATGCGACACGCAGTTTTCAAATTCATAGTGACAGATTAAAACTCGTACGGTGGGTTTCCGGAAAAGTCTGCGATTACACCGTGTGCATTGTCCAGATAGAATACCTCGAAAATCGGGTTGTCAGCGGTCTGGTACTGGCCTTTTACGATCGGGTTCTGCATGCACACTTCTTTTACAGTCATGTTATTTTCAAACACTGCGGTTCCGTGCAGACGGATCCATGCGTAGGACGGGTTGGAAACAGAGATTTCGATTTCCGGATTCTCCTGCATATCTTTGTAAACATCTTTTGTGTTGTTGGTGCAGAACCACAGTTTTCCGTCAACCTCTCCTGCAAACATGAACGGGCGGCATTTTGCCTTTCCGTCACGACCTACCGTTGCCAGATACTGTACCGGATTCTCATTTAAAAATTTCTACTGCTTTGCTTCATTTTACTTTCCTCCTATTTTTGTTTTTTTGAATTGTTTTTTTCTTTCGATGGCTTTATAATAAGTCCATAGAGTTCTTTCGTAAAGTAAGCACAATATTGTGGTGTAGTTACCCAAAAGATACTATTGTGTAAAATCAGACGTTTCCGCCATCTTTCAAATCATTATTTTCTTCAAAAAGGAGGTTTTCTCTTATGTCATCCGCAGAAAAAACACCCGTTTCTCTTGCTGATCTTCCGCCCTGCCCGGTGGAAACTACGCTGACTCTGATCAGTGATAAATGGAAAATTCTGATCTTGCGCGATCTGCTGCTCCACGGCACCATGCGGTTCGGCGAGCTGAAAAAGTCCATCGGTCACGTCTCTCAAAAAGTTTTAACTTCCCAGCTCCGCCAGATGGAACAGAGCGGTCTGGTCAACCGTAAAGTTTACGCCGAGGTACCGCCGCGTGTCGAATATTCCCTGACGGAACTCGGCTTCAGCCTCCGCCCGATCATGGATGCGATGTAGGACTGGGGCGAGGCGTATAAGAAAAAGCTGGCGCAGGAAGAAGACGCTGCCGCAAATGCATGAACGAAAAAAGTCTGTTGAGAAACAGCCCATTCCGGTTTTTCTCAACAGACTTTTCTTCTCTTCTATCTTCCTTTCAGCACAATCGTCTTCCAGCTTCCGATCGTTCCGTCATACGTTCCCTGCCATACCGGATAGCGCTCGATCGGCAGTTTGACCGCAACGGCCTCCCAGCTAAAGTTCTGGACAAACACGTACCTGGTTCCGTCCTTCTGCTCGCGCATCGTGACTTCCACACCTTCCGGAACTTCTTCCACGATCCGCTCCACACCGGCCTCTTCTGCCAGTTTCCGGCAGACTTCATCGTACAGTCCCTGTTCAAAGTCCGCACAAACGGCATACGCTTTTCCCTTTCCATACACATTCCGGGTCATCGCCGGCATGCGTCATAGAAATCTTTTCCGTATGTCATCAGCACTTCCGCCGTCGATGGCTGTACCAGCTCGCAGAGATGACTGCAGCGGTATGCCCGTTCCAGATGCAGCGGATTTTCCGGCTCCGGAATTCCTTCGTTCCATTCGCCATCGTATAAGCCGTCAATCTCCATACTCCGGAATCCCATCACATCCATCAGGTCATGCGGTGTTCCGCCTAAGTAACAGAGATCCGTCTCATCCACAATGCCGGACCAGTAAGTCAGCAGAAAAATTCCGCCGTTTTTCACAAAGTTCCGAACCTTCTCTGTCCATCCTTCCCGCAGCAGATAAACCATCGGCGCTGCCACAACACGGTATCCGTCGAGGCTGCACGTCTCATCAATCACATCCACATTGATGCCCAGTTTCCGGAATGCCTGATATGGTTTTTCCACGGTTTCTTTATAAAAAACACCTGCATTCCGCGGACCCGCCGCATCTTCCACCGCCCAGCGGTTTTCCACATCGTAAATCACGGCTGCTTCCGCCGGGTTCTGCGAACCGTTCACTTCCTGCAGCTGCTCCAGGGCTGCGCCGACTTTCGTCACTTCACGGAATACCCTAGTATCCGATCCGCCATAATGGTCGATCACGGCTCCATGAAATTTTTCGGATGCACCGCGGCTCTGCCTCATCTGGAAATACAGCACACTATCCGACCCATGCGCAACTGCCTGCAGTGACGCGGCCTGCAGCATGCCCGGTTTTTTCAGCTTGCTGACGGACTGCCAGTTCGTTGCGGAAGGACAACTCTCCATCAGATAAAACGGCTTTTTCTGAATGCTCCGCATAATGTCATGCTGCATACCTGTATCCATCGCTGTTACCGTCTCCGCCTCTTTATGCCAGGTCGGATAATTGTCCCAGGATACAAAGTCAATCACATCGGCAAACTTGTAGTAATTCAGTCCGGTAAAGTTATACATCATATTGATGGTAGACGGCTGTTCTGCCCCAGCGTCCCGCAGCGCTTTGATTTCCCATTTTACAAAATCCGCGGTCTGATCCGTCACAAACCGTTTCCAGTCCAGATTCAGTCCGTGCAGCGAAGAATCTCCTTTCGGAGACGGGCTCTCCACCTGGTCAAAACTCTGGTAAGTATGACTCCAGAACCCGGTATTCCAGGCACGGTTCAGCCGTTCCAGTGTGCCGTATTTTTTCTTCACCCAGCCGCGGAATGCCTCCTGGCACAGCGGGCAGTGGCACTCTCCGCCGTATTCATTCGAAATATGCCATGCAATCACGCCAGGATGGTCTTTGAACATTTCCGCCAGCTTCGTATTGATGATTCTCGTTTTTTCCCGGTAAACCGGTGAGGTATAGCAGTGATTATGGCGCTCCCCGTACAGATTCCGTTCTCTCGCTGCATTGACACGGAGCACCTCCGGGTATTTTTCCGCCATCCAGCGCGGTCTTGCCGCCGTCGGCGTGGAAAGCATAACCACAATTTCGTTTTCGTACAGGCGGTCAATCACCTCTTTTAACCATTCCAGACGGAAAACTCCTTCCTCCGGCTCTAAAAATGCCCAGGAAAACATGCCAAGCGAAACCTCGTTGATTCTGGCTTTCTTGAAATACGCCAGATCCTGTTCCAGAATCTCCGGGTAATCCAGCCACTGTTCCGGGTTATAATCGCCCCCGTGCAGGAGCTTTCCAAAATTTACTTCTTTCCCCATCTGCTTTTGTCTCCTTTTCTTTCGCAGACAGCCCATCCTGTCCACGGACAGAATGGGCTGAACGCATCAGATTCCCTTAAACGTAAAGGTAAACTCCAGTTTTTTATCAATCGGAATCAGGTACTCCGGATGGGTCTGTGCACCCCAGCTGTCGTCTCCGCCAACACCCATCTGCTGTTTTGCCACGCGCACAACGGTGTAATGTACCTGCGGCAGTTCATACGGATGCATCGCATTTTCCAGCTCGTGCGGTGTGTACGGCAGTGCGGAAAATTCCATCTTGTCGCCGCTGAACATCATACCGCGGCCCTTGCGGTTCGTCACGGTTGCCCAGCGTACACCAACCTTGTTGCCGCACTCCTGCGGAACGAGATATTTCGCCATATTATCTTCGACTTTATTCTTATAAACACCGAGCTTTGCTCCGGCACAGCGGTCCACATACGTCTCCTCCGGTCCCATGCCGTACCAGGTAACGTTGTCATAATCGGCATCCAGTTTGAACATCACGCCGAATTCCGGCATATCGCCGAGCTCTTTCACCGGATCATACGTCAGCGTCGTCTGAATGCTTCCATCGCCGAAGACACGGTAGGTCAGACGGCACTCGCTCGCCGGTGTGGTCGGCATTACATAGCGGTAGCTGACTTCTGCGCAGTCCTCGTGTACTTCGATTTCCGGCGCATACAGTCCCGGATAATGGCTGCCGTTCGGATATTTGTGGGACAGATACATTGAAGCAATCTTCCACTGGCTGTAACGCATCGGCATCAGGCTTCCGCAGTCATTGTCGATCGGCGCACGCCAGAAGTTCGGTTTCGGAATCATTTTGATCATCTCAACGCCGCCGTAACGGTACGATACGAGTCCGCCGTTCAGATCGGAGAACATCACATCGAAATTTTCGCCGCGCACACCAAAATCATGGTTGGAACGGATCACTTCAAATTTCGCCGGTTTTTCTGCTTTCGCCGGTGCTTCCACTTCATAAACACCCTGTCCGAATGCAACTTCATGGCCGCGCTTGCCCCATATGGTATCTTCTTTCAGGCGGAAGGAAACGGTCACCGCATACTCGCCCGGAAGGTCTGTACGGCAATCGGAAGCTCCACTGTTTTTTCGGAAAGCGGCTCCACGGAAATTTCCATCGGCACTTCTTTCAGTTTCTTTCCTTCTTTTTCGAGAATTACCACGCAGTCAAACGCATCGGTATTCACAAACAGGTTCTTATTTTTTACAACTGCTTTGTCTTTCTGTACATCCACAGCAATGTTCTGATAGCAGAATTTTACTTCCTGCATCTTCGGGGAAGCATCGCGCTCGCCGCCGTATACAATACCATTTCCGCTGAAATTGTAATCGCATGGATGATCATCAAAGTCTCCGCCGTACGCCTGGAACTCTTTTCCGTAGCGGTCTTTTTTGTAGATTGACTGGTCGATATAATCCCAGATAAAGCCGCCCTGGAACAGCGGTTCTTCCTCGGCAAGATCCATATATTTCTTCATGGCGCCGCAGGAATTTCCCATCGCATGTGCATACTCACAGCAGACATACGGTTTTCTTCTGTCTTTCGACAAGAATTCACGGATTTCATTGACGGTGGTGTACATCCGGCTTTCCATATCGCTGGTGTCGTTGTATCTGCGGTCGTCATTAACTCCTTCATAATGAACGAGACGGGTCGGGTCCATTTTCCGGTATAACTGGGACATTTCAAAAATAACTTTTCCGCCAAACGATTCATTTCCGCAGGACCAGATCAGAATCGCCGGATGGTTTTGTCTCTCTGATACATCGAATTGACACGGTCGAGCATACAGTCCATCCACTCCGGGCGGTCGCATGGTACAACACCGGAGAAATCTCCGCTTCGTACCGCATCCGTATCTCTCGTTCCATGGGACTCCATGTTGCACTCCGCGATCATGTAAAGACCGTATTCATCGCACAGATCATAAATGCCGACCGCATCCGGGTAATGGCAGGTACGGATTGCATTGATGTTGTTCTGTTTCATCGTCGTCAGGTCTTTGATCAGCTCTTCTCTCGAAACGACACGGCCGGATACGGAGCTGAACTCGTGGCGGTTGACGCCTTTAAAGACAACCCGCTTTCCATTCAGCATCATGATGTGGTCTTTCATCTCAAAGCGGCGGAATCCGACTCTCTGCGGAATCAGTTCCTGCACCGTTCCATCCTCTGCGGTGACTTCCAGCAGAAGATCATACAGCACCGGTGTCTCTGCGGACCACAGTTCCGGGTGATCGACTTTCAGAACAAACTGTGTTTCCCCATCCAGCACACCTTCGGTGCTCTGCAGTGCCGTTCCGTCTTTTAACAGGGTAATTTTTACCTTTCCTGTTCCGATCATTTTCGTATCAATGACCAGATCTGCCTTCGTAAACGTATCATCCAGCAGCGTCTGTACTTTCAGATCCGAAACGTGAACCTCCGGAATCGTGTACAGATACACATCACGGTAAATACCGGAGAAACGGAAGAAATCCTGATCCTCGCACCAGCTTCCGCTCGTCCATTTGAAAACCTGCGCAGCCAGTTTATTTTCGCCCTCTTTCAGATACGGGGTCAGTTCAAACTCGGACGGAGTAAACGTATCCTCGCTGTAGCCAAGGAACGTTCCGTTCAGCCATACGGCAATACCGCTCTCTGCTCCCTGGAAGGAAACAAAAAGCCGTTTTCCTTTCATCTGCTCCGGCACTTCAAAATATTTCACATAGGAAGCCGTCGGATTGAACCGCTCCGGAATCTCGCCCGGCTGGATCTCTTCTCTTCCTTCCCATGGGTACTGCACATTGGCATACTGCGGTGCGTCATATCCCTCCATCTGGATATGTGCCGGCACGCGGATATCGTCCCATTTTGTGCAGTCATACTCCGGTGTCTCGAATCCCGGAATCGTGCTCTCGTAGTTCTTTGCGTAATGGAATTTCCACAGTCCGTTCAGACTGTGACGGAAGTTTTCCACATGCTGCTCCATTTCTTCCACCGATCCATAATATCTGTGATCGGAATGCGCCGCCACCCGGTTTTCTCCATAGTACGTCGGGTCCTTCACTTTTTCATACTGAAATACACCCATTTTTATTTTCCTCCTTCTGGAATTTTGTTCTTTTTGATCTTTTGAAAAAAAGGTGGATATTCATCCAAATATCCACCTTTTCTGTTCGATTCTTTTTCTTATTTTACGGCACCTGTGATACCTTCTGTGAAGCTCTTCTGGAAGCAGAAGAAAATAATTGCTGTCGGGATCGTACAGATAAATACGCCGAGCATCAGCACACCATAATCTACAGTGTAGCCGCCGAGCAGGTTCGCTACCAGCATCGGCATGGTGATGGATTCATTGTTCTGTAAGATAACCTTCGGCCACAGGTAGTTGTTCCATGCGTTCATAAAGGTGATGATTGTTGCTGCCGCATACGTCGATTTCATGGTCGGCATATACATACGAAAGAAAATTCCTGTCTCGCTTAAGCCATCGAGTCTTGCCGCTTCGATGATATCGTGCGGGAAGGAACGGGAAGCCTGGCGGAACATCATGATCATGAACGGTGTTGAAATCGAAGGAAGCATGAAAGCTGCCATCGTGTTGACCATCTTTAGCTGGGAAAACATACGGAACATTGATCATGATGGCTGCGAACGGAATCATCATCGCAGTCAGAAGTACGGTAAATACCGCATCTTTTGCTTTATCATGATAGATCTCAAATCCATAACCGGCGATCGAGCAGACCAGAAGACAGAGAATGGTCAGCACCGTCGCATTCCGGAAGGAGTTGCACAGTGCAAGGCGCAGGTTCTGCTGCGCAATCAGCGCTTTAAAGTTGTCAATCAGATACGTACCCGGAATCAGTTTTCCGGCAATGACATCAATACTTCTGTTTGTAGACGCGCAGAACATATAGTACAGCGGAAAAACAGAAAGGATCGACGCTACCGTTAAAATCAGATACATGAAAAATTTCTTTGCTTTTCCCATTATCGCTCGTCACCTACTTTCATCTGAAGCAGTGCCAGAATGGCTACCATGATCAGGATCAGGATGGACATTGCTGCCGCATAGCCAAAGTTCGGGCTCTGTACAAAGGACATATTGTAAATATAATGAGACATGGTCATGGTTGATTTCCAGGACCTCCGTTTGTCAGGTTCAGGGACTCATCGAACAGCTGCAGAGTACCGTTGGTAGAAGTAATTGTGGTCAGCAGAATCATCGGTTTTAACAGTGGAACGGTGATCTTGAAGAAAGTCTGCAGCGGGCTTGCGCCGTCGATTTTGGCTGCTTCGTAGATCGAATATTCAATGTTCTGCATACCGGAGAGATAGAAGACCATGTTGTATCCGGTCCATCTCCAGATCAGGGCGATGATGATAACCGCACGGGCTGTCCACGCATTGGAGAACCACATGATCGGGTTCATGCCGAGGCCGCGGAGAACGGTGTTGATAAAACCGTCATTTGCAAACAGGGAACGGAAGATCATCGCGTAAGATACGAGAGATGTTGCGCACGGCAGGAAAATGCAGGTACGGAACAGTCCCTTAAAACGCAGATCTTTGTTGTTCAGCATGGAAGCAAACATCAGCCGAGGATCAGCATGATCGGCACCTGAATAATCAGATAAAAGAAGGTGTTGCTTAAGGTCTGTTTAAAGGTCGGGTCTTTTAAAATACGGGCATAGTTTGCAAATCCGTTGAATTTTAGGTTGATGCCCATACCTGTCTGTAAAGACAGGATGAATGCCTGAATCATCGGATAAAAGCTCATCCATGCGATCAGGATCGTTGCCGGCATCAGGAAAGCCCAGCCGGTAAGATTCTGTTTTCTTTCCAAGTTCATTCCTTTTTTCTTCTGACTGCTCATGGAATCTTCCTTTCTTTTTTTACCTGGCGTGTGTTTGAAAAAATCTTTTTGCAGACAACATTTCATGTTCTCCTGCAGAAATCATTTTTCAAACACACACCGGCATAGATACAGAACGGGCCTGCTTCTGTCTGTCCAGGAAGCAGACCCGTTTCTTATCGTCCTACTTTTTTATGTATTGCAGGATATCAGCCACCCATGTTGAACTCTACAGTTTCCTGTGCGGTCTGAAGTTCGCTGTCCATATCTGCTCCTGTCTGGATGATATTGGAAAGTGCGGTTCCGACAGCATCACGTGCATCGTAGTAGAATGCTCCAGTGATGTTGGATGGAGTCTTGGTTGCGAAATCAACGATCTTTGCGTAAACCGGGTCATCGCTGAAGAATGCAACTGGCTGTGCATATGCTTCGGAATCTCCTGCCGGTGCCCAGGTTGCCAGAGCGCCTTTTGCGATGATATCATCGTAAAGAGCTGTGCTGCCTGCGAAGGTAGATTTCATAAAGTCAATGGCAAGATCCTGTTTTTTGCAGTTGGAAGAAATTGCCCAGGAAGAACCACCGTTGTTGGAGTAGTTGGTTGCTCCGTCAACGCCGTCCAGTTTCGGCATATTGGTGATTGCCCATTTGCCGGACTGATCTTCATTTGCTGTGATGGAAGCCATGATCCAGCATCCGTTGATAACGCCTGCTGTAGTTCCGTTGTTGATGGATGCGATGTACTGATCCCAGTCAGTAACCTCTACAAGAGTGCCATCTTTTACCATCTGGCTGTAAATCTCAAGGATTGGTTTCAGTGCTTTGTTGTCTACGATGTTGACAGATCCATCTTCGTTGAAAAGGGACTCACCGCAGGACTGCAGCATTTCCATAACAAGGTCCGGAGATCCGGCCTGAGATGTCAGGATCGGCTGGCCTGTTTTCTCTTTGACAACTTTTGCTTTCTCCATAAAGTCATTCCAGGTGATATCTGTGAAATCATCTACGGTGAAGCCTGCCTGCTCCAGCATATCAGTACGCAGGCACTCGATAACGGCACCATTGTCGAACGGAATTCCGTAGTTCTTCCCATCCAGAGTAGAGTAAGCAACTTTTGCGGATGAGAATTCGCTGAAATCAATTCCGGAATCGGTCAGATCGGTGAAGATGTCCGGATAGTTGGTTGCATATTTCTGGAAGGAGTTATCCTGCATCAGGAAGATATCCGGCAGAGTGCTTAAGTCTCCTGCGGAAACTGCTGTGGTCAGACGGGTTTCAATGTCGTCGGACTGTACTTCGCTGACTTCTACTTTGAATCCTTCGTGATCCTGTGCATAAATTTCAGCTGCTTTCTTGATCGCGTAAACGTTGAAGTTCGGGTCCCAGGTCCATACGGTTAAGGTGTTGTCATCATCAGAGCTGCCCTCTACTACGTCGCTGCTCTCTGATTTTGCAGTGGTTTCACTTGCTGCTGATGCATCGTTTCCGCCGTTGCTGGAACTTGTTGTAGTTCCTCCGCTGGAACCACATGCAGCCAGTCCAAATACCATTGCTGATGCCATTACGATTGATACAATTTTTCTTTTCATATTGCACATCCTCCTTAAGATGTTATTTTACAACCGGAACCTCCGCACTTTTTACAGCGCAGAAATTTTTTGGTTGTTTTGTACATTTTTTATGTTTTTATTCCCTCAACATGTACAAAGTATAACATATTTTCCCGTCGTTTGTGCGCATTTTTAACTCTATACTATGCATTTTCAACCATTTATATGCATTTTGACGGACATCACCATCCTTCCTGTGTTTTTATATCAAAATTCAACAATTTTCGTTCATAATGTTCCGGTGCACTTCGCCACTGCTGTGGAGATACACCAAGAATCCGGCGGAAATTACGGTTAAATGTAGAAATTGTTGTGAATCCGCTTCGCATTGCAATCTCATTTACAGAAATATTTGTTTTCCGCAGTTCCTTACATGCCGCCCGGATCCGGACCCAGTTAATGTACTCAACCGGCGTCATCCGCATGGATTCCTGAAAAATACGGCGCAGATGTGTTTCGCTGATATGACATACCTCTGCCAGCTCCTCAATTCGAAGAATCTCTTTATAATTTTCTCCAATATAATCCAGCGCAGGCAGAATCAGAGCGATACTGGCATCATCTACAATAGAATTCTTTTCCTGCTCCTCGTCCCTTTCATTCCATCTGGCAATCTGCATCAGAAGCGCTCTGGTCAGTCCTTTCACTTCCTCGAGATAAAATTCCCGTTTTTCACCCATGCATTTAATGATCAGTTTGATCATCTCCGCGACCTCCGGCCTTTCCTCATTTTTCACAAAATGGGCCTTCTGGTTAATACGCGCAATCAGCTTTTGTGCCATGCGCATATTGCCCTTATACAGCTCTGTAATAAATCCTTCCACATCCACAAACACCCATGCCCAGGAACATACACTGTTTTCTTTTGAGTTTGTTGTATGCGGAAAGTTTTTCGGCACCACCGTAAACATACCGCCATGATACGGCAGTTCCTCATCTTCCAAAACAATCGTTCCCTCACCGTAATAGCAGAAACCGATCTCCATCAGGTTATGAAAATGCAGATAATCAATCTGGTACCCATAATTCTGCAACCATTTTTCTCCCTGCAGCACCAGCACCGGGCATTTTTCCGGCACTTCGTAATAGCGGTATTCCATTCTGGGCTTTTCTTTCTGCTCATATCCGTACCTTGCTTAATTCTACTTTTTTCTCTAAAATAATAAACTATTTTGCTTTATATAGAAAAAAATTCAGTAGCCTAACTACTAATTATCCTTCATTGAAATTGATTCTTCAATATCCAAATTATTAAAGAAGCTTCTTGTTGCCACTTTAATTTTGAATCTCTTCTCTTTTTTCTTGGTAAAATTTTCTAATCTCATTCATCATTGTAACCAACTTGTAGTCGCTTATGATCGACAATTAAAGGTCGACGTAAGAGCGTTGGATTTTCTTCAATTATTTGAATCAAATCATTTAATTTAATCGTTTTCAAAATCAATATTTAATCGTTGATAAGCTTGACTTCTTCTAGAATGATATCTCCAGTTCCTTCCTCAGTCAATGCTAAAATCTCTAATATATCTTCCTTACAAATTCGACTCGTAACCAAATTTATTTCTTGGTAAGCAAGATTTTGTTTCTCCAACCATTCTTTTGCTTTTTTACAAGAGCTACAAGATGCTACTGTGTATATTTTTATCATAGTGTTCACCTCATTTTTTTCTTATGGCTTTCTCATTTATATCTTAATTATATTTTACCATAAAAAGACAATTTGTAAAGGGTATCATGAGGAAAAGATTAGGAATTAATTCATTTTTAACCTAAATGAAAAAAACTGCAAAAATACAGTTTTTTTCATTTTATTTATAAATTCGTTTTGATTCTATCAGAAAGTAAACAAAGCACTTCATAATTTATCGTTCCACGCCAATCAGCAACATCTGTCGTCGTGATTTCATTAGTCTTATCACGACCAATCAGGGTAACTTTTGTTCCTAGAGGATAAGATTTATCAAGTTTTATCATCATTTGATCCATACAAACTCGACCAACAATCTCACAAAATTCTCCATTTACCAGTACTTTGAAGCCTTGCATTTGACGAGTCCAACCATCAGCATAACCAATTGGAACGGTTCCAATCCATGTTTCTTCACTTGTTTCATAAGTTGCACCGTAACCAACTGTTTCGCCTGCGGCTATTTTTTTAATATGAGTCAATTCAGAAACTAAAGAGAGAGCAGGTTCGATTTCAAAAGGAAGTTCCAAAGTTTTACCACTTGGATTCAAGCCGTACATTGAAATACCTAAGCGTTCAATAGCTTGAACCTGTTCCTTATGCCATAAAGCGGCGGCCGTATTAGTTGAGTGAACAAATTTTGGTTTACGTGATAATCCGGCCATAATTTTGTTAAATCTTGCCTGTTGATCTTTAAATTTTGTATCATCAGCCATATCGGCGGTCGCAAAGTGAGTGAAAATCCCTTCAAAATTAATCGCATATTTATCAGCAAGTTCAATCATCTGATTTGCTTCTTCAACATCCCGAATCCCAATCCGACCCATACCAGAATCTACACCAATATGAATTTTTAAATCTGAAAGTTTCTGCTTCTTCTTGAACAACCAATTTTAACCATTCTAAACTTGGGGCAGTAAGACTGATATTAAGAGCAGCTGCAATATCAAACATCTTCTGGAACAATTCCTGATAAAACTAAAATCGGTTTAGTTACCAAATGATTCCGTAATTCAATTGCCTCATCAAGGTTTGATACACAAAAACCGCCTACCAAATCGCTCACCGCTTTAGAAACCTCAACCGAGCCATGACCATAAGCATCTGCTTTCACTGCTGGCCAAATTTCCGCATTAGGGTGAATATGTTTTTTAAATTTTTCAATATTATTTCTAATCGCCTTTAAGTCAACAATGGCTGACGTATTGCGATGTGGAGAAGTTTTCATCTTTTAAACCTTCCTCTAGTTTAAGCAAAAATTTTTATTACTTCTTAATTCTTTTCCAAAACAACAAAAGCAACAGCTTCTAAATTACTATGCGAGATAGATAAATGAACCTGTCCATCAAAAGGATGTTTAGTAAAAAAGGGTTTTCCTAATTCATCATTTTTTATTTCAAGGTCATGCATGCCCAAAGCCTTACCAAATCCCGTACCGTAAGCTTTAGAAAAAGCTTCTTTTGCTGCCCAACGTCCCGCAAGAAATTCAGTTTTACGAGCTGTAGATTGAAAACTATTATATTTTTCTAACTCCACTGCCGTAAGAACCTGTTCCACAAAACGTTCAGAACGTGTCAGTGCTTTTTGAATTCGAGAAAGCTCTACATTATCAACACCTGTTCCAAAAACCATTTTTCCACCTCTATTTATGGAATAAAAGGTTAAAATCTGGCAAATTATGCCAGATTTTTAAACCCTTAAAAGTTTAGTCACTAAACTCTTTAATTTTATAAATTACTTTGTAAGTTCATAAATTGCTTCAGCATAAATTACTGCAGCTTTATAAATATTTTCGACAGGTTTCATTTCATTAGCTTGGTGCATTGAATCAGGTTCCCCTTCAAACATCGCACCATAAGCAACACCACGTTCTAAAAGACGACCAAAAGTTCCACCACCAATGATTGTTTCATAACCTTTGAGGCCTGTGTGTTTTTCATAAACATCAATCAATGTTGATACAAGTGGGTCTGACATTGGAACATAATGTGGAACATGAAGATGTTTTGAAAGTTCAACTTCAACAACACCATCAAGTTTAGCAAGAATTTCTTGCATACGTTCTGGACTATTTCCTTGTGGGAAACGGAAGTTAAGCGCGATTTTACCTTCAGAATTCTCATCAAATGACCAAACACCAGCGTTCATTGAAGTATTACCCATTAATTCATCAACATAAGCTGTTCCCAATTTTTCACCTTCATGGTCTTCAAGAAGTTTTTCAGCTCCAACTTTAATGAAAGCAGCAGCACCATCAGCAAAATTAAATTGGTTCAAGAATAAAGTAAGGTAAGTTGCTCCATTTACACCTTTTTCTGGCATCGCACCATGTGCTGATTTACCATAAAGTGTAATTGTCGCTTTTCCAGCACTTTCTTCAAGGTCAAAACGAAGATTTTTGCTTGCATGTTCAGCTACGAATTTTCAAGTGCAGCTTGTAAATCTTTAGCACCTGAAATTACTGCAGTTG
>ENA-OQBT01000966-OQBT01000966.1-human-gut-metagenome-genome-assembly--contig:-NODE-966-length-13911-cov-5.923680_pt1 | contig 13911 bp, 16 predicted proteins | sample MGYA00242749_ERZ504557 | MGnify/ENA primary metagenome ERZ504557 (study PRJEB26092, sample SAMD00036243) | human gut metagenome | host: Homo sapiens | study: EMG produced TPA metagenomics assembly of... | reverse complement strand
TATCTAAAAATCATGTCCTACGTAGCACGGCACATAAACAGGGATACAATGCTTACGAAGCAATCAAAAATGCGATCACAGGTCACCCTGATTTCATCTTTGAGTAAAGCTGGTTCTGAATAGTTACAATAAAATAAAAATTTTTTCTAAAAAAAGAGTTATTGCCCGATTGCAATAACTCTCTGTTTTTATGCTTCTTTCTCTTTAAATATGATCTTCATAATCGGGAAGAATACCCAGAACGAAATCACACAGTTGATCAGCATTGTGATAATATCAGCTACTGTCATTCCCGCACCTTCTCCCATCATTCCCATAAAGAAATCATAGATTGGTGTTTTATACAGTCCCTGCAGTGCCGCTGCGCCTACAGAGATCAATACCCAGCAATGAAATACCATACTGCCGCTTTGACTACACTTGCATTGGATTTGAAAGTCACGTTCCGCTGCAGGAAAAAATTGATAACCTGCGCCAGAAAAAGTGTGATCTCCACTGCAAGGAAATATGCAAGTCCTCCGCCGCCTCCGGAGCTGATTGCTCCGGAAGCATAATCAAATACATAGTAGACGCTGCCGTCCAGATTATGTCCGATTGGCAGAATCTGAAAATTCGTATTGACAAGGGATGTAAAACCAAACGCATATTTAATTGCCGGCATCATGATCATCTGAAGTACTGTCACTCCATTGCTGATAATAAAGAATACGATAAACTGTGCAACTGCCGGGTGTTTTTCTTTAAAAGTCCCCCAGAAGCCTTTCTTTGCCGTGTTTTCCATTTCTATCTCCTCGCTATTGCTTAGTTCTCAACTGCTACAGCTGCCTTCTCTTCTGCAAGGCGTTTGCGGAAGCGTTTGATTGCCACGATTTCAAGTGCAAGAATTCCCACACCCAGTACAACATCTGCTGCAATTGCTGCAATCTGCCATGTCATCAGACCTGTTTCCAGATTTTCCGCATCATATGCACGACTGTTTACTACAGTGTACATAATATTTTTACAAGCCTGACGCATTGCTTCAACACCAGTTGCGCTCTTCTGATCTTTTACATGGTTTGTTTCTGTATCATATGCAACAAGCATTGCATCTGTACCATTTCTGATACCCTGGTCAGAGTTCATGTATCCATATACACCAAAGTAATCTGTCAGAACAAATCCCTGGAATCCCCATTCGTCACGGAGTACGGTATTGCACAGTTCTTCTGAGCCTCCTGCCCATCTTGTACCGATATAGTTGAAAGAAGACATCACTGCTTTTGCTTTTCCTTCTTTCACGCAGATTTCAAATGGTTTCAGATAAATCTCACGGATTGCCTGCTCATTTGACCATGTACAGAGCATACTTGTACGGTTTGTCTCCTGATCGTTCAGGGCAAAGTGTTTCAAATATGCATACACGCCGTATTTTTCTGCACCTACTACTGCATTTGCAGCAATTTTTCCGGATAACAGTCCATCTTCTGAATAGTATTCAAAGTTACGGCCTGCAAATGCAGAACGGTGAATATTCATTGCCGGAGCATACCATCCGGATACCCCCATTTCATCTGCCATTTTACCGATGCTTTCTCCGAATTCCATTGCAATCTCATCATTCCATGTACATGCGATCATAACCGCTGACGGGAATCCGATGGAACCTGTTCCTGTAAAGTTGTTATTGATAGATGCCGGTCCGTCACAGTCAATCGTCTGTATTTTTCCTACGCTGGAAGCTGCTGCTGTCTGATATCCGCCCAGAGCGATCACAGTATCCATATCACTGATTGTCATATTGTCAAGCAGTTCATCCCATTTTGCGTCATCATAGTCGACACCTCTTAAATCTGCCAGTTCAATATCATTTTTTGCACCTGTTTCCGGCATTTTATCTTCTTCATTGTTATAATCTTCCGGATTATAGTTGCTGTTGTTGATAAATTCTTTCTTTGCCTCTTTTGACATGGAAAGACTCTCTGGTGCTGCTGTTGCTTCTTTATAATTTGCAAATCCGTTTGCACGGGATAAGTATGTAACATCTCCTGCCGCATAGTCAAACTGATTTTCCACAGTTGTCTGGTCAGTCGAACGTTTATTGTCTCCTGTATACTTCACTGTTTCATCCACTGTATAAGTTTCAGATTCAATGATGTGATGTGAATCCGTGTTGATGCTGATCTCATAATCACCGGCTTCCAGAACGTATCCTTTTTCTTTCTGATAGTCATATGATGCCATATCTTCTGCTTTAAAGGAAATTGTCAGTGTCTGGGATTCACCCGGCTCTAAGCTTTTTGTTTTGTCATAAGCGATCAGATTCGCAGATGCTTTTTCAATTCCTCCGTTTGTGTACGGCGGGTTATAGTATACTTCTACAACATCTTTTCCTGCTGTGTCGCCTGTGTTTGTAACTGTAACATCAAAGGAAATTGTTCCGTCATTTTCTGTAATCTTGCCCATTTCCTGTGTAAATGTTGTGTAAGATAATCCATATCCAAACGGATACAGTACTGTTTTATCATAATCGATGAGCCCTTCACTGGCAGCTGTCTCGTAGAAACGATATCCGACATAAATTCCTTCTACATAATTTATGAAAGAAGGAGTTGTTGTCTCTTCTTTTCCTGTAAAGCCTGTCTGTGTTACTTTATACTCATCCATATTGTCATATGTAAAGTTTCCAAAGTTCTGTGCTGTCGGTGTTGCAGTCAGATCTCTTACAAATGTATCACTTGTTTTTGCCGACGGATTCACTTCTCCGCTTAAAATCACGCCAAGACCATTGAATCCTGCCTGTCCTGTTCCCGGACACCATACTGCACCTTTGATTTGCTCATAATCATTTAAGAATCCAAGCTCCATTGCATTTGCACCATTGTATACAACTACAACATTGTCAAAATCAGAGCATACCATATCCAGCATATTTTTCTCTGTCTGGCTCAGCTGCAGATAATGCTCTCCCGGCTCAAAGTCTTTGTAGTCTTTTGAGTTATCTGTATAAGTCACTTTGCTTACATCTGTCGGAAGATCTGCACCTTCTCCACCTACACGTGTAATCACAACCAGTGCTGTATCAGAAAAATCCTGTGCATTCTTGATCAAATCTTCACTGTAAGAATCTACTGTAGGTTCTGGAAGTGTCCAGTCCTGCTCCCACATTCCGACTTCCGGACGCTCTGCACGGTAGTCTTTGTAGAAATCAGAAAGCTCTGAGTTCAGTTCAAATCCTGCATTTTCCAGTCCCTGAAGTAAAGATACTGTCTCATATGCATCAGATAAAGAACCGGAACCTGTTCCACCATAACATGGATTTGTCGATGCCCATCCAAATACATTTAACTTTTTATTATTTTCCATCGGAAGCATATTGTCTTCATTCTTTAAAAGCACAATTCCTTCTTCCGCAATCTTCTCTACCAGTTTGGTTGCCTCATTTGATGTCTCTTCTGAAATTGTTCCGTTTCCGGTTGCAAGAGAGATCATGCTTGACATCGGTCCCCAGCAAATCATATTTACTACGATCACCAATGCTAACAGAATTGCAATTCCAGCCTGTGAACGTACCAGTTTTCTTTTTGTCTTTTTCAGTTTAAATGCCGCAATCAGAACAATCAGTGCAATTGCAAGCACAATACCAAATCCAATCAGATAAGGTTTACATGTATTCAATACATTTACCACATCCGCCATGTTAATCGCTAACATTTTTCTTCCTCCCGTATTCTCATATTCTCTATAGTGCCGGCCGGCTTTCTATGTTCATACTTTACCACATGTCCTTCTCTTTTTGAGTTTTTTTTGCACAACTTGCACATTTCACAACACAACTGACAAAAAAAGAGACAACAGATGAATGTTCTCCACCTGTTGTCTCCTCTCTTATGCACTATCCCTCCAGCTGTTTCTGCTTTTCATATTTTTTCATCACATAAATGTAATACGGAATCAATGGAATCAATGCCGAAATCCATGCCGCCGGATCTGCAAGGCAAACACCGAAAAAGCTCGTCTTTCCTGCCACCAAAAGTACGATCAGCGCTCTTGCCGCCAGTTCAAACACACCACCAAGCATCGGAACAAGACCGTAGCCCATTCCCTGCAGCGCATTTCGATAGATAAAAATACTTCCTAAAAACGGGTATGCCCAGAACACCGTCCGGAAATAAACTTCCGCTGCATGAAGTACCTCTGTCTCCGTTTTGCTCACAAACAACAATGTCATCTCTTCTCCAAAGAAGTACACCAAAACCATTGTGACCGCACTCCAGACAAATACCATGATCTGCGTGTATCGTACTCCCTTATGTACACGATCCATTTTCCCGGCTCCGCGGTTCTGACCCACATATGTGGCAACTGTGGCGCCAAACGCAGTAAATACTGTCACAATAATATTCTGCAGTTTTCCTGCAGCTGAAAATCCTGCCATATATACCGCTCCGTAAATATTGACCGCTCCCTGCACAATGATCGTTCCGATCGCCGTAATAGAAAACTGCAGTCCCATGGGAATTCCCAATGCCAGAAGCCGTCCCATGCTCTGAAAGGAAATCCGAAAATCTTCTTCCGAAAGCCGCAGGATCGGAAATTTTTTTACAATATAAATCAGACACAACAATGCAGAAACAGCCTGTGCGATCACGGTCGCATATCCGCAGCCTTCCACACCCATTCCAAAATTCACGATAAATACAATATCCAGAACCACATTGATAATCGCGGAAATGATCAGAAAGTATAATGGTGATTTGGAATCGCCCAAAGCCCGCAGCACTGCCGCAAGTGCATTGTATGCCGCAGTTACGATCAGCCCGCCATAGATGACTGCCATATATCCTTTGATATCTGCCATCAGATTTTCCGGAGAATTCATCAGCCTTAAAATCGGCTCATTGGCAAATTCAAATCCGATCGTCATCACCACAGCAAACGCAATCGTCAGGTAAATGGACATTGCCACATAATGTCGCATCCGTTTCATATCTTTTGCTCCAAACCACTGCGATACCAGAATTGCAAATCCACTGGTCAGTCCCTGCAGCCATCCTGTCACAAAAAACATCAATGAACCGGTACTTCCGATTGCTGCCAGAGCATTGACACCCAAAAACTGCCCTGCAATGATGGAATCCGCAATATTGTAAAACTGCTGGAACACATTTCCCAGACACATCGGAATCATAAACTGAATGATCAGCTTTGCCGGACTTCCGACAGTCATATCATTTGTCATCTCTTTTTTCATCTTACTTCCCCTCTCTCTCGACTTCCTTCTTTCAACAATTGCAGTCCAATGATCAGCAGAACCGGAAATACGATTGCTGCCAAAAGTCCTGCCTTCAGATTCTCTGAAAATGCTCCTGATACAACGCCTACCACTCCCGGACCGGAAGAACACCCAAGATCTCCCGCAAGTGCCAGAAGTGCAAACAATGCAGTCCCTCCTTTCGGACAGGATGCTGCAGCCATACTAAAGGTTCCCGCCAGAATACGCCCACAGAAAATCCACAAAGCCCACATCCCAGCAGCGCCAGCACCGGATTTGGAGACAATGCGGCAAGCAGATAACTCACAATGCACAAAATCCCGCTTGAGAGCATCATTTTTGGCAATGAGATCCGCTCACTCATCTTCGCATAGAGCAGTCTTGAACTTCCCATCAACAGTGCAAAAAGACATGGTCCCGACAGGTCCCCGACTGCCTTTTCTACATGCAGCCCTGATTCTGCAAATGCTGACGCCCACTGGGACATTCCCTGTTCAGATGCCCCTGCACAGATCATCAGCAGTACCAACACCCAGAAAATTTTCATTTTAAATAATTCTCGCACAGGAATTCCCTCAACGTCTTCCTCTTCTGCCTGAATCGGTACCATTCCAAAATATACTGCATTCAACGCCGGAAGGATTGCCCAGATCACAGCCAGTATCCTCCAGTCTCAATCCCCGCAATGGCAAAAAATGCAGTCGAGATCAGAATCACGCCTACATGCCCCCAACAGTAAAAAGAATGCAGAAGACTCATCGCAGCAGCCTTTCGCTCTGTCGGACAAGATTCTACAATCGGACTGATCAGCACCTCGATCAATCCGCCTCCAATTGCATAACAAAATACTGCCAGAAGCAGTCCTGCATACGCATCCGGAAAAACGGACGGAAACACTGCCAGTCCCACCAGGCCAACTGCTCCGAAAATATGTGCTGCCACCACACTGTTGCGGTATCCGATCTTGTCCACATATTTTGCGGCCAGCAGATCCACGATCAACTGCACCCCAAAATTAAAGGATACCAAAAGTGCGATCTTATCCAGCGAAATCTCATATGTACTCTGAAATGTCAGAAACAGAAGCGGTGCAAAATTGTTCACGATTGCCTGGGTAATATAGCCAAGGTAACAGGCATTCAATGTATGATTATAGTTTTTTCTGATGTTCATGTCCCTCATCCCTCATTTTTTCATATCAAAAGAGAGTATACCATACATATTTCGTATCGTATACTCTCTTTTTTGTACATTTTTCTATATTTCTCTTCTATCTTGCTCTTTTGAAGCTGATCGTTTTTACACTGCTGCACAGGCAGTTTCCAGGATATCTTCCAGTGCGTTTTTGCTGCTTGTATGGCAGCGGATGATCTCTGCATTGCAGCGGCCTGCTTCTTCCACTGCACACCGCACCATTTTGTGCGAAACAGTGTTTGTGAATAAAACGACCAGATCCGGAGTTCCTATCTTTTTGGACAGATTTCCTGACATCTGTGTGAACACTTTTGCTTTACACTGATATTTCTGACATACTTTTTTATACTGACAGACCATTCGGTCATGTCCTCCGATAATAACAATACTCATACGCACCTCCTGAATTTTCCTGTGTGTTCCCGTTTGTTAGTTGTAACTAACCTTAGTTTTATTCTATAGGAACTATTTCAAAAAATCAAGAGGGTTATTATCGATTTTTTCTCAATAACTAGTTTTCATCCAGTAAGTTTTTCATATTGTCAGGCTGATCGTCAGCGTAGACATATTATGAAGCAGTGCAGACGTCGTAGGCTGCAGGATTCCTGTGACTCCAAGCAGTATCAAAGTAGCATTGATCCCGACAATGCTTCTGTAATTTTTCTGGATACGCCGCATCAGCGCCTCGCTTAATCTTCTCAACATTACGATTTCCCACAAGTTTTCTGCCGAGATTGTGATATCCGCAATTTCCTGTGCGATCTGCGCACCGTCACGAATTGCAATTCCCACATTTGCTGCCGACAATGCCGGAGAATCGTTGATCCCGTCGCCGATCATAATCACCGTACGGCCGGATGCGCGCTCCTGTTCCACAAATTTTGCCTTATCCTCAGGCAGCACTTCTGAATAATATGCATCCACACCAACTCTTCTCGCCACAGAAGCAGCTGTTTTTTCACTGTCTCCTGTCATCATCACGACTTTCTCAAGCCCTGTTGCCTTCAAAGCACGCACTACATCTGCCGCTTCTTTGCGCAGCGGATCTTCAATACATACAACTGCAGCAAGCTCATGCTCAATGGCAAGATAGAGCAGAGAACATTCTTCCGGAAGTGTTTCAAACTGTCGGATCCACGGTTCTCTGACCGAGCATTTTTCATCTTCGAATACAAAATGATGACTTCCGATCACCACGCGTTTTCCTTCGATCGTGGAGGAAATTCCATGTGCAACAATATAATTGACCTTGCTGTGCATCTCTTCATGCTCCAGCCCTCTTTTTCTGGCGGCTTCCACAACAGCCTTTGCATGGAATGTGGAAAATGTTCCTCCAGACAGGCCGCCATTCTCAGCAGCTCATCCTCACTCTGCTCACAGAAAGAAACCACCTTTCGTACCGTCGGTCGCGCCTCTGTGAGTGTCCCCGTCTTATCGAACACGATCGTTGTGGCATTTGCAGCAGCTTCCATATATTTTCCGCCTTTTACGGTAATATTATGTGCGCCCGCCTCCCGGATCGCAGACAGTACCGAAATTGGAATCGCCAGCTTGAGTGCACACGAAAAATCTACCATCAGTACTGCCAGTGCCTTGGTCACATCTCTTGTCAGCAGCCAGGTCAGAATCGTTCCTGCCAGTGTATACGGAACCAGTTGATCTGCCAGATGTTCTGCATGACTTTCCAGATTTGATTTCAATTTTTCAGACTCTTCGATCATGGTCACGATTTTTTCAAAACGGGTTGCTTTGCTCACCGCTTTCACGCAGATGATCAGTTCTCCTTCTTCTACAACAGTTCCTGCATATACATAGCTTTCCGCTGTCTTTTTCACCGGAACTGCTTCTCCTGTCATAGAGGCCTGATTGACCATTGCCTCACCACGGGATACGACTCCATCAAATGGAATCACATTTCCCATGCGGACTACTACAAGATCTTCCGGTTCAATCTGTTTTGCGGGAACAAGAATCTCCTGTTCCTCTCTTAAAAGCCAGACTTTCCCCACATTCAGGGACATGTCGCGTGCAGATCTCCGACAGATTTTTTATGTGTCCATTCCTCCAGCAATTCTCCGATGCCGAGCAGGAACATGATCGAACTTGCGGTATTCATATCTCTGCGCAGGATGGAAACACCGATCGCAGTGGCATCCAGAGCCGCCACTTCCAGTCTGCCTTTTTTCAGACTCGCGATCCCCTGCTGCAGATATTTCAGAGAACGGACACCTGTCCAGACCGCCCGTACCGGTGCCGGTATCAGAAGCTTCCCACCAAAACGCATCACGACTTTCATGAGCAGTTTTTCCTGATATTCTGCGTTCATCTGCCTTCCGGAATGCTCAGTCAGCCCCTCCGGCACTGTCACCCGATCATACCCAAACTTCTGCAGTGCCTTGATGATTTCCCGCCGGTCCTTTTCATAATAGATCACCGCATCCTGTGTTCTTTCATATACTTTTGCTTTTGTCACATTTTCCAGGTTTACGAGATAATACAGCAGAATATCCGCCTCTTCAAACGTCATTTTCGGCTGCACCATATGCACCCGTATTCTTCCCGGTATTTCATGCTTAATTATAAACTTCAATCAAATCCCTCTTTTTATCTTATGCCTCTTCTGCAAAATCTGTGTTGTCTGCCACTGTCTCTTCTGTTACTTCTTCTGCTTCCTGCTCCAGAGCTGCTTCTTTTGCTGCTCTCTCTTCATTGATCTGTTTTGCTTCCGCCAGAATATCTTCTGCATTTTCCTGTACAGTGGATGCTGTCTTCATAACAGAATCTTTTGCACGAAGCACTGCAGCTGTACAATTTGTATACACTTTTTTTGCATCTTTGCTTGACAACAGCTTCACTCCTGCTGTTCCGAATAAAACACCACCTGCAAAAATCCCTAATTTTTTCATTTTAAATACATCTAACATCTTTTCTTCCTCCTGTAAACTGATTCTCTTTTTCTATCTTACTTATGTTTGTAACCGGTATAAAATACCATTACTGCGCAGCATACTGTTGCCCACGCCCAAAATCGGTGTTGTTTCATCTGTTTCCCTTCTTTCTACAATCCATCGATCACTTGTACTTTCTGGTTACATTACACTCATTCTAGAACCCTGATTTTCATTCGTCAATCAAAAATCCGATTATCGATAAATTTTATCAATTTTTCTATCAAAAAAGTGTGGTACCACAGTGCATTTTTTCAAGATTTTACACTCTGCTGATACCACACTTTTCATTCTGCTCTTATTTACTCGGATTTCTTTGTCTGTTCCACTTCACTATGACATCCGCTGCAGCTTCCGCCGCATCCGGAGCACCCTGCACATCCGCCTTTTTTCCGATCACGAATCGTCGCACGGATTGAAAACGAAACAATTACAATTAAAATGATCAAAATAATACATGTTGCTGCATTCACGATTATCACCTTCTAAATTTCTTTTTTATATATTGTATCAGACTCGAGATTCCAATGCCAACTAAATAAAGAAGTATTACAAACAATACCGCGTATCCCATAGATACTACCGATTTTATTCCGCCCATTTTTTCTCCTTTAGGCTTCTGCCACAGAACGTTTTACACTCACTGCTTTTCCTTTATATGGATCTTTTCTGAATAACAGATATAAGACAACTGCCAGCAGCAGGATTGCAACTACTGTAGATGCTCCAAATGTAAGCGCACCTGTCGCAACACCACTGATCTGATATACCATAAATGTTACTACGTATGCAAATACATTCTGGAACAGGATTGCAAACCAGAACCATTTTCTGTCATTGAGTTCCTTTGCCATGGTAGCGATCGCTGCCAGACACGGTGAATCCAAAAGGTTAAAGAGTAGGAAACTGAATCCGGCTGCCGCTGACGGGAACCATGTTGCGACACCGTGTGCTACAACTGCCGGGTCTTCTGTATCTCCGGCTACATTTGCCAGAACTCCCATTGTCGTTACGATTGCTTCTTTTGCTGAGAATCCGGAAAGAGAAGCTGCCACCGGCTGCCATCTTCCAAATCCAAGCGGTGTAAAGATCACTGCGATCACACTTCCGATGGATGCCAGAATACTGTCTGCAGAATCCTCTACTGCCCCAAAGCTTCCATCTATAAATCCATATCCTCCAAGGAACCACATTACGATACAAGCTAGCAGCAGGATCGTTCCGGCTTTTCTGATAAATCCTTTGAGTCTTTCCCATGTATGGAGCAGTACTGTCTTCGCCTGTGAAGGTGGTATGCCGGAAGCTCCATTACAAACGGTGCCGCATCTCCGTGGAACGGTTTTGTCTTTTTCAGAATAATTGCGGAAACCAGCACTGTCGCAACACCAATCACGTACATGATAAATGTCAGGGATCCTGCCGGAAATCCTGTCGCCTCTGAACCGATCACACCAGCCATCAAAGCGATAACCGGAAGCTTTGCACCACAAGGTACAAATGTAGATGTCATGATCGTCAGTCGTCTGTCATTGTCATTCTCAATCGTCTTGGATGCCATAATTCCAGGAATTCCACATCCGGATGAAATCAAAAGTGGAATAAAACTCTTTCCTGAAAGTCCGAATTTACGGAAAATACGGTCCATGACAAAGGCAACTCTGACCATATATCCACAGTCTTCCAGAATAGAGAGCAATACAAACAAAATCGCCATCTGCGGAAGGAATCCAAGTACTGCACCCAGTCCACCGATAATTCCGTTTACGATCAGATCTTCCAGAAATGCTGCTGTACCGATCGCCTGCAGTCCGGATGCCGCCGCGTCCTGAATCGCTACTACCAGTACATCATTGGTCCAGTCCGTCACATAAGTTCCAATGGTCATTACTGCAATCGCATATACAACATACATCACGCCAAGAAAGATTGGAAGTCCCAGTATCCTGTTTGTCACAATCTGGTCGATTTTATCTGAAGTCGAGAGTTTTTCTTTTGGCTTCTTTACACATTTTTCTACTACATATGTGATTGCCTCATAACGCTCATTTGTAATAATAGATTCTGTGTCATCATCCAGCCTTTCTTCCAGTTTGGCAGCGATTTTTTCTACTTGATTCTGTACAGATGCAGTCAGTTTTTAACTGCTCCAGTACTTTCGCATCGCGCTCCAGCAGCTTGATCGCATACCATCTTTTCTGTTCTTCTAAAACGGATGACGGCAACTGTCCTTCCATCTCGGAAACAGCCGCTTCGGTATCCTTTGAAAACTTTATTTCTCCTGAAACAATGCTTTCTTTTTTCGCTGCTGTGACAGCCTCTTTCACTACTTCGCGAATTCCGGTTCCCTTTAAGGCTGAAGTTTTGACTACTTTACATCCCAGTTCTTTTTCCAACGCTTTTGTATCGATGCTGATTTTATTCTTTTCCAGCAGATCCGCCATATTCAGCGCAATTACAACCGGAATTCCAAGCTCTAAAAGCTGTGTTGTCAGATACAGATTTCGTTCAATGTTTGTGGCATCCACCAGATTGATGATCGCTTCCGGCTTTTCTTTTAATAAATAGTCACGGCTTACCACTTCCTCCAGTGTATATGGAGACAAAGAGTAAATTCCCGGAAGGTCTGTTACAATTACATCCTTATTTTCCTTACATTTTCCTTCTTTCTTTTCCACCGTAACTCCCGGCCAGTTTCCAACATACTGATTGGCACCTGTCAGAGCATTGAACATCGTCGTTTTTCCGCAGTTTGGATTTCCTGCCAAAGCAATTTTAATCGCCATCACTCTCTCCCTTTCCTTTCTTTACTCCATCTCAATACAGTCCGCATCGTCTTTTCGCAAAGACAATTCATATCCGCGGATCGTGATCTCGACCGGATCACCAAGTGGAGCCACCTTGCGTACATAAACCTGGCTGCCTTTTGTAATTCCCATATCCATGATACGGCGTTTTAAGGCCCCCTCGCCATGAAGTCGTTTCACTTTTGCAGTCTCACCCACGGCAATATTTCGCAATGTCTTCATTTTCCCTCTTCCTCCTTTAGACCATGATCTTGTTTGCCATCTCTTTGCTGATCGCGACTCTGGAATCTTTGATGCTTACGATCAGATTTCCATTTAACTGAGAAATCACCCGCACTTCTCCTCCGGCTACAAATCCAAGAGTTTCCAGGTGACGTTTCACTTCACTGTTTCCTCCGACTTTCTTAATATAATTGATTTCGTTTGCTGCTGCCATCGTCAAAGGCATCATAATCTCTCCTTTCCAATCACTACTAACTTTTATATTTTAAAACTATTATACGTTAGGCATTTCTAACAATATTCAGTTTACTCTTATCCCTTTCATTTGTCAATCTCTTTTTTATGTTTTCTCTCAGATCATGCCCTTCATGCACTGTTCCGGATTAAAAGAAATAGATACCACTTTCCGGTCATGAAGATATCCGCATGCCTGCAGCCCCTCTTCTACGATAGCTTTCCATTTCTGGGGAGAAATCCGGCACACGCTTTCATCATCCAACACAACAACGCAGGCATCTTCTTTCGGACAAGCTCCGGGACATTCTACTTTATACATGTTTCTTCTGCTGATCGCTCCGATTTCTTCCAGCATATTTATTATTCTGTATACCGTGGCAATCCCAATCTTCTCATCCATTCTGACAGCTTTATAATAAATTTCTTTACAGCTGGAGCACTCATTTTCTAAAATGATGTCAATGAGCGCCAATCTTTGCTTTGTAATCCTGCATCCCTGCTCTTTCAATCTCTGCAAAATCATCTCTCTTTGCATTTTCACATCATTCACAGTCCGCTCCCCTTTCCTTTTGAATCTGTTACTGACTATTTTTTCTCATTAGTTAGTATATTCTAACATTCATAAGTTGTCAATAACATTATAGTGTTTGCCGTCTCTTCTAAAATATGATATACTAAAGACAATTTAACGAGAAACGAGGTGCATACATTGAAGACAAACGAATCTGCAGAAAATTATCTGGAAACGATTCTGATCTTAAGTCAGAAACGTCCGGTTGTACGCTCTGTTGATATCGCTGAAGAACTGGGATTCAAAAAATCCAGCGTCAGTGTTGCCATGAAGAATCTTCGTGAGAAAGAACATATCACGGTTACGAAGGAAGGATTTATCTATCTTACCGAATCAGGAAAAGCCATTGCCGATATGATTTATGAGCGTCACAAGCTTCTGACTGCATGGCTGACACAACTTGGGGTAGATGAAGCTATTGCCGCAGAAGATGCCTGCCGCATGGAACACATCATCAGCAAAGAAAGTTTTGAAGCGATCAAAAATCATATTGAATCACACAGCAGACCATAAAAAACATCTGTGAAGAACTTTATTTTTTGTTCTCCACAGATGTTTTTTAGTATACCGTCATTGCATATTTCCCTGTCTGATCATAAATTTCCTCTACCCGCTCAAGAGATTCCTCTACTTTCCCCTTCAGGGGATCAAACAACGTCACGCTTTTGCTTTTCCAGATTG
>ENA-OQBT01000965-OQBT01000965.1-human-gut-metagenome-genome-assembly--contig:-NODE-965-length-13957-cov-2.112726_pt1 | contig 13957 bp, 10 predicted proteins | sample MGYA00242749_ERZ504557 | MGnify/ENA primary metagenome ERZ504557 (study PRJEB26092, sample SAMD00036243) | human gut metagenome | host: Homo sapiens | study: EMG produced TPA metagenomics assembly of... | reverse complement strand
CAACACAATCTGTGATGTCCTCTCCTTCCAGTTTTGCTACTTTCAGGAAGCTGTCGAGATAAACGCTTGCGAGATCGTGGTCCTGAGAAACGATACCGCAGATAAATCCGATAAATTCATCACTGTTTTTCAGAGGATAGTCGGTTGCGGAAATCAGACGTACTTTGTTGTTTAATTCAAACATGTGCTTTGTGCTCTTGTCAATATACACGATATTTCCGTTTGCGGTTTTTACCTCTGCATTTACTTTGTCTAACAGCTGTTTTGTTTTGCCTTTTCCCTTCTTGCCTACAATTAATTGAACCATAGCAGTTTCCTCCTTAGATTAGAATAAGATATTTTCACCAAAAACCTTTAAGTTCATGGTTTAATTATAGTACAATTCACCAACGTTTTCAATGGTAAAATGAAAAAATTCTGAAAAATCTTCTAATTCGCAGGGAAAGGAGCTCTGTTTTTTTAAACGGATACGACAATCTCCCGGGATAGGCAGAAAAAAACGCCGTCCGGGGGATTGCAAAAAGATTACGTCAGGAGTTGATATTGGAAAGAAGAGTGTTCATGTCCTCGTACAGTTCCACTTTTGTTGATGCATGAAGAATGACAGAGATAAACGGTTCTCCGTATGCATTCTGGGATACCAGTGCCAGGCAGGAACCGGCCTCATCGGTCGTTCCGGTTTTTCCGCCGAGCACCGTCACGTTTTCCGGTGCGTTTTTCTCTCCGGTCAGATATTTGTCCGTGGAGCTTAAATAAATCGTTCCCGCCGTACCGTCCGCATGCGTCATGTTCAGCGTGTAGGAAGACATTGACATCGTATTCTGGAATTCCGTATGCTGATAGGCAGCATACAGCATCAGATAAACATCATATGCAGTAGTGTAATGATTCTCATCGTGAAGACCGTGCGGGTTTGCAAAATGCGTACCGGTCATGGCAAGGGAAGCTGCCTTATCGTTCATCATCTGAACGAAATTCTCTACACTTCCGCCTACCTGGCGGGCAATCGCCATAGCAGCATCGTTGGCAGAATAAATCAACAATGCATGGAAAAGCTGATCCATCGTTACCGTATCGCCCACGGCCAGTCCACTCATCTGGGATCCATCTTCCAGCGCAAGATCCTCTTCTGTGATCGTTACCTGCGTATCCGGCTGGTTGTATTCCATGGCAAGGAGAGCCGTCATGATCTTCGTGATGCTGGCCGGGTAGACTGATCATACATATTCTGCGCGAACAATACTTTTTTGTGATCCAGATCAAACAGTCCGGCCTTTACCTGTGAAGAAAACGAGATATCATTCAGCGGTACGCTCGTCTCACCGACACAGAGATCGGCAGAGAGCGTTTCAGCCTGAAACCGTTTTTCTGCCGAAAGCGGATCGGAGGCGAGCACCATACTTCGCGCAAACGGCTCTGTAATGTCCATCTGGCGGTCCTGACGGTACAGTTTCACACCGATCAGAACCGCAATAACAGCAACACAGACACCCGCGCCGATGATCAGGCGGTTTAAAATATGTTCGGTTTTTTCCGGAGCAGTCCCGTTTTTCTCCGTTACAGGCAGTTTCTGTTCTTTTTCTGTAGTATTAGTCGTTTCTCCGGTAGATTTCACGCCAGTCCATTTCTCCTCTGTCTAATGATTTGATCAGCATTTCTGCCGTTGCAAGATTGGTGGCAAGCGGAATGCTGTGTACGTCGCAGAGACGGATAATCCGATGGACATCCGGCTCATGCTGTTTCGGCTGTTCCGGATCCCGCAGGAAAATCACAAGATCCAGATCATTCTGTTCAATCTGAGAACCCATCTGCTGAACGCCTCCAACGTGTCCAGCCAGATATTTGCGGACGTTAAGTCCGGTTGCCTCTTCTACCAGACGGCCGGAAGTTCCGGTTGCGTAAAGAGTATGCTTGGCAAGTACCGAGCGGTAGGCGATACACAAGTTCTGAAGCAGCGTTTTTTTTGCATCATGCGCGATCAATCCGATGTTCATTGATGGTTTTCCTCCTTAGTAATTCATAGTTTCTGGTTACAAAATCCCGGTTCTGCAGTCCGACATTCAGGACAAGCCCCATTCCGATGTAAAGTGTTACAAGGGAGGTCAGTCCATAGCTGACGAACGGAAGCGGTGTACCGGTGTTCGGCAGGATTCCGGTTGCAACACTGATATTCAGAAAGCTCTGAAAGGCAATGAGTCCTGCCATACCGCAGCAGATCAACGTTCCTGACAGATCTTTTGCTTTCCGGGAAGTCCGGATGCATTCGACGAGAATCAGGAACAGGAGCAGGATGATTCCGCAGCATCCAAAGAAACCAAGCTCCTCTCCTGCCACTGCAAAAATAAAGTCATTATGGTTCTGGGAAACGAAATTTCCCTTATTTGCGGAAGAAACTTTATTGTTGTTGAGTCCTTTTCCGGTCAGCTTTCCGGAGCCGATGGCTGTAATGGAATTCTGCTGCTGGAGACGGCCGTCGGCGTTGTCGGCATCATCGCTTAACCAGTCCTGAATTCGCCCAAGCTGATAACCAATCGTCTTGTCAAGAGCCGCCGGAAGCTGGAAATTCACCTGCGTAATGACAAGCAGAAGCGCAAGTACCAGTGCTGAACCGGAAACCAGAACAACGGCGATAACTTTGTAGCTTAAGCCCGCCACATACATCATAAAGCAGAACAGAACCATGACCGTAATCGTATTTTTCAAATCCGGCTGACGGTAAATCATAACGAGCGGCGGAATCAGAAGCCCGATCGCGGTAAAAATGGTTTTCGCCGTATTCAGATCTTCTTCATGCTTCATCAGAAACATCGCAAAAAACATGATCAGAAAGATTTTTGACAGCTCGGTCGGCTGAAACTGAAAGCTTCCGATCTGAATCCAACGGGTCGCACCAAACGTGTTTTTTGCGGTAGAACCGCCGAGATAAAGAACGCCAAGCATCATCAGATTTCCGATGTAAAGAACCCAGTAAAAATTCAGAAGCCAGCTATAGTCAAGCAAAGAGACAATAATCATGATGACTACGCCCAATACGACTCCGATGGCCTGTTTTTTCTGGTCTGCACTGTCTGCACTTCCGATCAGAAGCACACCAATGATGCTGATGGCAATCAGAAGAATGACCAGCCGGAAATTATAATTTTTCAGCTTATATCGTCTTAACATGATACTCCTCGTTTCTTTTCAATGGTATTTTCGCTGTCAGTATGACAGGGTTGTTTGTGTAATGGTGACGGAATTTCATCCGCCTCAACGGTAAGGTATTTTCCTGCAGCAGCAGAAAGATCATTTTTCAGCATCTGAAGCGATGCCGGAGAACAGTTCAGACGTTCTGCCATTAAAAGATTGGACAGACGTTCTTTTGCAACGAGGCCGGAGTGCGGCTTTCTGCCTGAAAATAAACCCATACCAGTTCCCTCCTATCGCCCGAATACGCGGCGGAAAAATCCCTTTTTGCTGTCAAGATCCAAGTAGGGAACACTCTCCCCGAGGATCCTGTGCTGATATTCGTAAAGGCTTCTCCTGCCTTGGAACCGCTTCCAGCGATCGCTTCGCCCTGGTTGGTGGCGATTACTACCTGCTCATCATCGGGCAGAATGCCGAGCAGCGGAACAGCAAGAATTTCCTGTACATCATCCACCGACATCATTTCACCGCGTTTTACCATATCCGGCCGGATACGATTGATGACAAGAGAGATATCCCTCAGATCCTGCGCCTCCAGAAGGCCGATGATGCGGTCCGCGTCCCGGATGGCCGAAACCTCCGGCGTAGTCACAACAATTGCCTTATTGGCACCGGCAACTGCATTTGCAAATCCCTGCTCAATGCCTGCCGGACAGTCAAGAAGAACAAAATCAAGCTCTGTTTAATTCATCGCAGAGTTTTTTCATCTGCTCGGGCGTTACGCTTGTCTTGTCCCTCGTCTGGGCAGACGGGAGAAGGTAGAGCTGCTCGTACCGTTTGTCGCGGATTAGCGCCTGCTTCATCCGGCAGTTGCCCTCCACAACATCCACAAGATTGTAGACAATCCTGTTTTCAAGGCCGAGCACGACATCCAGGTTTCGAAGACCGATGTCGGTATCTACCATCACAACTTTCTTTCCAAGCTGTGCCAGCCCGATTCCGATATTTGCTGCGGTTGTCGTCTTTCCGACGCCGCCTTTTCCTGATGTAATTACAATGACTTCACTCATCTGGAACCTCCTTGTTGAAAACTGTTCTGCATTTTCATGCCGCAGGATGCGTCCAAACCTTTGTTTAAAAACGCATCCTTTCTCTTTTGCAGCTTTCTTCCCAGGCTTCGTTTCTGCCGGAAAAATTCCCTTAGTCTGCTCTCACGCTTGCAACACCGTTGGAGTTTGCCTGACCGGACAGAATATCGTCTGAGAGGCCATAGTAATAATCTAAGATATCCTTAGCTACCAACTCTGCGTTCATAGAAGAATATCCAAACGGAATGCGGACGGCAAGAGCAATATCGTCTCTGCTCTCATAGTGAGAGAAGCCGATAAACAGTCCATGGTTTGCACGTGTACGGTCTTCCTGCGCGGTACCGGTTTTTCCGGAAAGCTCTACCGGCCAGGATTCCGGGAAAATAGTCGCATTGGATACGCTGATTACTTTTCGCATGCCTTCGTGTACCAGATCCCAGATACTGGAATCAACATCCATTTCTGAATTTACCGTCGGGCCGAAATCTGCGCCCATATCGATGTCATTGCCATCCGAATCCGTTGCTTTCTGCAGAAGGGAAAGATTATAAACCGTACCGGAATTTGCAATCGTTGTGACATAGCGTGCAAGCTGTGTCGTCGTATAGTTGTTGGTACCCTGACCAATCGAGGAAGGGATCGGGAGGGAATCGGTTACATTCGGATCGGTTTCCGAAATTTCGATTCCAGTCTTTTCATCCAGCTTAAACATATCGGCATATTTCTGGATCATTTCCAGAGAGCGCTTCTGTGTAAAGGTGCCGTTCTCATCGAGTCCCAGACGATATCCAAGCGTACAGAAGAACACGTTGCAGGAGTTCTGGATGGCACCGACAATGTTCAGATCTCCGTGGCCGCTCAACTGATGGCAGTGGACATAGTCAGATTCGTTGACAAGTCCTTCCCCGAACAGACCGTTGCAGTTGATGGTACTGGTCGGAGTAATTATGCCTTCGCTTAATCCGGCAACCGCCATCAGCGGTTTAAAGGTGGAACCAGGAGCCGTCTTCTGCTGGGTTGCTTTGTTGTACAGCGGGCTGGATTCATCGGTATTCAATTTTGCCCAGTATGCGGTATCCATCTGGTTTGCCAGGCGGTTGTTGTCGTAGCCAGGATAGGAAACACAGGCTAAAATAGCACCGGTATTCGGGTCCGTAATGACAGCAGAACCGGAACACGGATCGAGTGCAAGCTGTGCCGGGGTGATTTCCAGTTTGGCGATTTTATCGGACAGAAGCTGGAACGGTGTCATATTTCCTGCAACATAAGCGGCATAATCGTCATCCTCTTTCGTCAGAAGGTTCTGATCATACATCAGATTGCAGATATCATAGCCATCGAGCATATCCTGCAGCAGCATATAGTGATACATCTTTTTTGCAAATGTTGTATTGTTTGCCAGACGGTCCAGAATAACCTCCGTCAGCTTCTGATAAACCTCCTGAGAATCCAGGTAGGCATCATCCTGCGTCAGTGCTGAGACATCAATCCAGTTCTGGCTTGCCGCATACGTCAGGTAATCACGAAGAGAAATCGTTCCGTCATTCCATGCCTGATAGGTGGCGTCTTTCTCATCAATTGCTGTTGAAGAAAGAATACCCATCGTACTGGAAAGCAGCTTATCCACGATGAAGGTCTCATATTCCTGCATTTCATCGCTGAGGTCGTTGTAAACGGTTGCTGTTTCAACGGTCAGTTCCTGCGTAATCTCGGCAAGCACCTGCTGGAGCTTCTGCTGGAACAGTGCATAGATCCGCTGCTCACGCTCCGTGGCGTCCGCCGCCGAGAAATGGGAAATATCAATCGTGCTGTTTTCGATCAGTGCATTGTATACATCGTAAATTGGAATCGGAACGGCATCCGTATTGGCAAGTGTTGAGGTATCAACAGATTTTACATCACTCAGATACTGTTTCAGAATGCCGGCAATTCTCTGTTCCAGAATTTTATATACCGCAATCTGCAGGTCATAATCAATCGAAAGATAGACGTTATTTCCCTGTTTTGGCTCAACCAGGGATCCTTCTACCGTTTCCAGCTCTTTTCCGACGTTATTAACGATAATCTCTTCTGATCCGTCGGTTCCCTGAAGGATTGTCTCCATATACTGTTCCAGACCAGATTTTCCGACGATGGATTCCGTGGAATACATTTCTTCTTTTCCCTGGCTCTTCAGCTCTTCATTCAGTTCTGTCAGCTCGTCTGAGGACGCCTGGCCCGTATAACCGATCAGAGAGGAAAAATACTTTCCGTCATAATATACACGCTCGGAATCTTCCGAAATGCTGACACCCTGCAGAACATCTTCATTCTCCGCAATCGATGCAGTTGTATTGCTGCTGACGCCGGAAGCAACTGTCACGCGGACATACTTCTGATAATTCGTCTGTTTCATCTTATAGCGGATCACCAGAATTTCCAGACGCTCCTGATTGGAAAGAGAAAGGACCGCATTTCCGGATTCGTCTGTCTGGTATGGAAGACCATACTCTTCAAAATCTTTGGCAGAATATGCGTATTTTTCATCGTCAGAATAGGCATCCAGGCCAAAGCCGTCCGGTCCGGCAAGAAATGTCATCAGCGTTTCGGCACTGGAACTCTTCTGTTCTGCCGTCATATCGTCGATTTTCTTCTGTCCATAAATGTCTGCACGGAAACGGTCGCGGGTCGTTCCCTCTTCACCTGTAAAAACAAACGCACCGTTCTCATCCACTTCAATCGGGAAGGTGCTGGTGTCAATCGAGTCTCCGTTTGCACGAATCAGTTTACAGAGACGATAGAGTTCTGCGTTCAGAGAGAGAATACGTTCTTTTGTCGTGTTGTACGTTCCGTTATCCTCGATGGTTACGGAGTAGGAAACCTTATTTCCAGCGATCAGTTTTCCGTTCCGGTCATAAATATTTCCTCTTGTACTCTCAAGGGTTCTGGTTTTTGTGATTTGCAGTTCAAAATTATCCGCATACTCTTCTCCATGCACCACCTGCAGGATAAAAAGTCTTCCGATCAGGACGGCAAACATAGCAAGGAAAACCACACCAAGCAATAGGGTGCGGTTTTCACCGAGTCTGCGGAAAAATTTTCTTATCTTCTTAGCCATGGCGACTGTTGTCCTTCCATTTCATTTTCGGTCAGTTTACGGTTGATGATAAATAAAAGCCGGTAAAGCAGAATGGAGAGCACTACCGTGTATACCATTTCCGGCAGAATAATATGCGCCAGATAATCGAAAAAGTGCAGGCGCACGCGCAGCAGGAACTGCAGCACATACATCAGCAGACTGTAGACAAGATCGCTGGCAGCGACCAGTACAATGTGTACCTTAATATCATCGTCATAGAAGACTTTGCAGAAAAAGCCGTTAAGATAACCGATATACATGTAGAGCAGTGCGTAAAATCCAAACAGGCTGCCGTAGAACAGATCAATCATCAGACCGCTGAAAAATCCGACCATCAGTCCCTCTTTTTTCCGCGCATCAGCCCAAAGGCGGACGTCAGAATCAGAAGAAGGTTCGGCGTTACGGACGCGATCTGAAAATACTGAAATACAGTTGTCTGTAACAGGAAAGCTGCCAGAATCAGAAAGGCAAGCGTGATTTTTCTGCGCATTTACTCTCCTCCCTGCTGTTTTAATTCTTTGATCACGAGAACTTCCTGAATATGTTGAAAATCCACAACAGGAATGATGTATCCCTTTTTCGTCAGGTGATTGGAGTCCTCGGTAATTTCACTGACATAGCCGATCAGAATACCGCGGAGGTATTTATCACTGATGTTCGATGTCACAATCTTTTCGCCCTCAGCTACCGTGTCGGTTGTATTCAGCTGGGAAAAGGCAAGCTTTCCGTCGCTGATCAGGCGCAGATCACCCGATACAATACACGTATCCGAGGTAGATGCTGTCATGGCGCTCACGGAACTGGAGTCATCAATGATAGAGCGGACAGTAGCGGAATTGGAACTTACCTCCTCAACAAGTCCAACAAGGCCGCCGTCTGCAATAACGTTCATATCTTTCTGAATCCCGTCATTTGATCCTTTGTTGATGACAAAGGTATCATACCAGTTGCCCGGATCCTTTGAGATGACCTGTGCTGCTACTTTTTCATATTCCGAGTAGGACTGGTCCAGCTGATACAGCTCCTGAAGACGCTGCAGCTCCTGCTGCTCCTGTACAAGCTGATTGTTTTCCTCAGTCAGATCCGTGACCTTCTGTTCAAGCTCCTCTTTCTCGGCAGACAGTTTTTTGACGTTCTGGAAACCGGTCAGACAGTCTGTCAAATACGCACCGATCTGGTTAATTCCGTTCTGAAACGGGATGATCACAAAGCCTGCGGCTTCCCGGATCGGCGTGACCGGCATTTTGTCTGCTGCACTGCCTAAAATGCCGGAGAGACACAGGAACGTCATGATGAAAAGTAAATGTTTGCTTTTTAGCTGAAATTTTTTCTTCTTATTCATAGCGGGTCCTTTTTGATAGATTTACTTCTTTTTATTTACCGTGTAAGCCCAGCGATGCAGCGCATCGTGCGTGATCAGTTCCTTGAGCCCACAGATGGTACAGAGGTCATAATACTGGGAAAGCTGCACCGGACAGCCGAGCTGTCTCGAAAGATAGCGGTCAATGTTCGGAATCCTTGTGCTTCCGCCGGTGATATAAATACCCTCTTTCTGGATATGATCGTGGATCTGCGGCGGTGTACGCTCCAGCGCATGCTTGATTTCCTCGCCGATCTCATTAACACCGGAAAGGAGTGCTTCGTTTACGAGGGAAGAAGTAATGATCCCTTCCATTGGAAGACCGGATGCACCATCTACGCCGCGCACCTTCCGCGCCTTTTTTTTGTCTGTTCCAAGATCCGCCAGCGCAATCTTGACACGTTTGGCTGTTTTGGAGCCAATCTGGAAATTGTTTTTGCGGCGGTTCAGATTGCATATCGATTCGTTGAACTGTTTTCCGCCTACCGGGATGATTCTGGAAAAAATAACCCTCGCGTTGGCGATAACAGAAATCTCTGTGCTCTGCGCTCCGATGTTGACAATCATGGAACCCTTCGTGCGGTTGATCGGAATGCCAAGTGCCAGCGCATCCGCGATTGGTTTATCCACAAGATACATGCGGCAGTTTTTTAAGGCTCCCTTATGTGCAATCGTATAATAAGAACGCCGTTCAATCTCTGTCATATCGCAGGGAACTGAAAAATACAGCTCCGGGCGGTATCCCATGTGGCGCGTACAGCGGTGGAGAAGCGTGTGCAAAACGGCTTCTACCATCAATACATTCGCAATGCGTCCGTTGCTCATGGGGGTAATTACCTCGATATTGGAAGGCGTTCTCTCGTGCATTTCATATGCGTAATTTCCAACGGCAATCACCTGTTCGCGGTTGCGTATGGCAATCATATTTTTTTCTTTTGTGATTGTGTCTTTCTTCAGTCATAGATTTTGACGGTACTGGTGCCAAGGTCTATGCCGTATACATTTCGAATCTGCATCGTGCTCCTTTAACTTGTTCCCTTCCTTTGGGCATTTCTGCCTCGGATTTTCGGGATCAGATTCCCTGTTCCAGCATACTGGTATAACAGTGATCCCCGATAATAATGTGATCCAGCAGGGTAATGCCGAGCATTTCACCCGCCCGCCGGATCTGCCGTGTCACGGTAATGTCGTCACCGCTTGGTTCCGGGATTCCGCTTGGATGGTTGTGAACCAGCAGAATATGAACCGCACGGAACTGCAGTGCCGCAAGAAAAAGCTCCCGCGGCGAAATCATCGTCGCATTGACCGTTCCTCTTGTGATTTCCTTTTCTCCGAGAAGCTGATTTTTTGTGTCCAGCATCATGCAGAGAAGAACCTCCTGATCCTCGTGGCGGAGACGTTCCATGTAATAATCCGCAATGGAAGCCGGATCATGAAAGCAGAGACCTTTTCTTGCTCCGGCCGCGGCCATTCGTTTGGAAAGCTCACCGATGCACTGGAGCTGGATCGCTTTTACTTCCCCGACTCCGCGGATCTGCAGAAGTTCCTGTCTTGTACAGTGATAGAGTCCTAACAGGCCCTCCTCTTTTCCGGGAAGGGAAAGAATTTCTCTTGCGAGCTCCAGGGATGTTTTTCCCCTTGCCCCACATCGTAAAATGACAGCCAGAAGCTCCGCGTCGGAAAGGCTTTCCGGGCCGTTTTCCAGGCATTTTTCATATGGCTGTTCCATCGTCGGCAGGTTTCGTAATCCATTTTTTCTCATGTATTCCTCCCACCACTCTTCCGGGAATTTTCATGGAATACATTGGTTTGAATCACCCATCATTCTAGCACAACTTTCCGCAGATGTATAGGAATTATGAAAAATTCATATATTTTTTTGCAATTTCCTCTGCCGTTTTTAATCCGTCCATGGCTGCGGAAGTGATGCCTCCCGCATAGCCTGCGCCCTCTCCGCACGGGTAAAGACCGGTAAGCGACGGACTTTCGAGCGTTTCATTTCTTACAATGCGGACCGGTGACGAGGTACGCGCTTCCACGCCGGAAAGAACGGCGTCCGGACGGGAAAAGCCGTGGATTTTCCGCTCAGATGCACGAATGCCTTCCACAAGGGAGTCTCCGATAAACGTCGGAAGAACTTCCCGCAGATTGGCGAAAGTCCATTCTCCGCAGATGGAAGGGGTTACCTCTCCAAGTGCTGTAGAAACTCTGTTTTCACAGAAATCACCAAAAAGCTGCACCGGAACTTTGCCTTTTCCGGCTTCCCACGCAGCGTGTTCAAGCGCTCTCTGGAATGCCACACCATCGAGTACGTCCGGCGTTCCCTCTACATGGTACGGGCGGTAGTCTTCCGGTGTTACGGTGACAATCATAGCGCTGTTCGCATTTTTACCTTCCCGGTCAGAATAACTCATACCGTTGACGCAGGTGCGTTCCGCTTCCGAGGATGCGTTGACAACATAGCCGCCGGGACACATGCAGAATGAGTACACACCTCTTCCGTTTTCACACTGATTGGTGAGCTTATACGGTGCTGCCCCAAGGAAATCCGGTGCCTCCGGTCCGTACTGATCCTCCGTGATCATCTTCTGCGGATGCTCAATGCGGACGCCGACAGCGAAGGATTTTGCTTCCATGGAGATCTTATTTTCGCAGAGTTTAAAGAAGGTATCGCGTGCAGAGTGGCCGATCGCAAGGACTGCAGTCTCCGCGGCAATCTTCTCGGTTTCATTGACGGTTACAGAAGTGAGTCTGCCGTTTTCAATCCCAAAGTCCGTCACTTTTGCTCCGAAACGGACTTCTCCGCCCCATGCCTCGATCTTTTTCCGCATTGTTGTCACAATTCCGATGAGCTGATCGGTGCCAAGGTGCGGTTTCTGATCGTACAGAATTTCTTCCGGTGCCCCGCATTCCGTGAAGATCCGGAGTACCTCACGGTTTCTGCCGGATGGATCCTTCACCGAAGTGTTTAATTTTCCATCCGAAAACGTACCGGCGCCGCCCTCTCCGAACTGTACGTTCGATTCCGGGTTCAGAACGCCGGTTTTCCAGAACGCATCGACACTTTTCTTTCTCTGTTCTGCAGATTCGCCGCGCTCCAGAACGAGCGGACGGTAGCCATGCTTTGCGAGAACATAGGCACAAAAAAGTCCTGCCGGACCGCTTCCGATAATAACCGGCCGGTGAACAAGAGTCTGTTCTCCAGATTTTGGGAACACATATGGCTTTTTCTCCGCTTTTACGATCTGGTTATTTTTCGCCTTCCGCAGTACGGCATTCTCATCTTTTACTTTTACATCAAGCTGATAAACGTATTTTAATTCGGATTTCTTTCTGGCATCAATTGAGCGGCGTAAGAGCTCAATTTCCTGCAGATCGTGTTTTCCGATTTTCAGTGTTTTTCTTATTTTCTGTTCCAGTTCCTCCTGTGTGTGGGTGACTGGAAGCTTTAATTGCTGTATCCGAATCATGAATGTTCTCCTGCTGCAGCTCTTCCGGCTGCACTTCCGCTGGACCAGGCCCACTGGAGATTGTAGCCGCCGCAGACGCCGTCGACGTCCAGGCTTCTCCCGCAAAGAAAATACCAGGGTGCTGTACCGATTCCAGAGAATCCGTAAGCTGGTCGAGCGTGATGCCGCCCGCACACACCTGGGCTTTTCCAAAGTCGGTCTGGCCGGTGATCTGTAAACGATATGATTTGATGGCGCCTGCCATTTCTTCCGGATCTTTTTCTTTCCGATCAGAACCGGAATGAGTTTTTCCGGAAGAAGGCCGATCAGAAGCTCTTTTGGCGCTTTATACGGGCAGATTTCCTGCCGTCTGACAAATTCTGCAGTAAGCTCCGATTCCGTCAGTTCCGGAAAGAAGTCTACGAGAAGTTCAGCGCGTTTTTTCTGCATGCAGGCGCGCACAGCGAACCGGGAAATCTGGAATACCGGGATGCCGGAGACACCGTAGTCGGTAAGCTGCAGCTCTCCCTGTTCCGTCAGAATCTCCTGATTTTCAACCAGAAGCGTAATCTTCGCGCGCACCCGAACACCCGCCCAGGAGGAAAACTGGTTTCCTTTGCAGCGGAGCGGGCAGAGGGCCGGGAAAAACGGAATCGAAGCGAGCTGAAGCTGATCGGCAAATCGAAGTGTATCTCCGTCGGAACCGGCGATCTGGGAAGCACAGCTTCCGCAGCAGATGATGACGCTGTCAGCCGGGTACTGCCATCCTTCGGTGCGCACCAGATAACCATTTTCGGCTTTTTCCACTGCAACAGCCGTTTCCCGTGTCTTGATTTTTACCTTTCGGAATCTGGCTTCCAAAATCAGCAGCTCAAGAACGGACTGTGCCTGCTCGCTGGCCGGATAAAGCCAGCCTTCACGGCTCCGGATGCGGATGCCGAGCTGTTCAAAAAACTGTTCGGTGTCCTGTTCGGTAAACTGTTCGAGAACCCGTGATGCACGCTCCTGATTTCCCGTGCGGTAGCACGATGCATCCTGATAACGATTGGTAAAATTACACCGTCCGTTTCCGGTCGCAAGAAGCTTTCTGCCCGGTTTATCGTTCTTTTCCAGAACGGTGACCGCGGCACCGAGACGTGAGGCCCAAATTGCCGCCATCAGTCCGCTCGCGCCGCCGCCGATAATTACCACATTTTTTTGCCATTATAATGTCACCATACCGGCATCGACGAGTTTCTGAAGACTCATCAGAATACCGAATTTTGCGTGCTGCCACGTAAGCCCACCCTGAAAATAGACAGCGTACGGCGGTTTGATCGGGCCATCGGCAGAAAGTTCAATGGAAGAGCCCTGCACGAAAGCGCCAGCTGCCATGATAACTGGGCTGTCGTAACCTGGCATATCCCAAGGTTCCGGGGAAACGAAGCTGTCGACCGGGGCAGCTGCCTGGATACCCTGGCAGAATGCGATGACGCCTTCCGGTTTTCCAAAGGTTACCGCCTGAATGATGTCGTGACGGCTCTCGGTTCCGTTTGGAACAACGGCAAATCCCAGTTTCTCATAAACATTTGCAGCAAAGACAGCACCTTTTAATGCCGCTGCGGTAACGGTCGGTGCCAGGAAGAATCCCTGGTAGAAGGAACCGTTCACACCGAGTGTTGCGCCAACCTCTTTTCCAAGTCCCGGGGAGAGCAGACGGTATGCTGCATTTTCCACGTACTTTTTCTTTCCAACAATGTAACCGCCGGCCGGACCAGTCCGCCCGCCCGGGTTTTGATCAGGGATCCGACCATCAGTCTGCACCGACATTGGTCGG
>ENA-OQBT01000964-OQBT01000964.1-human-gut-metagenome-genome-assembly--contig:-NODE-964-length-13967-cov-1.273772_pt1 | contig 13967 bp, 23 predicted proteins | sample MGYA00242749_ERZ504557 | MGnify/ENA primary metagenome ERZ504557 (study PRJEB26092, sample SAMD00036243) | human gut metagenome | host: Homo sapiens | study: EMG produced TPA metagenomics assembly of... | reverse complement strand
GAATCCAAATCAGCATGTGTGTATCATCTCCGGTTTTCGGTGTATCTGTTACCTGTGTAGACGGTGTTTCCGGCGTTGGTGTTTCTTCCGGTTTTACCTCATCTTTCATCACTACTTTCTGGATCTCCCCGGTATCCTCCACTGTAAATTTCACATCTTCAGCGACCAGATATCCATCCGGGGCAGACTCTTCACGAAGCGTATACTCCCCAATCGGAAGCATTTCTATGTAATGTGGTTTTTCCTCAGAAGTCCAGCTCTCTACTGTCTTACCGTCTTTGTCAAGAATGGTCAGTTTCGCTCCTGGAAGTTCCTTACCAGAAATATCTGTTTTAGAGATTTCTACCTTGGTCACGTCATCTTTCATTTCGATTTTCTGTGGCTTTGCAGTATCTTCAACGGTAAACGTGATGCTTTCTGCTGTCACATAACCATCCGCTGGTTTTGTTTCTGTCAGAGTATATTTCTGTCCAACTACCAGTTCTTTGATGATATGAGCTTCCTTACCGGAAGTCCAGGAATCTACAACTTTACCACTTTCATCAGTTACCTGTAACTTAGCTCCTTCCAGTTCTTTTCCATCTGTCAGGGAAGTCTTGGTGATCTCGATTACAGTCGGCTCGTCCTCAAAAGTAAAAGCATAAGATACTTTTTCCTTTTCTGCACCCTCGTACTCAAACGTGAACTCCTGTATTTCATCTGTCGTTGCAAATCCGGATGCCGGTGATGTTTCTTTGATATAATACGGCAAACCCAATCGGTAAATCTGCCGTAAAAGTCAGCTTACCTTCTTTGTCTGTTGCCAGTTCCTCGATCACAGTATCTGCTTTCATAATTACTTTTCCGTCTGCTCCTGTAATATCATCCTTGGCACAGAGGGCAAATACCGCACCTTCCAGTACACGATCAGAATCTTTCTCTTTTTTCACAACTTCCACTTCTGCTTTCTGGCGGTTATTCTGCCAGTCAGCAGAATAAGTAACTTCTGCAGTATCCTGATCCGGTATGTCAGATCAATCTCTCTCGCTTCATCATCCAGTACAAAACCGTCCACTGTAGCTTTTTCTTTTACATAGTATTTACCCAGCGGAAGTCCCGATACCTTTGCAATACCAGTATCGTCCGTTGTAATGGTTGCGACCAGCTCGTCTTTTTTATAATAATCTTCACTTTCTCCGTCAGCAGATTTCACGTCCTCTAAAGCATAGACTTCAAAGGTAACATCTTTCAGACTGCCTGTTACATACTGGAATAAATGTTTAATCCAGCCACCAACGGAATCCAGTGCAGTTACTTTATCCAGAAATTCTCCATTTTTATTGATGATAATTGTTCCTGTCGGCACATCATCTTTCATTTCAACTTTCTGGATTTCCCCGGTATCCTCAATCGTAAAGGTGATCTCTTCTGCTTTGAGGTATCCATAAGGAGCCATCTCTTCTCTGAGAGTATAGGTTTCCCCTACAGTAAGTCGTTCAATCAGATGTTGCTCGCCTTTTACAGATTTCCATGTATCAACTACATTTCCATCTTTGTCCAGAACAGTAAGTGTCGCACCTGACAATTCCACGCCAGTAGTTAAATCAGACTTGGAAACCACAACCTTTGTAGGCTGGTTCTTAAATACAGAAGATAACTGCACTACCTTAACATCCTGTCCCTGATATTCTGCTTTTACTTCCAGAATTTCATCAGAAGATACATAACCGTTTGGTGCTGCAAGTTCTTTGATATAATACTCACCGAATGTCAGATCCCGTGTAAATACAGCCTTTCCATCTTCTCCGGAAACAGCTTTTCCAAGGAGTGTGTCAGCTTTCACAATCACAGTTCCATGAGCTTCCATGTCATTCTTCGCATAAAGCCCAAACTCTGCTCCTGCAACGGCTGCTTCTGTATCAGCATCCTGTTTTACCACAGAAATTTCTACTTTCTGACGGTCATTTTCAAAGATAACTGTCTGCTCAAGGACTGGTGTTTCCTGATCTTTGTAAGAAAAAGTAATGATCTGTGCTTCACTGTTTAAAACAAAGCCATCCGGTGCTGTCTTTTCGACAATCTTATAACTTCCAAGCGGAAGATTTTTCAGGACCGCTTTCCCATCTTTATCAGTTGTAACCGTTTTTACCAGTGTTCCTGCCGCATATTCCAGAATACGGTTTCCATTATCATCTTTCTGGAAATCTGCAGTATAGATGTCCTCGCAGCGTAAATCTCAAACTCTGCCCCTTCCAGATTTTCTGTCTGATATGTAAAATCATCCTTGAATCCGTCCAGAACTTCGCCTTTTTTTACGATAGTCAGTTCACCCTTAACAGGATGGTTCTCATAAACTGCTTCAATGATCACATCTCCGGAAGTTCCGTCCATCTGGTATGCAGTATTGGAATCTACTGTTACCTCATAGTAATTTTCATTCAAAGTATATCCATAAGGTGCATTTACTTCCTCAATGCGATAATGTCCGATTTTAAGATTCTGCGGAAGAATCAAATATCCCTGCTCATCTGTAAAATAGGATTTATGTTTTACCGTAGTCGGATAAGTTGTTACCTGCTCCACATATTTCTCAGTGTCCATGTTGAAATCTTGAACTCTGTATTCTTCTGAAGCACTGCCTTTTTCGTCTCATCATCCTGTTTGATGATTTTCAGTTTCGCTTCAAACTCGTCATCCAGAAGCACTCTCCATGTCTGTGGCTGGTTCGGGTTGTTCTCAGTGATACGCACTGTAAAATCATCTACCGGAGTGTAATTATGAGGTGTCGTGGTTTCACGCACAATATAAGTTCCATAAGGAATCGCAATACTGCAGGCATAACCTTTTTCATCTGTAAAGATTTCTGTTGCTCCGTTTTCCCCGATCACTACCGGTTTTGCAGAATCAAAATCATAGCTTCCATCCTCTTTTACTTTCAGGATGATGCCAGATAAGCGGTAAATCCTGCCCCTTTCAGTAAGTCGGCATCGGTCTTTCCGTTATTTGCCGCCTTGATAATCTGGAATGGCTGTTTCATTACCTGCTCCAGAGACAGACAGTCACGTTTTACTTCTGCTACAAGATCTCCTTCGTAATTGCAGACCAGATCATGTTCTTCTTCATCTGCCAGATAAATCCAAGTTGGAGGAGTAATCTCTTTCACATAGTAATTACCAAGATATAATCCATCCACAGAAGCCTGTCCATTCTCATCTGTCGTAAGAGTGGCAACCTGTTCTCCTGCTTTATAGATCACGCCAGTAGCACCATCCGGATGCACAATATCCTCACGAGCATACAGTCCATATACTGCTTTTTCCAGAGTGGCATCGCCCTGTGGAACTGCCTTTTTGGTTTCTTTATCCTGCTTCTGCAGAGAAATCTTAGCTGTCACACGTTCATTTTTGAATGTATGCTTGAATGTCTGTTTTGCTTCTTTATCATTCGTATAAGAGAAAGCAAACGTATAAACATCATCTGTGTTTCTCACATACTTTCGGTGCCTGCACTTCTTTCACATCATAAGAAAATCCAAGCGGCAGGTCTGCTGTAAACTTCGCTGTTCCGTCTGCTCCTGTTGTCTCTTTCTGGATCAGTGTCCCTTTCTTTACAATGACGGTTCCATCCACGTTGGTAATGTCACTTGCAGCATAAAGTCCAAAGATTCCTCCAGCCAGAGGATTTTCTGTATCTTCATCCTGTTTTGTTACCATTACTTCTACTTTCTGTCTGTCATTGGTAAAGGTTGTCTCAGTAAAAACAACATCCACATTCTGTCCTGCATAGGATAATGTTACTGTCTTTTCCTCTCCGGCATTATAAAATCCTGTCGGAGCCTGTTTCTCTTTTACGATATATGTACCAAGATACAGATTTTTAAGAACGGTAGCTCCGTTTGTATCTGTTGTCAGATTCTCTTTTACCAGATCACCCTTGCTGTAAATCTTTGTACCATAGGCAGTTTTAATATCTTCTCCAGCATACACATCATAAACAGCACCACTCTGTCTGCGTTTCTCATACTTAAATGTTGTGCCATTTTCTGTCACATCTGCACCAACCAGAACCTCACCTTCTTTATAAACGGTAAGCTGTCCCATCTGTTCTTCATCTGGAACAGTAACGGTTGTGGTCTTGCTGACTTCCAGTTTCACGTTGTAAGCTGTTGCATTGATACGGTATCCGCTTGGAGCTGTAATCTCTTTCAGATATACGGTATCCTGTGTCTTGGTGATCTGTACGGACGCTTCACCGTTTTCATCCGTCGCAGGTAACTGTGTGATCAGTTTGGTACATTCTGCATCACTGTATAATCCAAACACAGCACCAGACAGCTTTGCGTCTGACTTGGCATCTTTCTTGATCACCTTAACACTTGCCTGCTGTACCCAGAATACTTTAAAATCTACATATTTCTCATCGTCAACGCCTTCGCCAAATACCAGAGCCAGATCCTGGTTTCCGGAACCTGTTGAAATCTTATAGCTGAATAATCTTTGGTAATGCTTCCTTTCATGGTTGCAAACCAGCTTCCTGCCACATCACTCACCTGTGTTAATGGTGCGGACAGATAAAACTTTGTACCACCACAGATTTCTACGCTTTCTCCAGCTTTACTTGTTTTTCCTGTTGTCAGGTTATGAAGCTGTACACCTGCCGGAAGTTTCATGGTAATGGTCTGTAACGCATCCGCATTAAATGTAATATCCTTTGTTCTCTGACTGTTGCCATCCACATAGGCTTTTACATCTGCATCCGAAAAGGACATCTTCCACATCCGGAATTTCCGGCTGTGAAATACAGTAATTATAAAGTTTCATTGCCAGATTCTGTGCAGTACTGTTTGCACCAGAAAAGGCATCCCCACTTCCATTTGCATAAGATGCTGCCAGATGTGCCAGAATGAATCTGGCTCCTGTACTTAAATTGCCATATCCGTTTTCCTCTGTGAAAAATCCATCATCACCGGAAGCCTTTGTACCGTAATAACACACTTTCGCAAGTGCTTTTCCATCGCCAACCTTGTTGATCGTGTAAGTTCCACTGCCAGGTCCCGGTTTGGAGGGCTGTACACAATATGCTGTGGCAGATACATTTCCAAATTTTACAGTATACTGGTAAGTCAGATATGTTCCATATCCGTAATCTGCATATCGGTATTCTGCTCCTCTGGTCACAGAAACCTGCTGTGAACTTCTGGCATTGCCTGCCGCAGCCATAAAGGTTACTGTTTCTCCGGCTTCCATTGCATAAAGGTCAATGCCATTACTCTCTGCCTGTTCCAGTGCTTCTGAAACGGTTAATTCAGATTCCAATCTGCTGTGCTTTCAGCGTTTTGTGTTTCCCTGTGCGACTCCGAATCCTCCTCGCTCTGCTCCGTATCCCCAGTATCATCGTCAACATTCACTGTACTGTCCGAAGAACGCTCTGACTGCACTTCTGTTTCCGGTTCTTTCACTGTAATATTTCTGCTGATTCTATAAGCAGGATGACCGCTGACTGGTTCTACTGCATAGACAGCCTTGTAAGTATCCGGTGTATGTGTGTCAAAATCTGTACCAGTTTCATTCTTTGCTTCATGGAATAAAATCTTGATCTTACTTTCATCTACACCTTCGATTCCAGACAGATCAACTTCTACATCAAATTCCTGCCCATAAGAAAGTTCAATGTCATTTGCCTTTACGATCTCGTCCGGATCAAGGGAATCCTGAACATCTTTTAATTCCGCATACTGCTGTTCAAATGGTATTTCTTCCGGTTCTAATTCAGAAGCCGAAACTGCTACTGGCTGAATAATGACAGAAGCCAGTGTTGCGACTGCCATAAATCCGGACAAGAATCTTTTGAATCTCATTTTCATTTTGACTGAATCCTCTCTTTCTTCTATTATCTGTTCTGTTTTCATGCAGGCTCACACCTGCATTATTCAATCATTGGAACCACCTCCCACATCTTATTACTGATACAGAAATAACTCTGATAACAGCACATTCATATGGCAGTGCCTTTTTTGAAACACCGCCACATGGTATCTGCTGTCATCCTGTAAAACAGGAATGACACTCAGGTAAAGTTCAGGATCAAGCATTAAGCCGCAAGAGGTAATTCGTAATCGTTCCTGCAAAGGGTGCCTCCCATCCGTATCCCTTCACGTTTTCACCGGATTCCCGCCGCAAAATGCGTAGCTGAAAAATTCCGGGTATCCTCTCGCTGCTGGTATGAAATTGTCAAGGTTCAATTTTTAAGGGGAGTTATTATCTCGAATTGAAAATAGACATTTGCCCCTTCACTAACCGCATGTGTGAAAGGGCAAAAAATTAACCGTTTTGTAAAAATTTTTTAAGAATTTTTATTTCCAATATTGTTTTATGTGTTTTCCAGTTGCTCTTTTAATTTCTCCAATATTTTCTTCCTCCGGTTTCTAATCGTCTTTGGGCAGCATCCAAAATACTGTGCCGTTTCTTTTACTGTAAATTCTTCAAAAAACAATAGCGTTATCAGTTCTGCCTCTTCTTTAGGCAAATATCCCAGAGCTTTTTCCAGTTCCTGTATTTCTGACAGTCTGATAACGATTTCTTCCGGTGATACTACCGAAAAAGAGCAGTCATAGCCTTTTTCCTGTAATTCCTCCATACTGCATACTCCATGCCTCTGCATTTTTTTCAATCTGGTATCGCTCTTTTCTTCCAGCCTGATACCAGGCCAGATATACTGCCCTGGTAACTTCCACAAGCGTATCATTTACACGCAGCATGTAGTGTTGTCTTTCTTTTGGCTTTTTACCAGGCATACTTCCAGTCTCCTTTTTCCAATTCTCTGGCAGAGCCATCCGAATTATTCCGCATTTTCTGCATTGCCTGTGAAATACACTTTGATACTGCCGGAACTGTAATACCCAGTTCATGCGAAACTTCTTTTTGTGTTTTCTGCTGAAAATAAATACGCTGGATCATCTGTCTCTGTCGCTCTGTCAGCAAATCCATCAGCTCTCTGATGTTTCCTCTGTCAATGATTTTTCAAGCAGACATTGTCCTTTATCTGCCAACTCGCACCATTCTTCAGAAATACAGCTATATGAAACACAATTATTATGTTCTCGTGTTTCCCCATTTCTCCACAGCCGGTCTTCGCCTTCTAATATCAGCCTTACATACCAAGTTGATCATTGAAAAAATCCTCCTCAACAACTGCTATTTTTCTTTCTGCTTCATATACATAATCTCGACAGGTAAATAACGGAAAAACCGTTGCATATTCCCCCACACAATAGAGAACATATCCGGTCTGATATACGATAATTTCCGCACAATCCATCAACCTCTGCTTCGCAACTGCTACATCGTTTTCTCTTAAATATTTAGCGGACGGAACCTTTCTTCTTTCTTCCCTGTTACTTACAACCTGTTTCAATTCCTGCAATGTAAGCATAATTACCACCTTTCTGCCTGCTGGCAACAGGTGCCCATCGGCAGAAAGGATAGGATTCTTACTAATCTACTGACAAAAGGGCAGTAAAAAACAGCTTCCGGTACACCCGTTTTTTTTAAACGAGAGCCTGAAACTTCCTTACTGCCCTTTCTGATAGTTACAATATCCTCTACTTTATTTTCCGTCTGATGCCAGCATCAGATTCTTGGCATTTCTTTCTGCTTTTATCTGCTTTTCATTTTCCATCAAAACAGAATAGTCTCCCATTGCATCATAGGGGCACTGCCTCCGATAAAGTAAATTTTCTTCTCTGGTCATTCATCCTATCTCCCTTCTTTGTTTCTGTCTTTTTCTCTCTGTTTTCCATTTTAACAGCACACGATTCTATTATCCTTAGCATATATGGGGAGTTTTTTGATTTTGCACCCCATATATGGTGAAATTTCACCGATATTCATTAAAACTGTCTATCAGAGAATCTATGGTCTGCATGATAATTTTCTGCTCTTTCCATTGCATCTTCTGAATACGGTAAAGCACTTCCTGAACTGATTCCTGCTTTTCTGTATCACCTTTCTCTTTTCCCAGCAGGATATTGGCATCTATTTCCAATATCTCAATCATCTTCCTGAAAATCTCAACAGACATTGCAGTTTGCCCGCCTTCAATTCTGCTGACCGTATTGACACTGATACCTGCTTTTTCCGCAAAAGATTCCTGTGACAACTTCATTTCCTGCCTGCGTTTTCTGATTCGTTCTCCCAATTCAATAAGTTCTGTGGAAATTGCACGATTGCTCAATACGGTGTCTCCTTTCCTGCAATTTGTCCCAACTTTACGCCATTGTGTCGCAAAGTTTCCCGAAAAAAGCAGCTAATTTTTGTCTTAGCTGCTTTTCAAAAAATCTATTTCATTTTATTCTCGGTATTTTATGTATTCCTGCAAGAACTGTAATCAGAAAAACGCAGAGATAAATAATTGCCTGTCCAACCATTGCAAGGAGAATGATGCTTCCGATCAATCCTCCGATCAGAAGATTCATTGTCCATACTGCCAGTGTTCCTCCGAGGTCAAACCCTCTTGGAACCATCCAGACACACATTTTTCCAATTCCAAACGGTATCCCCATCAGAAGTAACATCAAGAAATAATTGCACTTCCCATCCTGGATACAAAACGGTCTTAGCACCGCAAACAATATAGCGATCACCAACATTGGTACTATCACTTTTTTGATCATCTTCTTCATATTCCTTTATCCTCCATACATATCGTGATTAACCTCTGCCTGATAATAGCTGTTTATCGTTGCCGGTGCATTATACAGGGCGGTCAAAAGATAGGCTTTAATATTCCCAACCTTGGTTGTATTTCGGTTCAGACAAAACAGCACATATTCGATATGCGAATAGTTCAGTTTCATAAACCTGCTTTTCACCAAGCAACTGGCTTTTCTACTCCTGCAATGCGAATCATACTGTCCTCCGGCATCATCATAACTTCAATTATCAGTCTACCAGTCATCTACATCTTCCTTTGCATGATATTGATAATCTATGTTTTCATGAATTACTTCACGATATGCTCTCATCTCCTCCATCACATCTTTTTTCTTTTGGAAATTACCTGATGTGATTGGATAAGATTGATTTATCTCAGTTTCACTAATATCAGTCTTGTTAATATCAGTATTATTAGATTGTGATTTCGGGCATTCTGGATTTGTGATTTCCACTATTCTGGAATGATGATTTTCACTATTTTGGAATTGTGATTCTGGAAATTCTGGATTTGTGTTTTCCACCATTCTTGAATTGTGATTTTCACTATTCTGGAATTGTGATTCTCCATAATCCTGAATTGTGGTTTTCACTACTCCTGAATGATGATTTTCACAATTCAGAGAAATGCCTGTTTTCCCCTTGTTTTCTGCTTCTTGTTGCAAATTTGCACATTTCTTATGTGTTTTCTGTTTTGATTGCAAATCTGCAATTTTTTTATATTCTTCCTGCTCGGATTGCAAATCTGCACAGCCCTCTGCTGGCTTTTGGTCTGGAATCTCTCTGATCATAAAATTTTTCACATAAATAACATTCGGTTTTCCCAGTCCCAGACGTTTCTTCTCAATCAGCCGATCCCATTACTGCTGTCCAGCTCTTTTACCAGTTTCACTGCTTTTTGGGTTCCGCAGTTCATCAACTCTGCAATTTCTTCTACAGTGAAGATAATGTATACTCTGTCCTCTGAATCCAGCCATCTGTTCTTAATGCTCAGGCTCATACGGTCCAGCATCAGACCGTATAATACCTTTGCTTCACAAGAAAGAGTTTTAAAGCAGGATTCTGTAAACAGTACTTTAGGGACACGATAAAAGCTGTATTGTTCCGCTTCCATCCCTGTAAAATAATCAAACTGTATTTTCTGCATCTGCTACTCCTTCTTTGTTTTCTTTCCATTTGTCCAAAAGCATGAAAATGACTTCTTCTATCTGTTCTTTAGAATATGTCTCCGGAAAATAATTACCGATTTTCTTTTGCCGGGATCGTCACATTGATCTTACTGCTTTCCTTTTTTAACAAAACCGCATAGATATAACTCTGGTTTAATTTTCCATTTGCACTGCATTCTTTTAACTGTTCTGCCTGTTGCTTTGTCGGAAAGATGCTGCTGTTAATAATCACTTCCAGAAGCCACTCCTGTTCCTCTGGTTTCAGATAAGACAGCTTTTCTCCCACGATCATAGGGATTTTATTATTGTCCACATATTCCAGCAGAGCATCGGATAATGCCGCCAGACGGATATATCTCTGTACAGTTCTTCCACTGTCCCCGGCAGCTTCCCCAACCATATCTGCTGTATATTTTTCGCCTTTGCTTCCCTGATGCTTCATTGCATCATATTTCATCTTATAGGCATGGGCTTTTTCACTTGGCAGTAGGTTTTCACGCTGAATATTAGAATCGACCATAATAATGACCGCTTCATCATCCGTATAATTTCGGACAAGAGCTGGCAATGTAGTCTTTCCACACAGTTCACAGCCCCTTTTCCTTCTGTGTCCGGAAATCATCTCATAGCCCCCCTCTGGTCGAGGTCTTACCAGTGCAGGAGTCAAAACACCATAAGTTTTAATACTCTCTACGGTTTCAGCCATTATTTCATCATCATTTACATGAAACGGATGATTTTTAAAGGGATAGAGCTTTGCCAGATCTATTTCCACAACCTGGTTCATACTCTTTTCTGGTGTTTCCTCTAATCCCAGTAATTCATCATAAGAGGTAAGCTGAATATCTTTTTTTGGTCTACGCATGTTTCAACACCTCCTGAACCAGTTCCAGATAGCTGTCTGCCCCTTTGCTTTTTCCATCATAGGCAAAGATACTTACACCCTCCGATGCTGTTTCTGCAAGACTTTCCGTTCTCGGAATTGTCTGCTCAAAAATCTTAATGTCATTTCCATATGTAGTTTTAATTGCCTGTTTGTTTCTCTTTGCATTATTGTAGCGGCAATTATCCATTGTGAATAAAATGCCTTCTATCTGTAAATCTGGATTGAACCTCTGATGGATTCCCTTAACCACTTTCAGTAATTCCATGAGTCCATCTGCCGCATAATATTGTGGCTGCACCGGAATCAGAACACTGTCCGCAGCACTCAAAGCATTGATCGTCAGCATTCCCAGTGATGGCATACAGTCAATCAGAATATAATCATACTCATCCTTCAGCAGTTCCAGATACTCTTTCAACACCTTTTCTCTGTCCTCCACTGTAAATAAGGACATATCCATACCGGCAAGCAATTTATTGGACGGAATCAGGTCAACTCCTTCTTCATGATGAAGAATTGCTTCTTTTGGATCAAATTCCAGCCCCATGATGATGTTCTCCATCATGCTCTTTAATGTTACCTTGAGATTCTTTGGAAATCCCAATCCCATTGTCAAATGCCCCTGTGGATCAGCATCTACCAGGACTACCTTTTTCCCTGACTTCACCAGTCCTGCTCCCAGATTGATTGTTGTCGTTGTTTTGGCTACTCCGCCTTTCTGATTTGCAATAGCAATTACTTTACACATATATACTTTCCTCCGATTTACTCTTTTTCTTCTACTTCAACATAAACACGAAAATATTTGCTTGTTCCTTTGTTCGCATAAGCATCCGATACTTCCAGAACATCCAATTCTTTATGCTTTTCCAAAATACGACGGAACCATTGAATATCCTTTAAAGTACCCTGTAATCTAATTTTCAGCATACATATCCTCCCAGTCTTTGTAAAAACAATACTCTGGATAACGGATTTTAATGGCTTCCCAAAAATACCGGGCATATCCGCAGCAAAACAGATCTTCTACGGTATAATACTGACACTCTTTTAACTGATCTTCCTCTGCTTCATAATCTCCGACACTTGGTGTTCCATTACAGTAAAGATTAAATGCCATGCGGACAATTCGTAAACTTCCACTGGTCTGCCATCCTTCCTGCAGGCATTCCGTTTTTACACATCCAGTTTTTAAAATTATAGATTTTATTCACATTTTCTCTTGTGTCTCTGTCGATACCCAGGCAATAAACCAGAGCCTGATGATAGACATCTTGATATCTGCATTTTTCCAGATATTCCTCATAAAATTTTTCGTGTTCCTTGCTCTTGAAAGTAATTGTGCGAGAATTGCTATTCCCTGCTCTTAACGCTGTGTTTGTCATTGCTTCTTCTCCTTTAGACTGTTATTTTTACTTTAATTTGGATTTCGACTACAACAAAAAAGGACACTTCCCTAAAATTTCTCTTAGGAAAATGTCCTTGCGATACATTTATAAAGCTCAATTCATAAGCACAACAACGTAATATCAAGTGTTATCACGTATTATACAACAAAAATTTGTTGTACTTCTGTTGTAGTATGCAACTTTTACAAACACATTTTTTGATTTTTAGTATAACTTTGCACCAGCCGGGATATGTCATCAACCATCAGAAGATGAAGTTTTTCTTCTCCCTCTTCCTCATGGATTGCACTAAGTAACATTCCACAAGAATCAATTCCCATCATAGCTCTTGGCGGCAGGTTTGTGATAGCGATCAGCGTTTTTCCAACCAGTTCTTCTGGCTCATAATAAGCGTGAATACCGCTTAAAATGGTACGATCTGTGCCTGTTCCATCGTCCAGAGTGAACTGTAACAGCTTCTTAGATTTTTTAACTGCTTCACATGCTTTTACCTTTACAGCTCTGAAATCTGACTTGCTGAAAGTATCGAAATCAACCATTCTTCGAATAATGGCTCAACTTTTACTTTGGAAAAATCAATCTTCTCAACTGGCTTTGTTTCCTGTGCAGCATTGTTTGCTTCGTTCTTTGCTGCGCCCTGTGACTTCATCGTCGGGAACAGAAGTACGTCTCTGATCGCTGCAGAATCAGTAAGCAGCATACACATTCTGTCAATACCGAAACCGATACCACCTGTAGGAGGCATACCGATCTCCAGTGCATTTAAGAAATCTTCGTCTGTATGGTTTGCTTCTTCATCACCGGCAGCAAACAGTTCTTCCTGTGCTTTGAAACGTTCTCTCTGATCGATCGGATCGTTTAACTCGGAATAAGCATTTGCCATTTCCCAGCCATTCATGAAGAACTCGAAACGCTCTACATAATCTGGGTTTTCTGGTTTTTTCTTTGTTAATGGAGAGATCTCTACTGGATGGTCCATAACAAAGGTTGGCTGTAACAGGTGTTCTTCTACGAATTCCTCGAAGAACAGGTTTATGATATCACCCTTCTTATGGCGCTCTTCAAATGCAATATTCTTTTCTTTTGCAACAGCTCTTGCTTCTTCCAGTGTGTGGATCTCGTTGAAATCTACACCTGAATACTTCTTAACAGCATCTACCATAGTAATGCGCTCAAATGGCTTTCCAAGATCCATTTCAATACCATTGTATACGATCTTAGTAGTTCCAAGAACTTCCTGCGCAACGAAACGGTACAGATTTTCTGTTAAATCCATCATGCCGTGGTAATCAGTATATGCCTGATATAACTCCATCAAAGTAAATTCCGGGTTGTGTCTTGTATCAAGACCTTCGTTACGGAATACACGACCGATCTCGTATACTCTCTCCAGACCGCCTACGATCAGACGTTTTAAATAAAGCTCCAGTGAAATACGCAGCTTCAGGTCTTCATTTAAAGCATTGAAATGTGTCTCAAATGGTCTTGCTGCTGCACCACCTGCATTTGCAACCAGCATAGGAGTCTCTACTTCCATAAAGCCTTCTCCGCCTAAATATTTACGGATAGCAGCTAAAATCTTGGAACGCTTTATAAAGGTATCCTTTACATCTGTATTCATGATAAGATCTACGTAACGCTGACGGTAACGCATATCTGTATCAGTCAGACCATGGAACTTCTCCGGAAGGACCTGAAGGCTCTTGGAAAGAAGGGTCACTTCGTCTACATGAACGGAATCTCACCTGTCTTATGGTGAATGCTTTCCCTTTATCGCCTACGATATCACCGATATCCATTCTTACTTAAAATT
>ENA-OQBT01000963-OQBT01000963.1-human-gut-metagenome-genome-assembly--contig:-NODE-963-length-13983-cov-8.693707_pt1 | contig 13983 bp, 17 predicted proteins | sample MGYA00242749_ERZ504557 | MGnify/ENA primary metagenome ERZ504557 (study PRJEB26092, sample SAMD00036243) | human gut metagenome | host: Homo sapiens | study: EMG produced TPA metagenomics assembly of... | reverse complement strand
TACAAACTCTCCCTTTTCAGCAGAAGCATAGATATTCTTTAATTCCGCTAACAGCATTTCCAATTCTCCGGCCGTAAGCAAACCAATACTTTTCCAACATGGTGATATGTGCCATTGAGCCCAATACATCGTGTTTAGCCAGATAAAGGTCCATTTCACGGTCACGTCCTACTGTAAAACGATCTATCTCCTCATTTACTCGGACATTTTTTTCCCAAAGTTTCTGTGCCATATTTTTCTTTATTTTTTAATAAGGAATCATCGATAACATCTCAGCCAGTTTATCCACCCCATCCTGTAAAGGTTTAGTAACCATTGCCTTCATAAACATATTCACTTCTGCACGAATAGTTACTTTCAGTTTTGCCTGCCCAGCCTCTACAGGCAAAATCTGAATCCACAAATTCATAGGGACCGGAGATTTTTCACTTTCGAATTTAACACATTTACAAGGTTCACGTTCTATAATACGCAAAGTAATGCTTATGCCTTGTACCGTAAAACTTAAAGAATCACAGTCGAACTCCATACCTTGTACCTTGTCAGCCAATTTATCACGTACAGATTCCAAGTTACTTAAATCCGACAACTTATTAAACACCTGCTCCTGACTATAAGGAACATATTTCACACTACTCTCAAATTGTGCCATAATACCTGCTCTCTAAAAACACGAAAAGAACAATCCGGAAATCCATAAAAATTTCCGAACGGTTCTCTTCATATTATATTTGTTTTAAAACTATAACTTATTTGCCTGCCTCCCAATGAGCCGGATCCTTTCTCCAGTTATCTAAAACAGAAACATCCTCTTCATTAATATATCCGGTTTTCAAGGCCGAATCCAATACAGCTTCATAATTAGTCAGAGTAACCAAGTTCACTTTTGCTTCCTTGAACGCTTCAATTGCCACCGGGAAACCATAAGTAAATGCAGCGACCATACCAATCACTTCACATCCGTCACGACGGATAGCTTCAACAGCTTTCAAGCTACTGCCGCCAGTTGAAATCAAGTCCTCAATAACTACGACTTTCATACCAGGACGAAGTTCACCTTCAATCAGGTTTTCCAAGCCATGGTCTTTCGGAGTAGAACGAACATACACAAACGGCAGATTCAATTCTTCAGCCACCAAAGCTCCTTGAGGGATAGCCCCTGTCGCCACACCGGCAATAGCATCTACCTGACCGAACTTCTCCAGGACAATACGGCTAATCTCAAGTTTCACAAAATTACGAAGAGAAGGATACGAAAGAGTTTTGCGGTTATCACAATAAAAAGGCGACTTCCAACCGGATGCCCAAGTAAAAGGATTAGCCGGCTGCAACTTGATAGCCTTAATCTTCAGTAATTTCTCTGCGAATAATTTTTCTAAAGTCTTCATAACTCAACTATATCTGATAAATATTGTGCAAAAATATAGAAATACATCGAGATAATGAAAAATCGGACAAGGTATTTTTCTAAAAAATAGTTGTTGTTATCAAGATTCCCCTGCCAATGCCAAAGTAAGTACACTGATACGTAATCCGGGTATGCCACGAAAGGCATCAGCGCAAGAAACAACCGTAGCCCCTGTTGTCAGCACATCATCCACCAACAAAAGATGCTTTCCTTCCAAGCCATCGGGGAAAATACAGGCAAACAAATTTCGCACGTTTTCCCATCTTGCATATTGTCCTTTATGCGTCTGCGTATCAGTATATCTGCTTCTTATCACAACTTTAGTGTTCATAGGAATACCTGTCACCACCGAAACTCCCCGTGCCAAGCATTCACTCTGATTATACCCCCTTAAACGTTTTTTACGTTGATGTAACGGGACAGGAACAATCAAATCTATCCCATCAAAAAAATGAGAACACATAAGTTCAGATGCCATCATCCGCCCCATCACTTCACCCACTTCTTGATTACCATGATATTTCAGTTCATACAACAACTGTCGGACATTCCCTCCCTTTGCATAATAAAGAAAAGAGGTGGCATGCTCCACCGGTATTTTTCCCCAGAAGTTACATTCTACAATATTATCTTTCCGTAAATGAAATTGAGTACGCGGAAGCCTTGACAAGCATTTCAAGCAAAGCACTCTCTCCCCTGATATAAGCTGCCGCCCACAAAGCAGACAACTATGTGGGAAAAATAAATTCCAAAGATCAGTCCAAATAGACATCATCTTCTCCGGTTTGTTTCACACAACGGCAAACAGCCTCTATTTCAAATCCTCTACCAACAGCAAAACGAATCAATTTCCCATTCCGTTCGTATTCCGTACATGCTTTCACTCTACTTCTTTTCTGCTCGATCAAGCCAGACAGAATCTCCACATACTCCCGTTCATCTATCTCCTCCAACCCTTCGGCTATAACATCCGCAGGGATCTTCTTCATGCGCAAAGCCTGACTGATTTTCACTCTGCCCCATTGGTTAAAGCGATATTTATCACGAACAAAGGCCGAGCAAAAACGCTTCTGGTCAATGTATCTCTCATCCTGCAAATGCCGAACGATTTTCTCCATCACTTCCGGAGTTGCCCCCCATTGTGATAATTTAGCCTCTACATCCGTTACACAACGTTCCATTGAAGAACAATAAGCTTCTGCCTTATACCTCAACTCATTCTCACTTAATTCTCCTTTCATCTCATTTTTCCGCTTTTATCATTCTATCATTTTGAAAGAGATCTTTCCTCAATTCTATATTTTTGTATCCCAAACCAGCTAGCATATCCACCGTCTCCCGGCCATATTCCTGATTAATTTCAAAATAAAGCCTTCCACCAGACACTAACATATCCCTACCCAATTCTGCTATTTTCCGATAAAACAGCAATGGACTATCATCCGGCACAAACAAAGCCAATTCCGGCTCCCACTCCAAGACATTAGCACTCATATTCGCTTTCTCCTTTTCTGTAATATAAGGTGGATTGCTGACAATGACATCAAACTGCTCACCGGCAGGAGAAGCAAGCAGCACATCCCTTTGCTCAAGAGTTACACGAACGCCGTTCCGCCTGCAATTACGTTCTGCAACTTGCAACGCCTTTTCTGAGACATCCCATGAAACGACCTCCGCCTCTTCCAGATTCTTGGTCAAAGAAACAGCGATACAACCACTCCCCGTACCAATATCCAATATTTTAACCCGACCATACTTATGTTCCCGTATAATCCAATCTACCAACTCCCCCGTTTCCGGACGTGGAATCAATACATGTTTATTCACTTCAAAAGTAAGACCATAAAACTCTTCAGTGCCTATTATATATTGAATAGGTTCTAGTTTTTGCAGACGGACCAGAATATCATCCAACCGTTTCTGCTCATTCACTGAAAAAGTAGTATCTTTGCCTGCATACAATTCAACAACAGACATACCGAAGACTTGTGTAAGCAGCAATTTAGCCATAGGTACAAGTTCTGTATCGGGGTAATACCCCTGCAAGGTTTGTTTTATGTAAGATACAACAGGATTCATAGTGTCATTTTATATGCAAAAGTAAGAATTTAAACAAGACTGTTATGACAAAAGATGAAAAATATATTTCCCGTTGTCTGCAACTGGCACACAACGGACTCTGTAACACAGCTCCTAATCCGATGGTAGGTGCTGTCATCGTATATCACGATACCATTATTGGAGAGGGCTACCACATCCGTTGCGGAGAGGCACATGCCGAAGTAAACGCCATACGTTCCGTTAAAGACGAAAATCTGTTGAAGGAATCAACCATTTACGTAAGTCTGGAACCATGCTCCCATTATGGGAAGACCCCTCCCTGCGCCGATCTGATTATAGAGAAGAAATCCCCAAGTCGTGATAGGCTGCATGGACCCGTTTTCTCTGGTAGCCGGCAGAGGTATCGAAAAACTGCGCAAAGCCGGTATTGAAGTAACTGTAGGTGTATTAGAGGAGGAATGCCGGCACCTGATAAGACGCTTCATTACATTCAACACACTCAAACGCCCATACATAACCTTAAAGTGGGCAGAATCTACCGATGGTTTCATCGATATAAACCGCACAGGAGGAAAACCGATCAAACTATCCAATCCACTGACCAGCATGCTGGTACACAAAAAACGCGCCGAACATGACGCTATATTAGTAGGACGACGCACGGCATTACTTGACAATCCCTCCTTATCCACCCGGAATTGGTACGGCAAGCATCCCGTACGCCTGGTAATAGACAAAGAATTGACATTACCGCGAGACCTGGAACTTTTCAGTGGCAGGATAAAGACATTCGTGTTCACCCGAAAATCCCCCCATCAGCCAAACACATTAACAGAATACATATCTTTGGATTTTAGCAAAGACATCCTGCCGCAAATAATGGAAGTATTATATCAGAAAAAAATACAATCACTTCTAGTAGAAGGAGGAAGTATTTTATTACAGTCTTTCATAGATTCCAGTCTATGGGATGAAGCCTTCATAGAAAAGGTTCCACTGTGTTTGAAGAATGGGATAGAGGCACCTTCTATTCAAAAAAAATACTTTAAATTGAATAAAATATACTTTGGAAGAGAAATAATGCATGCCGTCCATCCACAAAACCAAAGACAAAATGTGGCTGATTGACAGAGAAAAAGGGCTAGTTTATCTATAAATTAATATAAAACTTGCCCTAAAACTTCTGTATAGAAAAAAATCTTCCTACTTTTGCGACTTGTAACAATAGACTCATTTGCAAATGAAAATAAAGTTTTTGACTGTCATCACAAGTCTGCTTACTGCAGCTTTTATGATTACATCTTGCTTGGACGACAACGAAGTAGAAACAGAATATAGTTCAGAATCAAGCATTACCGCTTTTGCTATAAAAGATAAAATTGAAACTCAATATACCGAAAAGGTTAATGGCAAAGATACAACGCTGACATTCACCGTTGATGGTACCAAATACCCTTTTGCCATCGACCAAGGCACAAGACATATCTACAATGTAGACTCCCTGCCAGTCGGTACAGACATCAGCAAAGTTGTAGTCAGCATAACATCAGATGGTATCGGAGTTTTTATTGTTGCAGAGGACAAAGATTCGTTGTGGAATGAAACCGACTCCTTGAATTTCGAAAAACCTATCCAATTTAAAGTTATGGCAATGAGCGGAGTCTATGGGCCTATTTATAAAGCTGAGATTAATGTACATAAACAAGTTCCCGACTCATTGCAGTGGAGCCATAGAGGAAGTAGTTTCGACAACACCATCCAGGCACAAAAAGCAGTCACATTAGGAGATTATATTTATGTTTTCGCACAGCAAGACAATGGTGCCGCTGTTACAAGCACCCACATCAATGATGGAGGAACCTGGACACCCTTACAGGCTTTACCTGAAAATATGCTAAATGCGGACTATTCTTCTGCCATGGCATGGGGAGACAAATTATACATACTTGCCGACAATGACCTGTACTGTTCCTCTGATGGAAAAAGCTGGAGCAAGATTGGCACTAACACCAAATTCGAGAAGCTGATTGCCGGCGTTCATTCAGAATATAACCGCAAATTGTACGCCATAGACACCAACAATCATTTTATGGAAAGTACGGATGCTATGGCGTGGGATACTAATGGAGAGGTTCCGGCCAATTTCCCGAAAAATCAGATATCATACACAGCTTACCCGTTGGTAACCAATAAATCCATAGACCGTATGGTACTAATGGGGGAAAATCCCATTGCTACCGACACGACCTCTACTGTATGGACCAGACTGACCACAGAAGACAGTTGGGCAGATTATCCTACAGCCGCATACGATAGTTTTTATTGTCCCAAGCTGCTAATATAGCCATGATTCATTACAACGACCAATTATACGCTTTCGGTGGTCCGGGCAAAAGTTTCGGTAAGGACATTCCCGCCTTCAGCCAATTCTATGAATCAACAGATCAAGGCGTTACATGGAAACCTGTTTCTAGATATGTATTTTTCCCAACAGAATTCCCCGATCTATACCATCAGGCAGACGGCAACTATTCTTATGTTATAGACAAAAATAACTTTTTGTGGATTATATGGAGCCGAAGTGGAGAAGTATGGAGGGGAAGAATCAATAAGTTGGGATTCGATTCCAAGGAATAAAGTCAAAGAGAGTCATATAAAATAGATTGCGACATGCCATATAGAGAGCAAATAGACAAAAGCCGTATACCTGCCCATGTAGCCATTATAATGGATGGAAATGGAAGATGGGCTAAACAACGTGGACAGGCACGTAGCTTCGGACATCAAGCCGGTGCAGAAACTGTACACATCATAGCAGAAGAAGCGGCTAGACTGGGAGTCAAATACTTGACACTATATACTTTCTCTACCGAAAACTGGAATCGCCCGGTAGATGAAGTCGCTGCTCTGATGAGTCTTCTGATGGACTCCATTGAAGAAGAAACTTTCATGAAAAACAACATCAGTTTTCGCATTATCGGTGATACGGCAAAGTTACCGGTAGAAGTTCTGGAACGATTGAACCAATGTATTGAACACACCTCAATCAATACCGGCATGTGTCTGACACTTGCTTTAAGCTACTCTTCCAAATGGGAAATAACAGAAGCGGTAAGACAAATAACGATCAAGATTCAAAACAACAAACTAGCCATTGACGACATCGATGACAATTTGATAAGTGCGCATTTAAGTACAAACTATATGCCCGATCCAGATTTGCTTATACGTACCGGAGGAGAAATCCGCCTTAGCAACTATCTGCTTTGGCAATGTGCTTATTCCGAACTATATTTTTGTGAAACGTTCTGGCCGGATTTCCGCGAAGAAGAATTTTGCAAAGCCATTTATGATTATCAGAAAAGAGAACGCCGTTTCGGCAAAACCAGTGAACAAATATAAAGTTAGATAAAATGCTATATCGTATTTCACTTATACTATTAACGCTTACATGCCTATTTTGCTTTTCAACAGGCAGTTACGCCCAAGAAGCAAACGTAGAAGAAAACGACAATCCAGTCATACTTTATTCTGGAACGCCCAAGAAGTATGAAATCGGCGGAATCAAAGTAGAAGGCGTAAAAAACTATGAAGATTATGTATTGATCGGACTTTCAGGACTATCGGTAGGACAGACCATTGTTGTTCCGGGAGATGACATTACCACAGCTGTAAAACGTTATTGGCGACACGGACTGTTCTCTGATGTACAAATCATAGCTGAAAAAATTGTTGGAGACAAGATCTATTTAAAAATCATCCTGGCTCAACGTCCACGTATTGCGACATTCGTTACCACGGCGTAAAGAAAAGCGAGCGTGAAGATTTGGAAGCCAAACTAGGTTTGGTAAAAGGAAGCCAGATTACTCCCAACTTGATAGACCGTGCTAAAATATTAATCAAGAAACATTTCGATGAAAAAGGTTTTAAAAACGCCGAAGTGACTATTGTAGAGCGTGATTTGGCTGACAATAAAGACCAAGTGGATGTTGATGTAATGATTGACAAGAAAGAAAAGGTAAAAGTCCACAAGATCACCATTGACGGCAACACTGTGTTGAGTGACAAGAAGTTAAAGCGTGTCATGAAGAAGACGAATGAGAAAAACAAACTTGTCAACCTCTTCCGTACCAAAAAGTTCATTGAAGAGAAATACGAAGAAGACAAACAGCATATCATCGACAAATACAACGAATTAGGTTACCGCGACGCACAAATTGTTGTGGACAGCATTTCTCCATACGATGACCGTACCGTCGATGTGTATATGAAAATAGAAGAAGGTGACAAATACTATCTGCGCAACGTGACATGGGTAGGTAACACCATTTATGCTTCGGACTGGCTGAACGAGCAACTCCGTATGAAAAAAGGAGATGTTTATAACCAGAAATTAATGACTGAGCGTCTAACCGGTGATGAAGACGCTATCGGTAACTACTACTATAATAAAGGATACGTATTCTACAACCTTGACCCGGTAGAAGTAAACATAGACGGTGACTCCATTGACTTGGAAATGCGTATTCAGGAAGGTCCTCAGGCCTCTATCAGCAAAGTGCGCATCAACGGTAACGACCGTTTGTATGAAAACGTGGTACGCCGTGAGTTAAGAACCAAACCGGGAGATCTGTTCAGCAAAGAAGCATTGGAACGTTCCTATCGTGAGATAGCCCAAATGGGACATTTCAACCCTGAAAATATCCAGCCGGATGTTCAACCGGATCCTACCAATGGTACAGTAGACATCAACTGGAATCTGGAGTCTAAAGCAAATGACCAGGTAGAGTTCTCGGCAGGTTGGGGACAGACCGGTGTTATCGGTAAATTAAGTTTGAAGTTCACGAACTTCTCTATGGCAAACTTGTTCCATAAGAGTGATAACTACCGAGGATTCCTGCCACAAGGTGATGGGCAGACATTGACCATCAGCGGACAGACCAACGGTAGTTACTACCAGTCATATAGTGTATCGTTCTTTGACCCGTGGTTTGGCGGGAAACGTCCGAATTCATTCTCTGTTTCGGCTTTCTACTCCATACAGACAGATATCAGCAGTAACTACTATAACTCAGCTTATATGAATAATTACTATAATTATTACAGCGGTTATGGTAATTATTATGGTGGATATAACAACTACGAGTCTTATTATGACCCCGACAAATCTATCCAGATGTATGGAGCATCCATCGGTTGGGGTAAGCGTTTGAGGTGGCCGGATGACTACTTTACCCTGTCAGCCGAACTCTCTTACCAACGATTTATATTGAAAGACTGGAGCTACCTGTATATCAAGTTGAACAACGGAGAGTATATGTCAACCGGTAATTGCAACAACTTGAGTTTGAATCTAACTCTGGCACGTAACTCTACGGACAACCCGATTTTCCCGCGTCGCGGTTCTGAATTCTCGGCTTCCGTACAGTTGACTCCTCCGTACTCATTGTTCAGTAACAAGGACTACTCGGTATACGGTAAAGATGATTATGATGAAGCTGCAAGCATGTTCAACTGGATTGAATACCATAAATGGAAATTCAAATCAAAGACCTATACCGCCCTTACAGGAGGTCAGAAATGTCCGGTTATTATGACACGCGCAGAATTCGGCTTGCTGGGTCACTATAACAAATACAAAAAATCACCTTTTGAAACATTCTACATGGGTGGTGACGGTATGACAGGCTATAGCACCAGCTACGCTTCCGAAACCATTGCACTGCGTGGTTACGAAAACGGTTCATTGACCCCTTATGGTAGTGAAGGCTACGCTTACGTACGTTTAGGTGCAGAATTAAGATACCCGTTGATGCTGGAGAATTCGACCAGTATCTATGCGCTAGGCTTCATCGAAGGAGGTAACGCATGGACAGATGTAAGCAAGTTCAATCCGTTCCAGTTGAAACGCTCGGCAGGTGTCGGTGTCCGTATCTTCCTGCCGATGATTGGTATGATGGGTATTGACTGGGCATATGGTTTCGACAAGATTAACGGCTCCAGCCGTTATAGTGGAAGCCAGTTCCACTTTATCCTAGGACAAGAGTTTTAATAACTAAAAACAAAGTGATTATGAAAAAGGCTATCCTATTATCTCTATTGTTTGTGGCTTGTGTATTCACAGCCAGCGCTCAAAAGTTTGCCTTGATTGATATGGAATATATCCTGAAGAATATTCCTGCATACGAACAGGCGAATACCCAACTGAATCAAGCTTCACAACAATATCAAAGTGAGGTGGAGGCGAAAGCAAAAGAAGCGGAAACACTTTATAAAGAATACCAGAAAGCCTCGGCTTCCCTGTCGGCCGCACAGAAAACGCAAAGAGAAGAAGCAATTGTGGCAAAAGAAAAGGAAGCAGCCGAACTGAGAAAGAAATATTTCGGTCCTGAAGGAGAAATGGCCAAAAAACAAGAAGCATTAATCGCACCTATCAAGATAAAATCTATGAAGCGGTAAAACAGATTTCAGAGCAAAAAGGATATGCGGCAGTAGTAGACAGAGGCTCTGCCCAAAGTATTATTTTCGCGTCTCCAAGCATTGATATCAGCAATGAAGTGCTCTCAAGATTAGGATATTCAAATTAATTTCCTACATTTGCAACCGATAATCCAAATTTGCAATAACTAATAAAAAATAGAACTATGTTGAAAAAAATTGCTTTACTACTTTTACTCATCGTTCCGATGAGTGTATTTGCTCAGAAATTCGGGCATCTTAAATCTGCAGATGTACTTACTGTCATGCCGGAATTTACAAAGGCTCAGACTGACATCCAAGCTATGCAGAAACAATATGAGGATGAAATGAAACGTGCGACTGATGAACTGACCAAAAAATATACTGAATACCAACAGGAACAAGCCAACCTTCCTAAGAACATTCAGGAAAGACGGCAGAAAGAATTGCAGGAATTACAGGAAAAAGGAATGCAGTTCCAACAAGACGCACAACAGCAATTGCAGAAATCATACGCTGATATGATGGAACCTATCTACAAAAAAATTGAGGATGCCATCAAAGCAGTAGGCCAGGAAGGTGGATATACTTATATCTTTGATTTGAACAGAACAGAAATTCCCTACGTAAATGAAGCGCAGTCCACAGATGTAACTGCTGCTGTCAAAGCTAAAGTAGGAATCAAATAATTAAGTTAAAGACCTTTACAGGCACGGATTACACAGATTTCATAGGTTTCGAAACGTGAACATCCGTGTAATCGTGCCTGTATTATATAGCTATACTGCCATGATCCCATCTCTCCCCCCTTCAACCGGCCCTATCGGTGTATTCGACTCCGGCTACGGTGGTCTAACCATTCTGGACAAAATACGCGGACTGATGCCTGAATATGATTATATCTATTTGGGAGACAGCGCACGCTGTCCATACGGACCGCGCTCCTTTGAAGTTGTTTACGAATTTACCTTGCAAGCCGTAAGCAAACTGTTCGAACTAGGATGCCCTTTGGTGATATTAGCATGCAACACAGCATCGGCAAAAGCCTTACGCACCATCCAGCAGATCAATCTTCCGGTAATAGACGCTACCCGCAGAGTACTCGGGGTCATCCGGCCTACAGCAGAATGTATAGGAGAAATCACCCGAAGCCGGCACGTAGGCATACTGGCCACAGCCGGTACCATCAAATCCGAATCCTATCTTTTGGAAATACATAAATTATCTCCCGACATTGTGGTAACAGGAGAAGCCTGTCCCATGTGGGTTTCCTTAGTAGAGAATAATGAATATCAATCGGAAGGAGCCGACTATTTCGTCAAACAACATATCAACCGGCTGCTGGATAAAGACCCGATGATTGACACCATCATACTGGGATGTACCCATTATCCGTTACTGCTTGATAAAATAAGACAGTTTACTCCCGGACATATCCGCATCATCGCACAAGGAGAATATGTAGCCCGAAGTCTGCAGGACTATTTGAATCGCCATCCTGAAATGGACGCACGTTGCGAAAAAGGAGGAAAATGCCGCTTCCTTACCACCGAAAGTGAAAACAAGTTCGAGGAATCCGCTTCCATCTTCTTAGGTCGGCAGGACATAAAAGTAGAAAGCATAGCATTGGAATAACTTTCTTCCGGTTTACCTGTTATATATACCATCCATAACGCTTAATTCATGAAGATATGTATACAAATAAAGTAAAGAAGATAGCTGCGGTACACGATTTATCCGGTGCAGGACGAGTATCTCTCACCGTCGTTATCCCTATCCTCTCATCCATGGGCTTTCAAGTCTGCCCTCTGCCCACAGCCGTATTATCCAGCCACACCCAATACCCGCACTTCTCCTTCTTGGACCTCACGGACGAGATGCCCAAGATTATCAACGAATGGAAGCAACTGAAGATACAGTTTGACGCTATCTATACAGGCTATTTGGGCTCTCCCCAGCAAATACAAATCGTATCCCGGTTTATTGATGATTTCCGACAACCTGACAGTCTGGTTATGATAGATCCTGTTTTGGGAGATAACGGGAAATTATATGCCAACTTCGATGAACAAATGATTATGGAGATGCGCCATCTCATCCGGAAAGCCGATGTTATCACACCTAATATGACCGAACTCTTTTATCTGCTTGACAAACCTTATAAAGCAGAGAATACGGACGCGGAACTGAAAAACTATCTGCACGAAATATCAGAACACGGTCCCGGTATCGTCATTATCACCAGCGTACCCGTACAAGATGACTCGCACAAGACTTCCGTATATGCATACGACAGGCAAGGAGACCGTTATTGGAAAGTTACTTGCCCCTACCTGCCTGCTCATTACCCCGGCACAGGTGATACATTTACCAGTGTGATAACCGGCTCACTGATGCAGGGAGACAGCCTGCCTATCGCCTTGGACCGCGCCACACAGTTCATCCTGCAAGGCATCCGCGCCACTTTCGGATATGAATATGATAACCGAGAAGGAATTCTGCTAGAGAAGGTATTGCACAATCTGGATATGCCAATCCAGATCAGCAGTTATGAACTGATTTGAGGATCCCGAAAGTAGAAGATTTGTCCCCCGGGGAAGGAAGCTTGTACCAAGCCCTATTACTCCGACGATTAAGGTCGTTTTTCCTTATAGCTAACCCTTATCATACAGTTAACTACTACAGACTCCGGCAGTGGACTGTACAGTCTACTGCAAGAGTTTATACAGTCCACTATATCAGACTGTACAAACCACCGGAAGAGACTATAGTACACAACCATAAAAAAGAACTTAACCATAAAACAAAATAGGGTTAACCACAAAGAAGAAAAGACTTAACCAGATAAAGCCATAAGCCAAAAGACGAAAAGAGTAAAACCAAAGAAAGCAGCCAAATCGTACCGTGCAAACCAACAAACATCAGCCGTATCAACAATAATAAATAAATTACCTGCCCAGCAGCCTGCGGCTGAGATAACGCACGGGATACCACACAGAAAGAAAGCCCACCACCAGCACAGTGACAAAAACTATAACAATATCCCATGCATGGACACTGACCGGATAGGCATCCACCACAAAATTGCCACCGGAGTTACCACCTCCCAGCGAAAGCAATCCGAATTCCTGCTGGATAAAACAAAGGATCAAGCCCAGTGCCACTCCGATAACCGCACCCATCAATGAAATCATACGCCCCTCGAACAGAAATATACGCGTAATCAACTTGTCGCTGGCCCCTAAATTGCGCAATGTCACTACATCTGCCTTCTTATCTATAATCAGCATGGACAATGAGCCTATCACATTAAAGCAGGCTATCATCAGGATAAAGGTAAGGAAAATATAAGAGATCAGCTTCTCTATCTCCATAATGCGGAAAGTATCCGCTTGCTGCTCATACCGGTCCTGCACCCGGAAATCATCTCCCAATATTTTCTGTATCTTCGATTTTACACTCCCTGCATCTACATCCGGCTTCAATTTCAATTCTACCGAACTCACTTCTGTGTCATACTGAAACAACCTACGGGCAAATTGGAGGGAAGTCAAAATGTAAGAAGAGTCATACTTCTGTTGGTTCACCGCAAAAACAAGGCCGCTGGAATATAAATCGGCAGAGTTAAAGCTGGAAGCAGGATTGGCCATATTGACTTTAACTCCCCGTTTGGGAGCATAAATCTCTAGCGGATCGAGGAATTTGATACCCGTTCCCAAGATAGAAACCAATTCTATGCCGGGAATGGCATAATCTACCACTTCATCATGCAACACGAATTGCCCCCGGCCGAAAAGGATACTGTCAATAGCGGTCAGATCCTCGAAATTATCTTCAATTCCTTTAATCACCGCCATGGTCTGACGATCTTTATACTGAACCATCGCATTCTCTTCCAAAGACTCAGAAAAACAGCGATCTCCGGCATCCGGCGCAAAGCTTCTATACGCGCTTCTTGTCCGTCAAAAACCTTTCCGGTGACAGCCGTAATTTTCAGCTCCGGTCAAAAGCCGTAAAGAAAGTAGCTACCAGATCCTGGAAGCCGTTAAAAACAG
>ENA-OQBT01000960-OQBT01000960.1-human-gut-metagenome-genome-assembly--contig:-NODE-960-length-14018-cov-4.265640_pt1 | contig 14018 bp, 15 predicted proteins | sample MGYA00242749_ERZ504557 | MGnify/ENA primary metagenome ERZ504557 (study PRJEB26092, sample SAMD00036243) | human gut metagenome | host: Homo sapiens | study: EMG produced TPA metagenomics assembly of... | reverse complement strand
ACGGACCGTGGGCAGCTGCGCGACATGGCGCGCGCACGTGCATGATCGGCGCGGTCGGGCGCGATGCGTTTGGCACGTCGCTCGTGGCGGGGCTCCAAGATGGCTGGCGTGGACTGTGACTTTGTGGCGCGTCGTGATGATGTGGAGACGGGAACGGCGACCATCATTCGCTGTGAGGGCGACAACCGCATTGTGCTGTCGCCGGGCGCCAATCATGCGCTTGCGGGCGAGGACGTTGCCCGCGCGCTGAGACGCCTGGTGGCCGATGAGCTCGACGGCGACGCCAGCGAGATTGCCCCGGCTGCCGGAAGCGTCTTTATCGCCCAGGGCGAATGTGACCTTGCGGCGACTGCCGAGGCGCTTGTTTGCGCTCACGAGCTGGGGTTCTATACGGTCTTTAATCCAGCGCCTGCCTGTGAGTTGCCTGCGGAGGTCTGGTCTGCAGTCGACCTGGTCTGCCCCAACGAGACTGAGTGCCAGGTGCTGACGGGCATCTTGCCCGCGGATGATGCGAGCTGCGTCGCGGCGCTCAATGCCCTGCTCGCCAAGGGTGCTGGAGCTGCGGTCATCACGTTGGGCGGCGCCGGGTCGGTTACGCTTGGCGATGACGGCGAGCTGCTGCGCATGCCGGCGCTTTCGAGTGCGGTGTGCGATACGACGGCCGGCGGGCGGATACATTTATCGGTGCGCTTGCTGCAGCTCGTCTGGAGGGCCTGCCGCTCTTTGAGTGCATGGCGGTGGGCGCACGCGCCGCGGCGGTGACGGTGTCGCGCCTGGGCGCACGGCAGTCGATTCCCACGCGAGCCGAAGTTGAGCGCGTGTTTGATTTAGACGATTTAGTACAAGACGGAGAAGCGGAGTAGAACAATGGCAATTAAGAAGCTGATCTTGATCTGGATATGGGTGTGGACGATGCGATGGCGCTTGCCTATGCCATCGCGAGCCCCGAGGTGGAGCTCGTCGGCATTACCACGTGCTTTGGCAACGTGCGCGTCGACCAGTCGGCGCATAACTGCTTGGCGGTGCTCGACCTGTTGGGTCGTCCCGAGGTGCCGGTGTACCTGGGTGCCGACCGTCCTCTGCAGGCGACTGAGCCTATACGCCGCCGGCGTCCACCGCGCTCATTCACGGCAAGAACGGCATCGGCGGCGCGAGCGTGCCGGCGTCGCCCTACGAGCCGGTGGGGGCGACGTCTGCCGACGGTAACGCTGCGGTCGATTATTTGATCGATGCCGCGCGCACCTATGGTCCCGATCTGTCTACGTAGCGACCGGCCCGCTCTCCAACCTGGCGCTTGCCTGGAGCGCGATGCGGCAGCGGTGATGTCTATCGGCCGCGTGGTGGTTATGGGCGGCGGCCCTGACCGTGCCCGGCAACGTGAGCGCGGGCGCCGAGGCCAACATGGCAAGTGATCCCGAGGCGGCCGACGCCGTGCTGCGTTCGGGCCGCAAGCTCACCATGGTGGGCCTGGACGTGACGCATCGCGTGGTGCTCACGCGTCGCGACATTGCCGGCTGGACGGGCTCGGGCACCATGGCCGGTTGCGCGTTTGCGAGCATGGTGGAGCACTATATTGGCTCGTACGAGATGAACGCCCCCTACCTTGGTGCTGCGCCGCTGCACGATCCGCTTGCCGTCGCCGTGGCGATTGACCCCACGCTCGTGGGCGCGCTCGGCTGTAACCTGCGCGTCGACCTGCTCGGCGAGTATCGCGGCCGCACCATCTGCGATGAGCGCCGTGTGGCCGACCCCGACAAGAGCGCACTCGTGCGCTGACTGTTGACGCTCCGCGCTTCCTGTCCGAGTTCAAGACGCGCATGGCCCGCATCCTAGGCTAGGCTCGGGATCGAAGCACGCCCATCTGCTCGATGTGGCCGCTGGCGGGCCGACATCTACCGTTCGCCAGCCCGATGGTCCCCGGGGCGGGGAGAGCGCTATAATGCATTCTGCATCTTGGATTGTTACTCCTGTGTGGAGGCATGCCCAAGAGCAATACAACACGGATTGTTACGTAAGGCATGACCGCAATAGCACTGCTATTGGCTATCATGCCTTTTTCTGTGAGTGTTCTTGAAAGGAGGTTCACCATGCTTGCAATTAAAAAGCTTAACAACAACGCGGTTCTTTGCCGTGACGGACAGGGGCGAGATGTCATCGCCATGGGCAGGGGCGTCGGTTTCGGCGGAGATTTTCCTCGAGAGCTCCCTCTTTCTAAAATCGAGCATACGTTTTACGACATTGATCCTAAAGGACAAGATGTCATGAGGGATCTTCCCTCGGATATCGTGATGTTTGCGGCGAAAGTTATGGACATCGTTGCCAACGAACTGCCCTACGACCTCTCGACCAATGCGACGCTGTTCATGGCTGATCACCTGTCGTTTGCCGTTGCGCGAGCCCAAAAGGGGGTCCGCATCGCGATGCCTCTTGCCTATGAAGTGCGGGAGACGTATCCGAAGGAATACAAGGCTGCCCAGTTTATCGTCATGCGACTCGAGAAGGAGCTCGGAGAGCGGCTTCCCAAGGATGAGATTGCCAGTATTGCGATGAATCTCGTGAACGCACGGGTTGTTGAAGCCGTCAAAGCCACGGCCGAGCCCGCAAAGCAGTTCGACGATATGCTCGAGGACGTTATCGAGATTCTCGAAAGCGATTTCCGCATTATTGTCGACCGCGATTCCTTTGATTTCACCCGCTTCGCCACGCATCTGCGGTACCTGTTCAAGCGCATTCAAGCCGGCGAGTCGCTGAACAGCGCCAACATGCAGATGTACAAGAACTTTCGTGAGGAGTTTCCGCAGTTGGCAGAGTGCGTGAAGCATATCGGTTCCTATTGTCGTGAAACGTGGGACGCCACGCTCTCCGAGGAGGAGGAACTCTATCTGATGATCCATCTCAACCGGATCATCTCCAAAAAAGGATTGTAACCCGTAGCCATTCGGGCATGACCTTTGCCGATTCGAACAGTAAGCCAAAGATTGTGCAAAGGAGGCCAAATGAATGGCAAATTACAAAAAGGTGGCAGAGCAGATTCTCTCCACTGTGGGCGGGGCGGAAAACGTGGCTTCGGTTACGCATTGCATGACGCGCCTGCGCTTCAACCTCAAGGATGAAAGCCTCTCGAATGATGAGAAGCTTGAGGACATCTCGTCTATCATCAGCGTCGTGCACGCCGGAGGGCAGGTGCAGCTGGTGGTCGGGCCCACGGTCGACAAGGTCTACGACGAGGTTTGTAAGCAGGGCGGATTCGAGGTCACGGTATCGATTGACGAGGAACTCGATGGCCCTCAGCTTAGCTGGAAGGAGCGCTTGGCGCCCAAGCACCTCTTCAATCAGCTGCTCGATGCCGTGAGCGGCGCTATCACCCCGATCCTTCCGATCTTTTGTGTCGCCGGTATCTTCAAGATGCTCGTTATTCTGTTTGGGCCCGAAGGCGCCGGTTTTATGTCCGAAACGAGCGACCTGTATCGGATCCTTTCCCTGGTGGGCGATGCGGCGTATTACTACTTCCCGGTGTTTGCCGCCTATAGCTCGGCTAAGAAGTTCAAAACGAGTCCTGTGCTGGCACTGCTCATCGCTGTTGTGATGATTTATCCCGACATGCTCGCTATTGTTGAGGACGGAAAGCCTTTCAGCGTCTTCGGCATCCCCATGCAGCTCGTCAACTACACCCAGGCTGTTCTTCCGGTCATCTTCATCACCTGGGCCCAGTCCTATGTTGAGCGCTTCTTTAAGAAGATCTCGCCTGATATGTTGCGCATTCTGATCGTACCCGTGGGTACGGTGCTCGTGATGTTGCCGGTCGCGCTGTGCCTCTGCGGCCCTGCCGTCCAATTTGTCATGGGCCTTGTGGTCGATTTCATCATTTGGCTCGCCTCTGTTGCCGGTCCCGCTGCGACCGCGGTTATCGGCGCATTCTGGAATCTGATCATCGCCACCGGCATGCACGTGCCGATCTATACCGCCATATTGCCCGCCGCGCTCCAGAACGGTTACGACGCCATCTTATACCCCGGCACCGCGGTTGTAGCCTACACCACGCTTGCCATCGCGCTCGCCTATGGCCTGCGCGCTAAGGACAAGGAGAGTCGAGCCACGGGCTGGAACTTGTTCATCACCTATGCCTTCGGTCGCGTGAGTGAGCCCATCATCTACGGCATCCTGTTTCGCGACAAGAAGGCTCTTGCCTGGAACATGATTGGTGGTGCTGTCGGTGGTCTGCTGGTAAGCCTTCTTCATGCCAACGTCTATATCTTCACTGGCGTTGGTTTCCCATGGATGAACGTGCTCATGTTTGCTCAGGATATCATCCTGGCACCATCGGGTGTCTTGCTGGCGGTGCCGTGACGTTTGCGTTGGCGATGATTTTTGGATTTGAAGGACAGGAGAAGATGCCGTTGAAGTCCAAGAGCGGCGATTCTGAGCCGTTGAATCCGTCGAGGCATAAGAGGCTACTACACAAATATGCTCCCCAGCCGTTGCGCGGTCCGACCCCTTGGCCGCGCAACGGTACTGTGCTGTTGCGCGGCACTTGCCGAGTCCGTTGCGTTCGACAGTGTGGGCCGGGAATTTGATAGAAAGGACGACACCATAATGTTTAGAGAAGATTTTTTATGGGGCGGGGCTCTGGCTGCAAACCAGTGCGAGGGAGGATGGAACGAAGGCGGTCGCGGTTTAGCCAATTCCGACATGCTGCCGTTTGGCGATCAACGCATGGACGTCATGCGGGGAGACCTTGATCCGCGTGCGTTGGCACCCGACAGCTTCTATCCCGCTCGCAAGGGCATTGATTTTTACCATAGGTACAAGCAGGATATTGAACTGTTTGCCCAGATGGGTTTTAAATGCCTGCGCTTATCAATCGCCTGGAGCCGCATTTTTCCCAAAGGAGACGAAGCCGAGCCCAATGAAGAAGGCCTTGCCTTTTACGAGGATGTTTTTAGGACGTGTCGCGCGCATGACATTGAGCCTTTGGTGACGCTCAACCACTATGATGTCCCCATGCATCTCGTCGATGCGTATGGCGGATGGCGCGATCGCAGGTTGGTCGACCTGTTCGAGCGATATTCGCGTACCGTGTTCGAGCGCTATCGTGGATTGGTCAATTATTGGCTGACCTTTAACGAGATCAACATCATGACGCAGGCGTGCTTTATGGCGGCGGGGATCATCTTCGAGCAAGGGGAGAATCGCTATGCAACGGTTCACACGGCCGTGCACCATGTATTGGTTGCGAGCGCCCGTGCGGTCGGGGCGTGTCATGAACTGTGCCCTGGGGCGAAGATCGGTTGCATGCTCAACGCAGGTGTCTTCTATTCGGCTACATGTGATCCGGACGATGTGCTGGCTGCGCAGGCTGAGAATCGCAGCCATTACATGTTTACCGACGTCCAGGTGCGCGGTGCGTACCCGAGCTATGTTCTCAAGGAATACGCCCGCCATGGTTTTGAGGTGCCCTATCGGGATGATGACCGCGAAGTACTGGCTGCAAACCTGGTCGATTTCGTCTCGTTTTCGTATTACTCGACGCGCGTCGCAAAAGCGCATGCGGAAGGTCAGTTCGATTCGAACCTTCTTCGCTCGGCGCCTAATCCGTATCTAAAACAGGAGCCTTGGGGGAGGTTTATCGACCCCAAAGGGCTGCGCGTCACCATGAATGAAATCTGGGATCGCTATCAAAAGCCGCTGTTCATCGTCGAAAACGGTTTGGGTGCTCCTGATGTGCCGGAAGATTCGGGTGAAATAGAAGACGACTATCGAGTTGAATACCTGCGGGCCACATCGAGGCGATGAGGGAGACCGTCGAGCTCGACGGGGTGGAACTCATGGGATATACCTGTTGGGGCCCGATCGATTTGGTTTCGGTCGCCACAGGACAGATGCGTAAGCGCTACGGGTTTATCTATGTCGATCGAGACGATAGCGGTGCGGGCTCGTTTGAGAGACGTAAAAAGAAAAGCTTCGAATGGTACCGACGCGTAATAGCAAGCAATGGCGAAGACCTTGCGTAATAACGTTAAGATGGACAAATGCGCCCGTTGGGGGAATAGTCGTGCCACTTCGCTTGACAACAGGCTAAACTAGCTATTAAACATTTACTATTCTGTTTAGATTGAATTTGCGGTCGTTTAGTTGCCGAGCCACGGGGCGGTCAAGCCACGATGCTCGGCCGCGACCGATGCTAGGGGGAACGATGGCTAAAGCAAGCGTCCGCGAGATCAGCCGCATTACCGGCTTTTCGCCCGCAACCGTGTCCAACGCGCTCAACCGCAAGCGCAGCGTGAGCGAGGAGACCGCCAAGGTCATCCTGGAGTGCGCGCAGTCGCTTGGCTATCAGCAGTCGACGCAGCTCGAGAGCATCCAGTTTGTGCTTGCGCGCAAGACGGGCGCCATCCTGGACGAGAGCACCTTCCATCCCGCGGTCATCGAGGGCGTGGAGCGCCAGGCGCGTCGCCACGGCATGAGCACGAGCTTTGTCTCGCTCGACTTTAGCGATCTGGACGCCGTGCGCCCGCAGGTCGAGGGCCTGATCGCCGACCCGTCGGCCGCCATCGTGCTGATGGGTACCGAGCTGGGTGAGGAAGACTACGCTTTGTTCGCCAACGCCGCCGCCCACCTGATCGTGCTCGACGGCTGGAGCGATCGCCAGTACTTTGATGCTGTAGTCATTGCCAATACCGATTCGGTGCTGCGTGCCGTGGATTACCTTATCGAGAAGGGCCACAAGCAAATCGGCTACCTGGCAGGCGACCTGCGCATCCGCAATTTCAAGGATCGCGAGCGCGGCTATCGCCAAGCGCTTGAAGATGCAGCCTTGAGGACAATCCGACATGGCGCGTCACGCTGGGCACCACGCTCGAGGGCGCCTATCGCGACATGGGCGCATGGCTCGATACCGTTTCGCATGATGAACTGCCGACGGCTTTCTTTGCCGAGAACGACGTCCTCGCCGTGGGTGCTATGCGTGCGTTGAGCGAGCATGGCATTCGCGTGCCCGAAGATGTCTCGATGATTGGCTTCGACGATCTTTCCGTGGGCGCCTTCTCCAACCCGCCACTCACCACGGTGCATGTTCCCAAGCACGAGGTGGGCGAGATCGCGGTGCGCCGTCTGGTGGGCAACATCCGCAATCCCAAGAGCTATACCTGCAAAACGGCCGTCTCGACCTATTTTGTCGAGCGCCAGAGCGTGCGCGAGCTCTAGGCAGAACGGCGCTTGATGAGCGATGCCCCCAGCTCGATCTTGAGCGGGTGGTGCTCGGCCTCGTCGATAACCTCGACGAGCGCCGTGCGGCGACGGCGCCATATACTCCGAAGGAACATTGAGCGTGGTCAGTTGTGGCTGCACGTAGGTTCCGCCGGCGTTGTTGTCGAAGCCGACGATGCGTACGTCATCGGGCACGCGATAACCACGCTCGATAAAGCTTTCATGGCCCCAATAGCTATATCGTCAAAGACAGCGACGTAGTTTTGGGCGAGGGGTTCGCCCGAATCAATAATGTCGAGCATGTCGGCGTATGCTTCATCTGGAGCGACGGCGAGTTCGTGGATGATGCCGCACTTTTCCGAGCCCGATAGCTGACCGATGGCGTGTTCGTAGGCGAAGCGTCGTTCGGTGAAGTTGCTCACGGTAACGGGCGTCGTTAACAGCCCGGGGACAGATCCATACTTCGAATGCAGGTACTGCACGGCTAGCATCATGCTGGCGGCGTTGTCGATCTTGACCGTATCGACCCAGCGCTCATGCATGAGTCCAACAGCAGCAGAGGCAGTCCAGCGATGCAAACGGCATAAAATCCGATTCGAACATCTCAGTTGCAAGGATGATGACACCATCATATTGCGCTTCGGCGATGTCGGCGATCTGTTGCTGAGTGTTTCGAACGGTGAGTAGTTCACCAGCGAAAACGAGAATCCCGCGTGTCTAAGAGCGCCCTCGACTCCGGCGAGCATATCGGCGAAGAAGGGGCGCGCAAAGATGCGGCGCCGGTTAAAGGCAACCAAGGCAACGGTTCCGCTCTTTTGGCGCTCGAACTTAATCTTGCTAAAGTCGTAACCTAGAGCTTCGGCGGTGCTAAGTACCAGCTGCCGTGTTTTTTCGCTTACGCCGCGTCGATTGTTAAGTGCAAGGGAAACGGCCGCTGCCGAAATTCCCAGCTGGTCAGCGATTTGTTTTGCAGTAACGGCCATGGTGTTTCCTAACGTTTGTGAACTTACCATGAGCTTAACACCAGGCTGTTTATTAAGCTAAATATTTAGTAATTAAACTTAAGAATCAATAGAAGTTAAGTAGCGCCCACAGTAGAGTTTGTCTCAGCAAACGCAACAACAGGGGGGACGAGATGATCAGCGGTATTTTCCAAATGCCCATTACGGATGAGAGTTATCCGTTTTCGAGCGCCGAGCGCTACTGTCATCTGAGCGCAAAGGATTACGTCGAGCGCGAGTATCGCGTTGACGGTACCGCCAACGTGTATCGCACCGCCGACGAAGACGGCGGCGTGGAGGTCATGACTGCCGACGCTCCTTATTCCAATCGGATCGTTGTTCGTGCTCCGAAAGATCCGGCGCAAGCGAGTGGCAATGTGGTCGTGGAGATCATCAATCCCACATCGTTTATGGAAATCGAGCGCATGTGGATTCTGGGTCACGGCGAGTTTGTGCGCTCTGGCGATATCTATGTGGGCATTACCAGCAAGCCCAACACCATCGCTAAGCTCAAGGAATTCAATCCCGATCGCTATGCCTTCATGAGCTGGGCAAACCCAACTCCCGAGCGGCCCTTTGACTTTGATCCGGAACAGCTCGTACGCGACGGCGCGCTTCCCGACATGGACATCTCTTACGAGACTGGCCTGTTTTGGGACATGTTGACCGATCTTGCGTGGCTCTTGCGCGGAGACTCCGACCTTAACCCGATCCGCGACTATCCTCGCCAGGCAATTTGCCTTACAGGATGGTCTCAGTCCGGCGTCTACCTGTTCCGCTACCTTAACAGCTTTGCCTATCGCGAGGAGGTGCGCCGCGACGGCCGCGTGTTTGACGGGTACCTGTCTGGCGGCGGCATCCATTCGATGTGCATTCCTGTCAATCAGTATGAATGCTGCCGGGAATACGCACACCATCTACTGCGTGTGGAGCACGTCGAGGAGCCGTTTATCGCCCTTCAGACCGAAGCGAGAACGGTCGCTTTGAGAGTTGGCGCACGCTTATGCCCGATAGTGACGACCCCGATTTTAAATACCGGCTGTACGAGGTGACGGGTGCTTCCCACGATACGCAGTGGAGCTATGTCGACTATTACCAGGACGACGAGGACCTCAAGCGCATCGATCATTTGCCGGTGTACGTCGGCAAGCACGCCGAGGCAAACGCCTACCCGTCGCAGTACCTCTTCCACGCCGCTTTCCGCAACTTGTTCCGTTGGGTTCGCACGGGTGCAGCTCCGGCAACATGTCCGCGCATTGAGTTGGACGCGAACGGCGAGAACGTAAAGGATGCCTTGGGCAACACCAAGGGCGGCCTTCGCACTTGCCTGCTCGAGCATCCGTTTGCCCGCTATTCCAACACGAGCCTGGTGGAGCCGGGCCAGGGCACGGTCGATAAGACGAGCGACAAGGATGGCCTGTTTGGCATATGGAGTCGTTTTCGGCATCGATGCTCAAGGAGCTGTACGGATCGCTCGAAAACTATCGCGCTCTGTGTGAGCGCGATACGGCGATCGAGGTGTCACAAGGTTTTATTTGTGCCGAGGATGCCCAAGCGATCGTTGACTTTGCCGTGACGTCCGCCATCGAGCGAGGACTGAACTAGTAGGCACCAAGACCAGAAAGGGGTCTGCAATGGATATGACGTTGAATCAAACGCTGCCGCCGAGATGTGGCGTCCGGTTATTCTGACGTTCGAGAGCGCCTGCTCGTTCGACAACCCGTTTTTGGATGTTGAGATTTGGGCGGAGTTCACCGGCCCGAGCGGCAGGGTAATTCGCCGTGAGGCCTACTGGGACGGCGAGCGTATCTATCGCGTGTCGTTTGCTCCGACCGAGCTCGGCGCTTGGAGCTATGTTATCGAGGCTCCCGAGCAGACCGGCCTTAATGGCCGCACGGGCAACGTCGAGGCCGTGCCGTACGAGGGCGAGCTCGATCTGTACCGCCACGGTTTTATCCGCGTTGCAGACGATTCGCGCATGTTTGCCTATTCAGATGGTACGCCGTTCTTTTGGCTGGGCGATACCCATTGGGAGTTTGCCTACCGCGAGAGCTGGGATACGTCGAACCATCCCGGCATGACGAGCCAGTTCCGCGGCATGGTCGACCTGCGCGTTGAGCAGGGCTTTACCGTCTATCAGACCAACCTGCGCTCTGACATGGGCGCAGGAGATCGCTATTGGATTGACGGTGGCATGGCCAAGGGCGTGGAAGATGTGCCTAATGTGGCCTTCTACCAGCGGGAGCTCGACCGCCGCATGGCTATATTGCCGATGCGGGCTTAGTGAACGCACTTGGGCAAGCGTGGGCGTTTGCCATTCTCGGCGAGTATGCCGTGGAACACCAAAAGCACCTCGCCCGCTACCTGGTGGCGCGCTACGGTGCATATCCGATGGTGTGGACGCTTGCCGGCGAGGTTGCCGGATACCGCAAAGAAGGTCGAGCCGCCATGCTTGACGGCTGGCGTGAGGTCGCCTTGGAGATTGAGGCACGCGACGGCTATGGTCATCTGGCGACGGCGCACTATACCAACGAGCGCCCCTTTGCCGATTACTACCAGGATGAACCCTGGATGGACTTTACGCTCAACCAGGCCGGTCACGGCGATTACCTCATCAAGGCAAGCGACTACTTTGACTATCTGGCAGCTCATGACGACAAGCCCTTCGTTGAGGGCGAGGCGCTCTACGAGTTTTGCTCGACGCTCGAGGAGATGGGTACGCGCCTGTGCACCGCAGACATGCTGCGCCGCGTGGCGTATATCTGCATGCAGGCCGGCGGCGCCGGCTATACCTACGGAGCCCAGGGAATCTGGGACAACGTGTGGGAAAGCCCTGAGGAGCTCGACCCCTTTATGGCAATCTTCAACCGCTTTGGCATTACTTGGGCCCAGGCGGTAGACGGAGAAGGTGCGGTCCAGATGGGCTACATGCGTTCCTTCTACGAAGACAATCACTTCTGGGAGCTCGCTCCCTACGAAACGACCGATGCGGGCAACCTGTTTGCCAACAAGGCTCCGCTGGCAACCGCCAACCAGGACCTTTCGCGCATCGTCGCGTACTTTGGCGATACCGTGCGCCAAAAGCTTGCTATCGAGGGTGTGCCGACGGGCGCTGCCTATGCAAGCCGATGGTTTAACCCTCGCACGGGCGCATACCGTGACGGCGAGGACGCCCTTGCCGTCACGGACAGCATTACCCTGCCTGACAAACCCGGGGTTGGGGATTGGCTCCTCGTCCTCGAGCTCAAGGCGTAACCATATTTCCATTGGTCATAGGCGGGAAAGAGTCGGCCGCAATTTCCCGTTTGACAGCTAGATGATTCGTTTAGAGAGGATCAGTGAACACAAATGAGCGTTCTCGATTCGATGCAGGGCTTCCTCGAGAAGCACTTGGGCCCCATTGCCCACAAAGTGAGTAGCTTTAACGTCGTAAAGGGCCTTATGTCCGGCATGATGGCGACCATGCCCGTTACGCTGGGCGTGGCGCTGCTCTCCATTATCAACGGGCTGCCGATCCCGCCGCTGCAGGCGTTCCTTGCCAGCACCGGCATGTCGGCGACGATTACCGACGTACTGGTCGTTACCATGAACTCGGCGCCATCTACATGTGCGCCTCGGTCTCGTACTCCTACGGCAAGGTGCTCGGGAACAAAGCCTTACGTCGACGGTTGCGGCTATTGGCGCTTTGCTCCTGCTGATTCCTCTTGGCCATGCCGAGGACGGCTCGACGTTTATCGTGACCCGTTATCTGGGCAGCTCGGGTCTGTTCGTTGCGCTGCTCGTGGCGTTGATCGTGCCGAAGGCGCTTAACTTCCTTATGAAGCATATCGCCATCCCCATGCCCGATTCCGTCCCTCAGTTCGTTAACGATTCGCTATCTCCGATGTTCTGCGCCATCGTTATCTTCACCACGGCCGCGCTGCTTAAGTGGGGTATGGGCCTGACGACCTACGCGACGTCTTCAACCTCATCAACACCACCGTTGCCGCGCCCGTTATGTTCCTCGGTTCGAGCCCGTGGGCCGTCGTTATCTACTTTGTGCTGTGCAACCTGCTGTTCTTCTTTGGTATTCACCCCAGCGTCCTGATGAGCGTGTACATGCCGGTTATCAGCGCCTGCGCCTTGGCCAACACCGAGGCATATGTTGCCGGCCAGCCGCTGCCATACTTGGCGTTCATCATCATGTTCTCCGTGGGTTCTGTTGACGCCTTGGGTATGGAGCTTGCGCTGCTCACGGCCAAGTCCGAGCGTTACAAGGCGCTCTCCAAGATTGCTTTGGTGCCCGCTATCTTCAATATCTCCGAGCCCATCATCTTTGGTACGCCCATTGCCATGAACCCCTATATGTTCATCCCCTTCATCCTGCTCAAGCCGGTCGCATGCGCCGTTGCCGCCATTGGCCTGCTGCTGGGTCTTGGCAACGCTTTTAACCCGACGATCAGCATGCCGTTCGTGGTGCCGCTGCCCATTAGCAACTTCTTTTCCGGCGGTCTTGGTCTGGTCGCTATCGTCTGCGGTGCGATTCTCGCCGTTGCCCTGCTGTTTATCCCGTTTGTCAAGATGGCCGACAAGCAGGCCCTCGAGGAGGAGGCTGCTGCAAAGGCTTCTGCCGAGTAGGCCATTGTCTATGAGGTTGTAGGTTCGGCCGATCGCGTTGATCTCCGAAATATATAAGTCCCTGTGAGGGGTTACAGGAAAGGAACTGCAATGAAAAACATCGTTCTTATGTGCGCCGGCGGCATGTCCACGAGCATCATCATGAAGAACATCAAGAAGGCGGCCGACGTCGAGGGGCTGGAGTGCGAGGTTTCCGCCCACGCTGTCAGCGAGGCAGCCGCTATCGGTCGCAATGCCGACTGCATCCTGCTTGGGCCGCAGGTCGGCTATGCCAAGGACGAGGTTTCTGCCGCGTGCCCCGAGGTTCCGGTCGGCGTGATCCCCATGACTACCTACGGCATGATGGACGGTGCCAAGGCGCTGGCTCAGGCCAAGGAACTGATGGGACTGTAGGCATGACGACGGAAGAGATTCAGCTTCAGAGTTTTCAGATCATTGCAGGTGTCGGTTGCGCGCGCAGCTGCTATATCGATGCGATTCATCTAGCTCGTGACGGCAAGTTCGAAGAGGCCGAGGCAAAAATCGCGGAAGGCCAGCAGCACTATGCCGAGGGCCACGCTGCCCATGGTGGCCTTGTCCAGCAGACTGCCGCCGGCGAGGACCTGAGCATCGATCTTTTGGTCGTCCATGCCGAGGATCAGCTGATGAGCGCCGAGGGCTTTGGCATCCTTGCCAAGGAGTTCGTGGACGTCTATCGCAAGATGGGCGCGTAGCCGCTGGCCCTGTTGCCGGGCTGTCGCCGCGGGCGGTGCTCTCGCGGCGATGGACGGCATTGGTTCCGTTTACATACTTGTGTGGACAGAGAGGGTCCTTTGGGGCCCTCTTTTTTGTTCCCCCTGTATGTTCAGAACGTTTACATACCGTTTAGGCTGATTTCTCTACCGTTTACAGGTATTTCGCGCTAAACTAATAAACAAAAGAGTAAAACACTTAGTAAACAGAGCAAAACGAAACATGCGTCTGTTTACTGAACATGTGACTAGGGGAGGACGTACATGGATAAGATCAAGCTCGGTTTTGTGCCTACGCGCCGCAGCATCTTTAGCGCGCCGGACGCGATCAAGTATCGTGGTCTGACGGCTGACCGTCTGCGCGAGATCGGCGTCGACATCGTTGATATCGACGACATCAACGACGAGGCCTGCTGTTCGACGACAGCCATATCGACTATCGTCAAGAAGTTCCGCGCCGAGG
>ENA-OQBT01000959-OQBT01000959.1-human-gut-metagenome-genome-assembly--contig:-NODE-959-length-14038-cov-1.597153_pt1 | contig 14038 bp, 20 predicted proteins | sample MGYA00242749_ERZ504557 | MGnify/ENA primary metagenome ERZ504557 (study PRJEB26092, sample SAMD00036243) | human gut metagenome | host: Homo sapiens | study: EMG produced TPA metagenomics assembly of... | reverse complement strand
CAAATCCAAAGTTCCCAAATCATGAATCCAGCTACCACAAATCAGCGCAATCATAATCCTTCAAATCCTCAGCTAGAGAACGCTCTGCATCAGCCCCCTCATAAGTCCGGCTCGTCAGGCCAAAACATTTATGCCAGAAAGATTGAAAACTGCTGCGCCTGCGTAAATTACCTGGAAGAAAGAGCAAATCTGCAATAAATGATTTAACCCCTATTCCACGAAAAATCTTATACCCATTGAATCTGCGCTCCGATAATCGATAACATGTACATCATGGCCTAAATTCGTGAGATATTTTCTGAGTGCATAAGTCTGCAGTGCAGAACCAAAATTATATGCACAATGGAAGGTAATGGTTCCTATCCTCATTATTCATCTCCTTAAATCCCTATTTCCCGACATGTTTGCCATTTTTATGCAGTGACTTTCCGCTGATTGCAGTTGCCAAAGATTTTACGAATGGATAGGCATCCAACGCAGATACTATGCATACAAGAAGGAAGAGCACACCAGAGATCAACAAGTACCTGGATGGATGCCATGCCATTATGCATGCTTGAACAGCTACAATCAGGATATTGATCAGCATAAGAGGCCAGTTCACCGCTATCCTGACAATCGGATGAGCCATAGCCACACGTATGACATACATAACTAGGTTGCTGCCGACCATAGCCCACGCAGCTCCTTGCAGTCCCATGATACGGACGAGCAGCCAAGTCAGAACAACAACGACGATCGCAGCAGCAGCAGTCGATGTCATTAGATGTTTGGTTTTCATACTTGCAGTAAAGACCGTTCCATAGAATCCTGCGAACACATTAAACAGAAATGCAAGAATCAAGACAGGAATAATAGGCACGAATCATAGAATTTCTTCTGCAAAAGCAATGAGGCGAGCCACGGCGTCAACAACATAAGTCCTGATGCCGCGAGGAAACAGAACGTACGAAACACCGCAAACACATTGCTATAGAACTTGCCGGTATCAGTCTTCTTGAACTCTTGGAATGCAGACAAGCTCCAAGCCTGCCAAAACGTGGAAGAGACCATATTCATTACGTTCGGTATCTTGCTGGCCGCAGCAAATAAGCCGGAAGCACCGATACCGAGCATACTGGTAATGAAGAATCTGTTCACACTTGTGCCAACCCACCAGAAGATAGCATTGGGCATCAGTGGCACTGAATACAGCAGCATCTTCTTAAGAAAATGACGGTCGCGTTCCTTTTTGGGAATACGTACGTATTTCCATGAGCCACCAAATATAAGATATAAAACAATTGCAACAAGCCCGCCGAAAATCAACGAAACAAAATATCCCTCGACCTTCCAATTAAGCAGACCGATGAGCAAACCTGCCGATAGAGCCGAAACAAGCGACGAAGCTATAGATGCCCAGGTGATGAGTTTAATCTGGTTCAAACCTCTTGCCACATTTGCCAAGTACGCATTGAAAGCGGATGAAGCAAAATAGGCAAGATAGAACCATTTGTAATTCCCGAGGCCGCCGAATATGGACAGCCTAATAGCGGAAGCAGAAGGAGCATAATCAGGCAACCAAACAAAGTCACCCAAACCCGACAGATATATATCGTTCTTATCATCGGGATCATCGATGATATATCTAGTGGTGGCATCGCCGATGGACAGGGTAACGACAGGCGTGACCAAACCCGCCACTGTAAGAGACATGTCGGTCACGCCGTACTGCGCCGCAGTCAAGAAATACGTATATAGCGGTACCAGCAGAAATGTAATCAATTTCGTTGATACCGTATTTAATGTGAATAAGCCGATATTCACCAGTAGATTCTTGTATTTACCCAAGAAGCTTTCCCTTCCTCAAGATGCTTAATGTCTGAGGCTTTTCAGTGAATCAATGACCGATTTCGGCAGAACCTTTTTTATCGTTTTCTTAAGCTGCGTCTTCGAATCAGTCTGCTATCGATAGAATCAATAAGGTCTCGTGCGGTCCTCTCATCTTCTTCGTGAGTAAAGCACTCAAACAGAATCGGGCTTCCGAATCCTTTGAAGTAAAAATATCCTTAGCCGCATTGAATTCTTCTTTTGAAGATGCGCTAAGATATTTAAACCCAAGTGATTCAGCCCAAGCGCGAGCTGGCGATTGGTTCCCCGTAACGCTCTTTGCTGCAGCATTGTGGCCTTCTGCAGCAATAAATATATTAGCGGACGGCCCAATTTGGCTACCAACATGATTAGAGAGTTTAAATGTCATGCCGAGACCGTTATTGATTAAAAGAATACGCAAATTTGGACCGATTTCCCTGCATCCCAAAGAATTCATGTCATAGAAGAAGGCCAAATCACCCGTGATGCAGAAGCACAATTCATGTGAGGAAAGGCTTGCTCCAATTAATGTTGAAGTGCATCCATCAATGCCAAATCCACCCACATTCGCACTTGAGCGAACATCTTTCGGAAGAGGGAAATAATCCCAACTTGACAAGGAACTCAGTATGGCCGAATGAGCAATTGAACCAGCAGGAATCATAGAATGCAATTGCTGAGCCATCCAGATATTCGAGAATGGGAATTCTGGCATACGTTTTCTTAACTGAATGTCATAGTTCTCCCACTTGGTACGGTAACCCGACTCCACGTGCTTGTTGCTCGCATAGTGGGAAAAGAAAAACTCGTTTGAACATTGGAATACATTTTCAAGTCGAGCAAAATGTTGGCGAAACTCTCCATCCAGAGATACCCTCCAAACTGGGCAATTCAGGCCCGTCAAAAATCCCATGGTGTTATAGTCGCCCGTCATCTCTCCGACGTGTATAACCAAATCTGGCTCAAAAGCGGAACGTATAGGGTTATTCTGCAATTGGATACAGGCGAGCGCTGATCCGAATGCGAACTTGCCGTGATAACCACTAGAGATGTCAGAAAACACCACCGCATCATGCGTCTCGACAAAATGCTCTAGCATCTCGGATTCAGTAGCACTAAAAGTTCGATGCGCCCCCAAGAGAACTGCGATTTTAGCGTTATCCGGTAATTCCGGCCACTCTGAAATTTTTTCAGGAAGAAAACGATTTATTCTATTTACCTTAGGGAGAGAAGTTGCACTGAACGTATAATTGCCGTCAGTGATAAGTTGGACTGCCACTGGGCCGCCACCATCACGTGTGAGCTCAGAAAGTGCAATGTTGATTCGCAGCTCCTCATCTTTAGCCATTCTCTCATTTTCAATCATCTCCAGAGAAGTATGATAACGAGCAATGTCATTGGGAATAACCGAACGATCAAGAATCTGAGTGGACAGATTACCTATGTCCTCAGTGAAATGCATAGAAGTAAGAGCCAGAACGGGGAGTTTACGATAGAATGCTTCCGTTAAGCCTGGCATATAATCCCGCGAAGCCGTAGCACCTGTGCAAGAGAGCACCACTGGTTTACCTGATTCAGCAGCCAAACCACATGCCATATATGCTGCAGATCTCTCATCAATAGCAGAATAAACCTTGAAAAAGGAGTCGTTCTGCACGCTATATACAAATGGAACATTTGTTGTACCCGGAGACGCAATTATATTCCGAATACCATATTCTTTTAATAATGCAATAACCAATTGCGCATTACGCGCATCTGTATATTTCGACATAATATTCTCCATTATATTTTATGCAGGATTTTTTTAACAGTTTTTTTCAACAGATTATTGAGTCTATAAAAAAGACCTAGAAAATTAAGTTTCAACATGAATGCTCTGACCTTATTCAACGGCTCCATTCGATGGAAAGAGAGAAATTTCAATTCCTCTCTAATCTCCGCACATATCCAGTCAGCTCCATGCGCATCATTAAGCGCCAGTAAATGTTTGTAGTGATAGAACAAATGTCGCATCATGTTGTTCCGAGCCACGACAACATAATCTTCTCGTTTTTGTGCAACAGCCCAATCAATCATCTCGTGGAACGCAAGAAGTTCATCTTCGTAATACTTTATAGCCTTAGAGTTGTCTGATGTTAACTCCCCAAGTATTGAGTTGCTACGAACACGATACTTATACAAGCAATCTGGTAAAACATAGCACTTTTTTGCCTTATCTACAAGCTTGTATGTCGTTGCAACATCTTCGGCTTTGCGTCCTTCAGGAAAAGCTATATCAGAATATAGATCTTTCTTACATAAAAACTGCCAAGAATGACTTGGGATTTTATCACTTAAAATTGCCGGCAACAGTTTCTCAGCATTTGTTAGTCTATCCGGAAAATTCTTTCCTCGCAACAATCCATTTTCATCAATTAATCGGTATCCAAAATGAACCAAAGAAACCGAACCATTACTTAGTAAAGTCATACATTTGGAAATCAGATTTTCATCAATGCAATCATCAGGATCAACGAAAAGAATAAAATCGCCATGTGCATAATACAGGCCAGCATTCCTTGCTGCTGAAAGTCCACCATTCTTTTGATGGATTACATGGACACGTTCGTCTTTAGAAAGCCAATCATCTGCTCTTTTCGGAGTATCATCAGTCGACCCATCATCCACAATGATAATCTCAGTATTTATATATGTTTGGGAAGTAATACTCTCCAAACAAGCATCCAAATAGTCTGACACATTATACGCAGGCAGAATGATACTGACTAACCAAGATTTTCTTTGACTCATCTATTCAACTCTCAAAAACATAGACAAACAAAATTATAAACAAAAGAATTCATAAACATCGATACTCTTTTTTTATATAATATCATTTAAATAACAGAACTAGACGTACATAAATCTTGTTGACCTATTTGGAATTTTCTATTTTGCTTATATAAATAATACATTCCTATCATACTGTAATTAAAAGAAAACCACAAAGAATATCCTTCAGTATATGAGGCAATCGCATATATCATCATTCCTAAGAAAATGTAACTATCTTTGCACTTGGATGACTTAAGAAGCGTCATAAAATATAAGTAAAAGAAAATTAAGCTGGGTATCCAACCAGCCTGAAGCAGTAGGAAACAAAAAGCATTATCTATAACCAATTTTTTATAATTGGCCCCTAAGTAAACATATGAAACATCCACATTGTCAAAATTAAATCCAAAAGGATGTATGCCATATAGTTCATAATAGTGGTGAGAAAATTCAAGACGTCCGCTTAAAGCGTCATTAATACATTTAAAGAAAAGTGAATTAGGATCAAAGAAAATCATACAGATAATCGAAAAAAATACCAAAAAGAGAAAAATAAATGCTATTAATTTAATAACATGCATTCTCAAGATTTTTGTAGAATTATTACACACATACATAAAGATAACAAAAATAATTAAAGTAAGAGCTGAAGTTCGAGATTTTGCGATAGACCAACAAATATAAAAACCTATGGCATATATGATAAGGTCTTTTTTTAGCATTCGTCCCATATTCATAATGGCATAAGAACAGCATAGAGCAAAAGCAACAGCAGCCAAAGTGTTCGGATGAGTGAAACCGAGAGATTCTTTGATCTGCCCTTTTGCATCTGGATTTTTAATATCTTGAATAAAACCAATTTTGGATGCAACTGCTGTGCCGATAAAAATAAAGAGATATTCAAAAAAAGCGATTTTCGAACAAGCGAGAAATTTTTATTCCATTACTAGAAAAAATAAACAAAAAACTAATCATCAAATCCAATCAGCCTGATTGGATAACCGAAATTAGACATACAACTCCCAAAGCAACAATCAAAAAGAATTCATCGTAAGGATATCGTCGGAGGAAAAAGAATAAAGATTAAATAACAATGTCAGCGACAATCCTTGCAACTTGGTATATGAAATCAAGATGCAAATAAGAAAGATTAACAAAATTAGTTAACTGCAGCACTGACGAAAAACTATATATAAAAAAAGCAACATAAAAAATATTACTACTCGATGAAGATGCAATACTTTTATATAAATGATTTCGAATTAGTATATCCATAATTGTTCTTACTTCTTTAATAACTTTTTCAAAGATGCAATCAAGTCATACATATTAAGCATAACTAAAACATATTTAAGCAAATACTTCTTGCTTAAACCATTTAATAAATTTGTTTTTTTTGTATTTCGTATCTCATTCACAATATGTTTTTTATAGATTTCGCATCTTTTTGCTTTTTCGATAAAGGTAATATCGAATAAGCATCAATCAACATTCGTATACGGAGTATGTGATAACCTTCATCATCCAAATCAGTATATTTCATATGTAATGCATCCAACTGACGAACAACTTCAAGATCGCTGAGCGAATTTTTCAGAGAATGACATTGTGTGACTGTTTGCTCACTTTTCCTGTATCGATACAAAGACTCATTCAGGCAGCAAATTTTTGAGGCACAGTAGCAATTTGATTAACAAAAAGAATATCTTCGCCATAGGGAATTTTTGAATCAAATTGTAATCTATGACTCTTCAAAAAATCTTTCCTGAAACAAAATGTCCAAACATGATTTCCAATAATTCCCTCATGAATTAATTGAAAGATTTTTTTTCTACTAGTAATTACTGCAGATGGAAATTTTTTATGTTCGGGAACTGGACGATAAATTCCTTCTTTGTCGAACGCTTCAAAAGAAAAATATAAAACATCCGCGCACAATGACTTAACCTTCTGTACAACATGCTCTATAGCATATGCAACAAGCAAATCATCAGCATCAACAAATTGGATGTATCTCCCACAGCAACATTTATCCAGTGTTACGAGCAGCAGAGACACCTTCATTTTCTTTATGAATTACTACTATTCTCTCATCTTTTTTCCTGTACTCATCGCATATAACAGCTGTGTTATCAGTTGACCCATCATCTACTACAATGATTTGCAAATTGCTATACGTTTGTTTTAAAAGACTGTCCAAGCATTCAGCCAAATGAAGTTGCGCATTGTAAGCCGGTACGATAATCGAAACTAACATATCAAGCTGGCTCATTTTAATTTTCCTGCCTATAGACATTCTCTAAGCGCTTACTCTCTCGGCATATATCATAATGTGCTTCCCTGATTTGTGAGATTACACATTTTCCCCTCTTCCTATCTATAAAGCGAAGAATGGATTTAGCCATATTTCAGGATCGATATCCACCGAAAGAAAAGAAATACTATCTGTTATTGCGCAAGAATGATCAGTATAACCAGCCTCCGCAGCCGCAGGCGCCAAACTACAGTCAGCCACAGCCGGGCGGGCCTCAATACGGACAGCCGCAACCGCCAAAGCCCGGCAACTTTCCTTCCCAGCAAGCCGGCGCCGCGGCCAAAAATAAGCCGCCGGTCGCCATTATTTTCAAACTTGCATTGCCCCGTACTGCGTTGATTATCGCGCCAGTCATCGCCTTCTTCTTGGATATCATCGCACGTTGGCAGATGCGTCAAGCGTTGCATCGTCACCGCAGCAAAGGCTCTTGCAAGTACAGAACGGTGGTCATCGGATCTTCCGATGGCATCAACAAAGCCTTGCAGACCATGCGCAACTGCATGAATTGGGGGTACGAACCAGTTGCTGTATGCCCAATTGAAGCGGATCCAGCTTCAAAAGACGCTTATGTGGTTACCTCATACACACCGGATGCCAATATCGAAGGCTCCAGCAAACTTAAGGTGATTCCTTTCAACTCGGCATTCCCACGTATTTGCGAAAGCCTCGGTGTACAGGAAGTCTATGTGGCTGACGTGCTTTCGCGTGATTCCGAAATGTTGCATGGTCTTTCTCTTGCGGTGGAGTCGCTGGGTATGGAACTTGCCTTGGCGGTCTCCCTGGCGGATGTGAGCGGTCACCGTTTGTATCTGCGAAACACCACGGAACAGCCAGTTCTGTTGGCTTCCCTGCCGCAGTACACGGGAGCTGCGAACGTAATCAAGCGTTTGCTGGACATCATCGGTTCACTGTGCGCGCTGATTATTTCCTCTCCGATTCTTCTCGGTGTCGCCATCGCCATCAAACTTGATGATGGCGGTCCGGTGTTCTTCTCTCAGACCCGTATCGGGCTGCACGGCAAGCCGTTCAAAATGTATAAATTCCGTTCCATGGTCACCAATGCTGAGGAGCTGAAGAAGAAACTCGCTGAGGAAACTGGCAGGAAGACCGGTTCATCTTCAAAATGAAAGATGATCCGCGTATCACCAAGGTAGGTCACTTCATCCGTAAGACTTCTTTGGATGAGTTCCCGCAGTTCTACAACGTGCTCAAGGGCGATATGTCTCTGGTCGGTCCGCGCCCGGCATTGCCGGAAGAAGTGGCCCGCTATGGTTCCCTATATTCCGCCCGACTGCTGGTCAAGCCGGGCATCACCGGTCCGTGGCAGGTGTCCGGCCGGTCCGATCTTTCACAGGAGCAAAGCGAATATTTGGATGTCTCCTACATTGAGAATTGGTCCATCGCTGGAGATCTTGCGATTCTTGCCAAAACCGTGATGGTAATCTTCACTGGCCGTGGATCGTACTGAGCCAATAAGTGGGTTCTCTGCGTTTTTCCCTCTGTTCTTGTGATGGAACAGAGGGAAACTTTGTTTGGAGACCGAAAAAGGGGTGCCATGTGGCACAATAGTGCGCTGGAATAGTCAAATTGAATGCTTAATGATTTGAGGAGCAAAGCATGGGGCAACATGCTCAAACAATACGGGAAAAGCATACGGCACGGAACGTGACGCTTATTGTACTTGCGGTGCTGGTTGTGCTATTCGCCATCGCCGCAGCGGTCGGTATGCAACTGTATAAGCAGGCAAAAAGCGTCAAGGCACACGAATCGCAAGCCATATCCTCACTATCCGCAATCAATGACCCCGCCAAGCTCAAGGATGCCGCCGCGTCGCAGGCGTCCATCGTGCAGGCTCAGCAACAGACAGCGCAGGCAAGCAGATTGCGCACGGTTCACTATGGAACGTGGCCGCGAAAATGCCGTTCGTCGGCAGTGACATCGCCACTGTGCAAGGCATGACGGAAGTCGTGGACAATCTTGCACAGCAGACACTGCCATCGTTGACCACTGCAGTGCAGCAGCTTGCCGGGGCCAATCTTTCCGGTGCGGAGGGCAACTCAACCTGCAGCCAATCGCCGATGTGCAAGGCAACTTCGACAAGCTCAACCAGCAGGTGCAGCAGCAGAACAAGCAGTATAACAGTCTTGCCGAGCCGAAAATCGGCATGGTGAAGAAAGCCTATCAGCAGGGCAAAGACCAGCTTGACAACATCGCCGATCTGGTCGGACAGGTCAGTAACGCCACTCACATGCTGCCTTCCTTCCTTGGCCAGAACGGTGCCCGCACATACTTGCTGGCGGCACAGACCACATCCGAAACACGTTCCGGCGGCGGTTTGGTCGGCTCTCTCGGCACCATGACTGCGGATAACGGCAAAATCGCGGTGGGAGACTTCCACCCGAATGCTGAATTCGTCAACGGTAACAACGGCACCGCTGAGGAACATGCGGTATTCAACAAGCCGTTGGGTTTCTCCTTCGACGTGCGAGACACCTTCGCGGTGCCGGATGTTTCCCGCAACGCGGAAATGCTCAACGCTTCATGCAGCGTTCGCAATATGCCTGCAACATCGACGGTTTGATTTCCGTGGATCCGGTGTTCATCCAGAAGATGGTGGAGATCAACGGACCAGTCACTTTGTCCAACGGCACTGTGCTTACCGGCGAGAACACCGCCGAATACATGCTCAACACCATCTACAAAGACGTTCCTGTGGCACAGCAGGACGAATACTTCGAGTACATTGCCAAAACGGTGATGGACGGCGCTTTTGGCAACATGACTGTGGACAAGATGATGAAGGTGGCGCAAAGCTCGGTGATTTGGCGAGAACCGCCACTTCTACGCCTACACGTTCCACGATGACGAAGCGAAGTACTTCCAAGGTGCTGGACTCGCCAAGAATGCGCCTGAGAGCGAGACCAATCCGGAAACGGGCATTTACATCAGCGAGCAGAATCCTTCGAAGATGGGTTGGTATATCGACCGTACCAGCGAAGTGACCAAGACAGGTGACAAGACCTACCACGTGAAGTACACGCTGACCAACCGTATGACTTCCACGGAAATGGCTACCTGCACGAGTTACATTCTCGGTGGTGAGCAGAAGGGCATTGGTGGCGTGCCCGTGGCGCCGAGTGGCACATCCGCGCAGCGTGTGCTGATTTACGCGCCTGCAGGTGGTTCGATTGGATCAATCGCCGTGACCGGTGATGTGCGTGACCGTAGCAATGCCACCATGGACGGCAAGCCATTGAACTCCAGTATGGCGTACATCGCACCTGGCAAGAGCGTGACGTACGAGTTCGACGTGACCGTGTCTGACAAGCCACGCTGATATGAAGCTCGATCAGACGCCGTGTGGCAAAATGACCAATGATGTGAAATACAACTATTGAAATATGGCGCGGTAATTCTCGACATTATTGGTGCATGATTTCCTTGAATTCATCTCAATGAAAACTTGTTCAATGAAGTCTATGAATTATTGCTATATTCTTGGAAATACAGGGGGTATTTCTGCTGGAAAGCGGAGATACCCCCCTATTTTATTAGTGAAAAAAGGGTGTATTTATGCGAATTGTTGTATTATATTGCATGTAATTAATATCCTATATTTTCAAGGGGTTGGCATGTCTGTTCTTGACGGATTTGAAGCAGTGGGAGAAAAGACCACCACCAATAAGATGACTATGACGGTCATGGAATCATCCGTTCGCTTTTCCAAAGGCGTGACCGAAGCGCTCGGATGCCCGGCATACGTGAAATTGCTGGTGAATGACAAGCGGAAGAAGATCGCAGTCCAGGCATGCGACGCCAAAGACGAGAACGCCATCAAGTTCTGCAAGACCAAGCGAAGCAAGGCCGATGGCGTCGACTCTGACGCTGCAGGAAAGGCTTCTTCCGTGACCGTGCGTACCACCGATGTGCTGGTAGCGGTGCAGAAGTATTTCACCTTCCCGCCGGTCGCAGACGACCAGATCGCCTATTTCGCCATGAATGGCGAGTCCTACCCGGATGAGAAGGTTGTCATTTTTGCTGTGGCCGATGCCGCAAAAGGTGTGTCCGGCAAGCGTGGTCCCCGCAAAGGTTCGCATCATACGGCCAAAGATGGCGAGTAAGTGAACAATATTCCGCTCAGCTTGAAAAATCGCATATAGTACAGTTCTCTTGATGTGAGTGCTGTACTATATGCAGTATCTTGATAGGCTGTGCGAAACGTCCATAAACGCTAATAATGAGTACGTATGCATCCAGCCCAAAAATCCTGAAAAAGGGAGCTTGGAATGAATGTGGCAGGTAGTGGGCGTGTAGGATCTTCGTTCAGTATTCGAGTCGCTCAAAATAACGTGCTTGGTTGGCGATGGACGGTGGAAAAAGAGCATGACGGCTTTTTCGAGCCCGTTGCGTCTGGCCGTTCGCTCACGCGTAAGATGCCAAAAGGGCCGCGATAAAAGCGATGAATGAATTGCGTGCATAAACAACCGTAACGCCATGAATGGCCTGCATCTTTCCATATGAAATATAAAAGAGGCATATAAGACAGGAGAGGCTCCGCACAATGTGTGCGGAGCCTCTCCTGTCTGAAAAACTAAAACTCAGTAGCAGTGGTGGGCTTGCCAGTAGGTGTAGGCGCCCTGGATGGAGCCGTAGCGCTGTGCGCAGTAGCCCCAGAACCACTTAAGCTGGGTCTGGTAGTTGGTGGCCCAATCGGCACCGGCGCTCACCATCTCGAACCGGGCAGCGCTGCGGCAGGCCGTACGCGCCGGAGCTTGGTTCGTGGCTGCGACATTCCAACCGGACTCATGAGAAATGATGTACACGGTGGCGGTGAAATCGGCCTCGGAATAGCCGCTGGACAGCAGATAATCGTGAGCCCACTGCTGCATTTCGCCAGCCGGCACGGTGGTGCCGATCGACGTTGCGGCCGCGGACGGCGTGGACGAGGAGCCGATGCCGACGAGGATCACCTTGTCGGTCGGAGCCTTCTTCACGAAAGAGCTGATCATATTGGAAGACATGACCTTGCCGCCGGACTTGGTGATGAGGTTCGTGGTCTCCATAACACCGTTCGCGCCTTCGGTCTCGACCTTCTCCTGGCCCTTCGGCAGGCTGGAGGTCTCCTTCTTGACCGTGTTGAATGCGATATCCGTATCAGACACCTCAACGGAAGCGCCGGCACGTTCGATCTTGATGACGGTGTTCTCGTTCACCTTCGTATCCAAAGACGGGGAAACGGTGTCTTCCGTATCAAGGGTGATGTCGCCCGCGTCAAGCACGGACTTCACGTCGGTGAAATGCATGCCGGGAACCACGCGGTCTTGCCGTTGATCTTCACGGTGACGTACGAAGTATCTCCGGAAAGCGCCTCACGGGCGTTGCCACGGGAGGCTTCGATGCTGTCGGTGACGGAATACGCGGTGACCTGCTTGGCAGGAGACTTCTCCGCGGTGGCGTACAGATTATGCGACACGATGCCGCCAGTGGCCAACAGCCCCACTGCCGCAACCGTTGCGACAATCTTCACCATCTGAGATTGCCGGAAGGCAAACGTAGTTGGTTGGGCATGTTTCTTATGGCTAGCCATTCTGCTCCTACATCGGGTACAATTCCTCGGCGGATTCCGTGCCTAGGCACGGCGCACAACCGCTAGGGTTCCGCCGGAATGCGCGCAACTGTGTATAGTCTACCGCACCCCAAGGAACTTGAAGATAACGTATGCAACGCGCAGGCGACGGGCCGAATCATCGTTCCGACTGACTACTTGGCGTTTTCACTTTGGCGTTCTTCGCTGGAAGCGGTGTCCCCATCGGAAGCGGCCGCATCCATATCCACGCCTTGGCCTGGCTGATCAGATCATCCAAATCGGAAGCGCGCAACGCGCCGGCCTGCTGAAAGATGATCTGCTGCTTCTTGACGACCATCAGCGTCGGCACTGCCTGAACCTTGGCCGCGGCGGCCAGATCGGGATTCTGATCGATATCCACCTTCGCGAAATAGACGTCCGGATTCGCCTCGCTTGCCTTCTCGAACGTCGGGCCGAATGCACGGCACGGACCGCACCACGTGGCCCAGAAATCCACGAACACCAGATCATTGGATTCGACGACCTGGTTGAAATCCTGCGAAGTGACTGCATGCGTTGCCATATGCGTTCCCCATTCCCCGGCTTACGCTATAAGCCGATTTCAAAAACAATATCGTGCAATGCTGCGCAATATTGCGAAAGACCGTTTGCGAAAAGTATATAGCCGCACGCCACGCAAACACACTGCCGCACCCGATTGCGCTATGGGAAGAATCGGAAGCACGTGACATTCACATGCCGTGCGTGATAATGGAACCATGCCAGTGATGAATGATGAAGTGCCCGACGAGGGCGATTTCGACGCCAACCGCCATCGCGGGGAATTCGACGACATTACGCCGGAGGATTTCATCCGCGGAATGGGCAACCCTCCGGGATGGCTCCCATCGGACGAAATCAACCGCATGCGCCACGAAATACCGATTCCGTACGTCGTGGTCGTGCCGGTGCGCACCGACGATCTCGGCAGGGTGGCGCAAATCGGCTCGCTGCTGCGCGTCACCGACGACGGCGGTATCGAACGCACATTGATCGCCGGACGTGTGCTCTATCACGAATCGTTGCGTGAAGCGGTGGCGCGCAACGTCGCAAAAGATTTGGGCGATATCGCCCTGCCGCAGCTGCCGATCAGCCTGCAGCCGTTCACCGTGGCCGAATTCTTCCCGACACCCGGCCTATCCGACTATTACGATCCACGCCAACATGCGATCGCGCTGTGCTACGTGGTGCCGATCGCGGGCGACTGCAAGCCGCAGGACGAGACGCTCGACGTGGAATGGGTCGACCGTCCGGAGACATGCTCGACACCTTCGTCGGGCAGATGGCCAATGGTTACGGCACCATCGTGCGGCAGCGCTCGCGTGGACCGGCAAGTAGGACAAGCCGCGCAAGCGGGGCAAAAGCCAAGCAAACTAGGCGAATAGACAGATAGGGGAGGATTAGAAAAATATGACGATTGAACTGAACAA
>ENA-OQBT01000958-OQBT01000958.1-human-gut-metagenome-genome-assembly--contig:-NODE-958-length-14040-cov-1.334435_pt1 | contig 14040 bp, 24 predicted proteins | sample MGYA00242749_ERZ504557 | MGnify/ENA primary metagenome ERZ504557 (study PRJEB26092, sample SAMD00036243) | human gut metagenome | host: Homo sapiens | study: EMG produced TPA metagenomics assembly of... | reverse complement strand
GATCTTGAATTTTTGAAAGGAATTTTTGGGGCGATGTAATTGAGGAAGCAAATGTGGAAGCAAATTTGACGGAAACATTGCCTTATGGAGTTACTGTTTCAAAAAGAAGTGGAAAAGAACAGAAAGATGATGTATATTTTCTTCAGAATTTTAACAGACATCCTGTGAAGATGGTTTTGAATGAATGTTATACAAATTTGATTACTGATGAAATCCTTACAGGTTCAATAAAACTACAAACATATCAATGTATTGTGATGAAAAAGAAATAAGATTTCGTAATAGGGAGGAACTCACATTGAAATCAAAGGCAAAGACATTTTTAATTGATATTTTACTTGATATTGTAGGTGGTTGTTTCATTGCGATTGGAGTCTATAATTTTGCAGTGGCATCTGGATTTCCGGTAGCAGGTATATCAGGTATTGCAATCGTGTTTTATTATTTTTGGAAAATTCCAATTGGTACAATGACGACAATTTTGAATATTCCAATTATTTTAATTTGTTACAAGTTGTTGGGAAAACAATTTTTTTTAAGATCAATAAAGACAATGTTAATTTCTAATATACTGATGGACTGGGTTGTTCCATTGTTTCCAATTTACCAAGGTGATATGATGTTATCTTGTATTTGTATGAGTGTATTCTCAGGAATCGGATATGCATTAATTTACATGAGAGATACCTCTACAGGTGGAGCAGATTTTGTTTTGATGGCAATACACAAGGCAAAGCCACATATTTCTGTAGGAAAATTATCATTGTTATGGATTTTATTATTGTAATTATTGGTGGAATTCTGATGCATGGAAACATTGATAAGATTATTTATGGATTAATTGGAACGTATATTCTATCATTTGTCGTAGATAAGCTAATGTATGGCGTTGATGCTGGAAAACTTGCTTTGATTGTAACAGAAAAGGGACCACAAATTGCGGCAAAAATTGATGAGCTATCACAACGAGGGGCAACTTTGATTAAGGCAGAAGGAAGTTATACAGGACGTGAAAAAGAAGTATTAATGTGTGCATGTAACAATAAAGAAATGCATACGATTCAAGAAGCTGTAAAGAAAGTAGATTCATCAGCGTTTCTTGTTACAATGGAATCGAATGAAGTGCGTGGAAAAGGATTCAAGCCAATATAATATAAAAATTAAGAAGTTCTAGCATGGATCGGTATAAGATTGGATCCAGAACATTATCTTTGATTATGGAACGTTATCACGCGGGAGGAATTCCGATTGAAGAACTCCAGATGATGTCACTAAAAGAGGTGGAATTACTTTTTTTACTCCTCAAGAAAATATTAAAAAGAAGGATATTCCACTTCCAGATTTCCAGTACTACTATGATAGGATTCATGCAAATTAAAATCAATTAAGGAAAATAGACGGATATGAGCAGCAGGACAATGAAAAAAGGTTTTGTCCTACTGCTTTTTCGGTTAATAAAATTTCAGATCTGTGAAATAATGTGAGTAAAAAGAAAAAACTAGGAGGACACATTATGAGCGGAATGAAATTTGAAAAAGAAATCTTTATGAAGTATTTGATCGAGCGGGAAGCATCGGAGGCAACAAAGAAGAAATATATGACAGATGTAACGACTTTTATTCCTATGCAGCAGAAGCGGAAGAAATAGATAAGGAACTTCTGCTTGCTTACCGGGAGTGCTGATGCAGCATTATGCAGTAAGCAGTGTAAATTCGATGCTTGTGGCACTGAATCAGTATTTACTTGCTGTTGGGCTTGGAAAATGGAAGCTCCGCAGAGTCCGTGTACAGGGCTGTAATTCAAAGAATGATGGAAAGAGAACTGCAGAAATCCGATTATATCAAACTGGTGCGGAAAGCAAAAGAGCAGGGAAGGAACAGCTTGTAATGATTATGGAGACGCTTGCGGGGACAGGAATCCGTATCAGTGAGCTAAGATATTTTTCAGTTGATAGTGTTCAAAGAGGGATCGTGAAGGTGTGGAATAAAGGAAAATACAGACCGGTTAATTTTAACGGATCAGTTGAGAAAAAGACTGTTGTATTATAATAAGAAAAAACAAAATTCAAAAGGGAAATGTGTTTATAACGAAGAATCGGGTCATGAAAAAGACCGGTCGAATATATGGAGAGAATTAAAACAGCTTGCAGTAAGTGCGGGGGTGGAAACCGAAAAAGTATTTCCGCATAATTTCAGACATATGTTTGCAAGAATTTTTTACAGAGTTACTGGAAATCTGTTGCAGCTTGCGGATATTCTGGGACACAGCAGTATCGAGGTGACAAGGATTTATGCTTCGGATGGAATTATGGAATGGAAAAAGAGCATGGAAATGTTAGAGATGCTTGTAGAATGACGACATAATGTTAATTATGTTGTAGTTTTCGATATAGGTATTTTGACTCGAAAATATGAAAATAAAAAGGAAAAAATAAATGTTTACATAATTAAAGTGAAAGGACTGTTTTGTATTTTTGTAACGATTTTTAATGTTGACAGTCTTTGTAATACAGACTAGAATATAGTTGGACTGAGTTTGGACGATTTATATTACAACATAATTAACATTATGTAGAAAAGAGGGAACATATGGAAAGAGATATATTTGATGATATGATAAAGAGAGTGGAATGTTCATATGTATCCGATCTGAGATACAACAAAAAAATAGTAGAATCCAAGCTGAAAACGATGGATTTAAGTTTATATGATGAGAAGCAGCTGGAAGAATTTGCACAATATGTATTTAACTGTGGATGGAGTGAAATTGGCGGTAAGCTTGATAAATAAAAGATAAAATAATGAAAATGGATGCGGGATATGATAAAATGAATATCATATTCCGTATTTTTTGTGTATACGATGAGCCAAGTGCAGATTTGTGCTTGCACAAGGATCTGCATTTGGCGAATGTACATCACCTGGCTGTTAAGCGAGATGGTGTACAAAGTATACAAATCGAGCAGGAGTCAGCCTGCTCGATTATTTACAGAGAGGAGACAGCAGGAATGTCACACATCATTTTCCATATAGATGTCAATTCAGCCTACCTTAGTTGGACGGCAGTAGAACAACTGAAAAATGGTGCCGATGTGGACATCCGTACGATCCCCGCGATCATCGGCGGTGACAGAGAATCACGCCATGGGATCGTATTGGCGAAATCTCCGCCGGCAAAGAAATTCGGAATCCGGCGGGAGAGCCGGTGGTAAATGCGTTCCGCAAGTGTCCGAATCTTCACATGGATCCGCCAAATCACAGGATGTACAGGGAGTATAGCCGGAGACTGATGGATTTCCTGAAAACCTATACACCGGAAATCGAGCAGGTCAGTGTGGACGAGTGCTATATGGATTTTACCGGAATCGCACAGCGTTTTTCTTCGCCGGTGGAGGCTGCGTATGAAATCAAAGCCCGGGTTTATGAAAAGTTTGGGTTTACCGTGAATGTGGGAATTTCGACAAACAAGCTTCTGGCAAAAATGGCATCAGACTTTGAAAAGCCAAACCGTGTCCACACTCTTTTCCCGGAAGAGGTCAAGGAAAAAATGTGGCCGCTCCCGGTGAGTGAGCTTTTTATGGCAGGGAAGTCCAGTGTGGCGATTCTGGAAAAGCTGGAAATCCGGACAATTGGTGAGCTTGCGAAGACAGATCCGAAGCTTCTGGAATTCCATTTGAAAAGTCATGGGAGAACGCTGTGGGAATTTGCGAATGGAATCGGTGATGCAAAGGTGCAATCCGAGGAAACCGCTGCAAAGGGTGTCGGTAATTCCACCACACTTCCAAAAGATGTGGAAAAGGCAGAGGATGCAAAAAAGGTCTATTTCTCTGGCAGAAAGTGTGGGAAAGAGACTAAGGAAAGCAGGGCAGAAAGCCAATATGGTTAGTGTGGAAATACGCTACAGTGATTTTCAGAATGTATCTCACCAGAAGCAGCTTGGCAGAGCATCCGGTGCAGATCAGGTGATCTACGAGGCGGCCTGCAGTCTGTTCGATGAGCTGTGGAACGGTGAGCCGATCAGATTGCTTGGTGTTCGCACAGCGAAGCTTGTGGATGAAGATGAACCGGAGCAGTTAAGCCTGTTTGACCTGCAATTCGAGGTGAAATCTGAGAAGCCGAAGAAGAGCATGGAAAAGCTGAAAAAGCTCAGTGCGGCAATGGGAGAGATCCGCGGAAGTATGGGCGGATGCGGTGATACGGGGCAGTGTTCTGGAGCAGAGAGAAAAAGAGAAGAAATATGAAAGAAACAGTTCTGAAAATTTCCCGGGAAACTTTCAGAGCTGTTTCCATGCCTTGACACCTAAAGAATCCCTGGAGTATAATGAGATGATATGTAGAAATATAAGGGGATAGAAAGGAGCTTCTTTAAACAATGGAATTTAAAGACAGAGAATTTATTCCGGTACTGCTTGGTGGAGATATCAATACTTACAGTGTTGCCCGCGCATTTTATGAGCAGTATCAGGTGAAGACATATATATTTGGAAAGTTTGCAACAGGACCGAGTTACGGAAGTAAGATCATCGAATATCATCCGAATCCGAAGATTGATACGGACGATTATTTTCTTCAGACAGTCAATGGATTTGCAAAAAAGCATAAAGACAAAAAGATTATGCTCATCGGATGTGGTGACAGTTATGTGGCGCTGATCAGTAAGCATAAGGCAGAGCTTGAGAAAAATATTATCGCACCATATATCGATTTTGATCTGATGAACAGTCTGCAGCAGAAAGAGACTTTCTACAAGTTGTGCGAAAAGCATGGGGTAGATTATCCGGGAACGATTATTTACGATCAGTCCATGGGACTGGATTTTGAGATGAATTTCCCGTACCCGGTAATTTTAAAGCCGTCTGACAGTATTTCTTACTGGGAGCATCCGTTTGCAACCCAGAATAAGATCTACACGATCAAGGACAGAAAAGAACTGGAAAAAGTAATTCGGGATATCTATGGGGCAGGTTATATAGATAAACTGATCATCCAGGATATGATTCCGGGAAATGATGAATATATGCGTGTTCTGACTTCTTATTCTGACCGGAATGGAAAAGTTAAAATGATGTGTCTGGGACATGTACTCCTGGAAGAACACACACCACACGGACTTGGAAATCATGCAGTTATCATCACAGAGCCAAACGAAGAGCTGATGATGAAGGTGAAGAATCTGCTGGAAGATTTGCACTATGTAGGATTCTCCAACTTTGATATCAAGTATGACAGGCGTGATGGCAAATACCGTTTCTTCGAGATCAACACCCGCCAGGGACGAAGTAATTATTATGTGACAGGATCTGGATTCAATGTTGCAAAATATGTAGTAGAAGAATATGTTTACGGAAAAGAACTGCCGCTTGAATTTGCAAAAGAAGAACATCTCTGGATGACAGTACCGAAGGCAGTTGCTTTCAAATATATCAAAGAAGAAGCAAACCGTGAGAAGATGAGACGCCTTCTTAAGGAAAAGAAGATGGTCAATCCGGTATTTAAGAGAGGTGATTTTAAACCAAGACGTTATCTTGCTATGGTGAAGAATCATCTCAGACAGTTTGGCAACTTTAAGAAATATTACAGCTAAGAGAAGCTGAAACAGGGAGAATGATATGACTGAAAAAATTAGGTGTTATCGGCGGAATGGGACCGGAGGCGACAAGTTTTTATTATGCAAGAGTGATCGCGAGGACAAAGGCGGAGAGTGATCAGGAGCATATCAACATGATCATTTTAAGTCATGCGACAATGCCGGACAGGACACAGGCAATCCTTACAGGAAATAAGCTTCCGTTTCTGAAAGCGATCACACAGGACGCAAGAGATCTGGAGATGCTGGGAGTGGAAAATATTGCGATTCCGTGCAATACCTCGCACTATTTCCTGGAAGATATCCAGAAATCTACAAGTGTTCCGATCATCAATATGGTAGAGGAGAGTGTCAGATATGTAGTAGAGGCTCATCCAAAAGTGAAGAAGATCGGGATCATGGGAACAGATGGAACGATGCAGGCAAAGACTTACCACCGAGCCTGCGAAAAATTTGGAATCACACCGGTAGTTCCGGGAGAAGCCTGCCAGAAAGATGTGATGTCGCTGATCTATGATGATATCAAAAAAGGAAAGCCGGGAGACAAGAACAAATTTGACCGTGCTTATAATGATCTGAAGGCAAAAGGCTGTAATGCAGTCATTCTTGCATGCACAGAGATTTCGGTATTCAAAGAATATTATCAGGTACCGGCAGACTGCATGGATGCAATGGATGTTCTGGTAAGAGAATCCATCATCAGATCCGGCGCAGAGTACCGGGAATAATACCGGAAAGAATATAAGGGAGATAAATACCAGATGGAAAAATACACATTACAGGAGTACGCAAATCTGTTACAGAACCTGCGTATGATGAAAGAATTTTATTCAAATGGGGAAGAAGAAAAAAACGTAGGATATCTGACCTATGATTCCAGAGAGGTGACGGAAGGAACATTGTTTATTTGCAAAGGTGCGGCATTTAAGGCTGAGTATCTGGATGCAGCGATCGAAAAAGGTGCGATTGCTTATGTCAGCGAAAGTAAAAATATGAAAACGAAAGAAGATGTTTCCATATTTTCTGGTAGACGATATCCGTAAGGCGATGCCTCCACTTGCAGAGAAGTTCAATAATGCACCGTGGAAGAAACTGACGATCACCGGAATCGGCGGAACAAAAGGAAAATCCACTTCCGCTTACTATATGAAAGCAATCGTGGATGATTATATGGAAGCAACCGGCGGAAAGGAAAGTGCAGTCCTTTCTTCAATCGATATTTATGACGGAGTGATCAAGAAAGAATCCCATATTACTACGCCGGAGTCGGTAGAATTGCAGGAGCATCTGCGCCATGCCGTAGAAAGTGGTATTACATTTGCCGAGATGGAAGTATCTTCACAGGCGTTAAAATACAATCGTGTCGATAACATGCAGTTTGATGTGGGAATTTTTCTGAATATTTCAGAGGACCATATCAGTCCGATCGAGCATCCGGATTTTGAAGACTATTTTTCGTCTAAACTGAAAATTTTCGGAAAATCACGTTACGGAGTTGTGAACATGGATGCAGATTTTGCAGACCGTATTCTGAAAGAGTCAAAGGTCTGTGAGAAGGTGATGACGTTCAGTACAAAGAATCCGGAAGCGGATGTTTATGGTTATGAGATCCAGAAAGACGGACATGAAACGGTATTTATGGTAAAAACAGAGCTGTTTGATGAAGAATTCCGTCTGACGATGCCGGGACTTTTCAATGTGGAAAATGCACTGGCTGTCATTGCGGCATCCATTCTTCTTGAAATCCCGAAGGAGTATATGCACAGCGGGTCTTTTGAGGGCAAGATCCAGCGGACGTATGGAGCTTTATGGAAGTGCAGATAAGAATCTGATCGCTGTTGTGGATTATGCACACAACAAGCTTAGTTTTGAAAAGCTGTTCTCTTCAATTAAAGATGAATATCCGGATTATAATATCGTATCGATCTTCGGATGCCCAGGAAAGAAAGCATTTATCCGGAGAAGAGACCTTGGAACGGTAGCTGGTCAGTATGCGAAAAAGGTTTATCTGACAGCGGAAGATCCGGGATATGAGCCGGTAGAGCAGATTTCCAAAGAAATCGCACAGTATGTGGAAGCACAAAACTGTCCGTATGCCATGATCGAGGATCGGGGAGAGGCAATCAAAGCAGCGATGGATGAAGCAGAGGGAAAGACTATTTTCCTGATTACCGGAAAAGGAAATGAGACAAGACAGAAATATGGCTGTGAGTATCTGGACTGCAAATCAGATACACAGTATGTTAAAGAATATCTTGCCGAGTATGATAAAAAGCATCAATAGAGACTGAGAGATGGGGTGGGTGTTCCTGCAAACGCACAGGATGCGTTAAAACGAAAGCAGGAAATCCACCCATTTTATATATTTTCATATCCGGTGTGACGTTTGATGGGAAACAGCATATTCTGAAAACAAAGAGTCCAAAAAGAGGAGCCTTATGAAGCTTTCGGTTCTGTTTAAAAGGATTCAGCATGCGGTGATCCAAATGCCGGAATTAGAAGAAGAGATGGAAATCCGGGGGATTACCTGTAATTCCCAAAAGGCAGAAGAAGACAGTCTGTTTGTCTGCATTCAGGGAAGCCGGGCAGATGGACATGATTATATAGAAGAAGCCTGCAACCTTGGGGCATCCTGCATTCTGATAGAAAAACTGGTATCTGGGGGAAGGATGCTGAAGTTTCCGGAAAATGTTGCCGTCGTTCTGGTAAAAGATACACGGGAAGCTCTTGCCGGGATCAGCAGGATCTGGTTTGGAAGTCCTGCTGATAAGTTGAAAGTGATTGGCGTGACCGGCACAAAGGGGAAAAGTACGGTGGCAGTGATGATCTGGGAGATGCTGGAAAGTATTGGCCAAAAATGCGGACTGATCGGTACGATCGGCCACCATCTTGGAAATGAAGTGGTAACTTCGCAAAATACGACTCCGGATGCCTTTACCATTCAGTCGTATTTTGCTAAATGGTAGAAGCAGGTTGCCACTATGCGGTGATGGAGGTATCTTCACAGGGAATAAAGCAGCATCGGATCGATGGAATCTGGTTTGAAATTGCGGTATTCACTAATTTCGGGGAGGATCACATTGGACCAGGCGAGCATGCAAGTCTTGGGGAATACCGATATTACAAATCATGTCTTTTTGAACAGTGCAGGATTGGAATAGGGAATCTGGATGATGCACAGTGCAGCTATATGTTCCAGAGAAAATGTTGCACGAAATACGGATTTACCTGTCGGGAAGAAGAAGGGCAGGAAAGAGGATTTAGAAACAGTCATGTACTGACAGCAGAAAAAATCAGTTTTCTGATGGAAGGTGGAGAACTTAAAACGGTATTTTATGCAGATGATAGAAAATATGAGCTTGCCCTTCCTGGAAAATTTAATGTGTACAATGCACTGGCTGCTTTACAGACGGTGAGCTGTCTTGGATTTGAAAGAGAAGAAGCAGGAGACGTGTTAAAGCATCTGGTGGTAAGAGGCAGGATGGAACGGGTAGATGCAGGAGAAAATATCCTGTGTTACATTGATTACGCGCATAATGCCATGAGTCTTGCAAAAGTGCTTAAAATGCTGAGAATTTACGAACCAGAACGTATTTTACTGGTGTTTGGATGTGGAGGCAACCGTGCCGGAAGCAGAAGAAGCGGGATGGGAAGAGTGGCAGGAGAGCTTGCGAATCTGACGATCATCACTTCAGATAATCCGAGATGGGAAGAGCCGGCGAAGATTATGGCAGATGTTGAAGAAGGCATCAAAGAAACTTCCGGAGCCTATCGGATGATCCAGGATCGGGAAGAGGCAGTACTCTTTGCGGTGGAAATGGCAAGACAAGGGATATCCTTCTGATTGCGGGAAAGGGACATGAAAATTACCAGGAGATCCAGGGAGTCAGGTATCCGATGGATGACCGGGAACTGGTGCGAAAAGCCGTCAGGCTTGCTGCACAAAAGAGACAGAAAAAGGAACAGACAGAATGTACGCAGACATTATTATAGATATTACACATGAAAAACTGGATAAAGTATTTCAGTACCGTGTACCGGAAGAACTGGAAGGAGATTTACGAACCGGTGCAGGCGTCATTGTGCCGTTTGGACGGGGGAACCGGGAAACGAAGGGGTATATTGTCGGTTTTTCGGAAACATGTGATTATGATGCGGAAAAAATAAAGGATATTCTGCGCACAGATACATCAAGTGTAGCGATTGAGGCAAGGCTGGTTGCACTTGCTGCGTGGATGAAAGAATATTATGGAGTACGATGATCCAGGCATTGAAAACGGTGCTTCCGATCAAGCGTACCGAGCAGCAGAAGGAACAGCGGATTTTAAAAAGATGTATTTCCAGAGAAGCAGGCGAAAAGAAGCTGGGAAGAAATATCTTCACAAGAACCAGAAAGCGCGGGGCAAAGATTTGAGTGAGAGGTCCCCCCCCCCCACTTTTGGATGATGAAGAGGTAGAATATTCTCTGATCAGCCAGAAGCTGAATATTACGCTGACGGTGGTGAGAGCGCTTGAAGAGCAGGGGGTTCTGGAAATCAAAATCATAAGATTTACCGTAATCCTGTGAAAGAAAAAAGAGCAGCAGCGGCATTTTATTACCTACACGGAGGAGCAGGAAAGTGCAATCCGGACGTTTGAAAACGATTATAAAAAAGGGATCCGAAAGACCTATCTTTTATACGGTGTAACCGGAAGCGGCAAGACAGAGGTCTATATGGAAATGATCCGGCAGGTGGTAAAGGAAAAGCGCCAGGCAATCGTGCTGATCCCGGAGATCGCATTGACTTACCAGACGGTGATGCGCTTTTACAGGACATTTGGGGAACGCGTTTCCATCATGAATTCCAGACTTTCAGCGGGAGAGCGGTATGACAGATGATGCGGGCGAAAAAAGGAGAGATTGATGTGATGATCGGTCCAAGATCTGCACTTTTTACCCCGTTTCCGAGTCTTGGGCTGATCGTGATCGATGAGGAACATGAGGCAGCTTATAAAAAGTGAACAGGTTCCCCGGTATCATGCGCGGGAGACGGCAATCGAACGCGCAAGCCTGGAAGGGGCAAGTGTGGTACTGGGATCGGCAACCCCTTCCATGGAAGCATTTTACCGGTGCGAGCTGGGAGAGTATACGTTGCTGGAATTAAAGAGGCGGACTGCAAAAGCAGAACTCCCGGAGGTCTACACGGTGGATATGCGTGAAGAACTGCAAAAAGGGAACCGTTCTATTTTAAGTGACAGGCTCCATGAGCTGATGGAAGACCGTCTGAAAAAGAAGGAACAGATCATTTTGTTTCTGAATCGAAGAGGGTATGCCGGATTCCTTTCTTGCAGGTCCTGCGGATATGTAGTAAAATGTCCTCATTGTGATGTTTCACTGGCAGCGCACAATAATGGGAAAATGGTGTGCCACTACTGTGGCTACGAAGAAACGGTTGCAAAAAATGCCCGTCCTGCGGCTCCCCTCATATCGGAGGTTTCCGCGCAGGAACACAGCAGATTGAAGAACTGGTAAAAAAGGAATTTCCGCAGGCAAGGTACTTCGGATGGATCTGGATACTACAAGATCCAAAGAAGGACATGAAAAGATTCTATCTGCATTTGCAAATGAAGAGGCAGATATTCTTGTCGGAACGCAGATGATCGTAAAAGGACATGATTTTCCAAATGTGACCCTGGTTGGCGTGCTTGCTGCGGATATGTCCTTATACTCGGATGATTTCCGGTCAGCAGAGAGGACATTCGAGCTTTTGACGCAGGCTGCGGGAAGGGCCGGAAGAGGGGCAAAAAAAGGAGAGGTCGTGATTCAGACCTACAGCCCGGAGCATTATAGTATCCAGACGGCAGCACGTCAGGATTACCAGGCATTTTATACAGAAGAGATGAATTACAGGGAACTGATGGGGTATCCGGCCGGCAGAGCATCTGATGGCGGTACTGGTAGCCTGTGAGGATGAAGCACTTCTGGAAAAAGGAATGCACTATCTCAAATTATATGCAATGCGGATCACGAAGAACCGCAAGGTACAGGTGATCGGTCCGGCAGCTCCGGCAGTCGGAAAGGTCAAGGATGTGTACCGGAAAGTGTTGTATCTGAAGCAGGAATCCTATGAGATCCTGATAGAAATGAAAGATAAAATGGAACAATATATTGAATTGAACCGGGGATTTGCAAAGATGCGGATTCAGTTTGATTTTGATCCGATGAGTGGATTTTAAAAGAAAAGGCAGGAGGAAGAACAAATGGCAATTAGAAAAATCAGAGAAATAGGCGATGAAGTACTGACAAAGGTGTGTAAGGAAGTAACAAAGATGACACCAAGAACAACAGAACTGATCGATGATATGTTAGAGACCATGTACGAGGCAATGGGGGTAGGTCTTGCTGCACCACAGGTTGGAATTCTCAAAAGAATCGTTGTTATCGATATCGGAGAAGGTCCGGTTGTCATGATCAACCCACGCATCGTAGAGAGCAGCGGAGAACAGACCGGGGAAGAAGGATGCCTTAGTGTACCAGGTAAATCCGGTATTGTTACCCGTCCGAATTATGTAAAAGCAGTAGCACTTGATGAAGATATGAAAGAATACGAGATCGAAGGCGAAGGACTGATGGCAAGAGCAATCTGTCACGAACTGGAGCATCTGGACGGTCATCTTTATGTAGAAAAAGTAGAAGGCGAACTTCACAGCACAGAATACGAAGAAGCCTAGGCTGGAAGCGGGAGGAAGATAAGATGAAGATAATATTTATGGGAACTCCTGATTTCTCAGTCGGAACACTGGAAGCACTGGTAGAAGCAGGACATGAAGTAGTGCTCGCTGTCACACAGCCGGACAAGCCAAAGGCAGAGGCAAAGAAATGCAGTTCACTCCGGTAAAAGAATGTGCACTTGCACATAATATTCCGGTCTATCAGCCAAAGAAGATCCGGGAATCTGAATGTATCGAAGAATTGAAAAAATATCAGGCAGATGTCTGCGTAGTCGTGGCATTTGGACAGATCCTTCCAAAAGAGATTCTGGAAATGACACCGTACGGATGTATCAATGTCCATGCATCCCTTCTGCCGAAATACCGCGGTGCTGCACCGATCCAATGGGCGGTCATCAATGGAGAAAAAGTATCCGGTGTCACAACGATGCAGATGGATGAAGGACTTGACACGGGTGATATGCTGGAAAAAGTAGAAATCACATTAGATAAAAAAGAAACAGGAGGAAGCCTTTTCGATAAACTTTCCGCAAAAGGAGCCGCACTCTGCGTCCATACCCTTGCAGAACTGGAAAAAGGAACCATTACTCCACAAAAACAGGGCGAAAGCACCACCGAATACGCAAAAATGCTCAACAAAAAATCCGGTGAGATCGACTGGACGAAAACAGCAGTAGAAATCGAACGCCTGATCCGCGGCTTAAATCCATGGCCAAGTGCCTACACCCAGTGGAAGGCAAAACGATGAAAATCTGGGAAGCGGAAGTAGAGGATGTTGTAGAAACCATAGATACTCATGAGCCCGGAACGATCACAGAAGTCACAAAACACGGCTTTAAAGTTCAGACCGGTGAAGGCAGACTAGCCATCAAGTCCCTCCAGATCCCAGGCAAAAAACGCATGGAAGCCGATGCCTTCCTACGCGGATACCACATAGAAACAGGAGAAAAATTAGGTTTAGAAATTACAATCTAAAAATTTGAGTTTTGCAAATTTAATAAATAGTTTTTGGTCTGCCAAACAAATCTAATTGGCGCCAAAAAACGCCAAGCGTTTTTCGCGCCCTTTGGCGCATTTGTCCCATCGTGCACCGCACGATAGGACAAACAGCCGACACCCATTGAAAAATGTAGCCAGGAAGCGAAATATATTCGCTAAGCAGGTCATCGAAAAACGCCGGCACTTAATAAGGCTGAGCGTTAGCGAAAGCCGAAATTTAGTACCGCTACGTTTCCGGACTAAGCGCGAGCGGGCTGGCGTGCAATATCTTTCGCTTCCGGGCGGACCCTTATTCAACAAGGAGGCAAACATGTACTACCCATATTATTTTGATCCAACTTATTTCCTTGTCATCATCGGCGTCATCATCTGCGCCCTTGCATCCGCCAAAGTGAATTCCACCTACGCCAGGTACGATCAGGTTCGCAACCACGCCGGGATCACCGGTGCGATGGCAGCGGAGCAGATCCTCAGGATGGAAGGGATTTATGATGTACAGGTGATGAGAGTAAGTGGAAAACTGACCGATCATTACGATCCGGCGAACCATGTACTGCGGCTTTCGGATTCCACTTACGGTTCGACATCGGTTGCGGCACTTGGAGTTGCAGCACATGAATGTGGACACGCGATCCAGCATGCAAGGCATTATGTACCGCTGACAATACGCGGAGCACTTGTTCCGGTGGCGAATTTTGGATCCGGGATTTCATGGCCGCTGATCATAATGGGATTATTTATTAG
>ENA-OQBT01000957-OQBT01000957.1-human-gut-metagenome-genome-assembly--contig:-NODE-957-length-14075-cov-4.310439_pt1 | contig 14075 bp, 18 predicted proteins | sample MGYA00242749_ERZ504557 | MGnify/ENA primary metagenome ERZ504557 (study PRJEB26092, sample SAMD00036243) | human gut metagenome | host: Homo sapiens | study: EMG produced TPA metagenomics assembly of... | reverse complement strand
CGACATAGCACATGGCGCCGGCTGCCAGGCTGAGGAGATACGGCAGGACGGGTACGATGAAAACCGTCAGGGCAATGGTCAGGGCCGCCCCAAGAGGTTCGACGATGCCCGACAGGACGCCGCCGAGAAAGGCTTGTGCCTGCTGACGCCAGCCGCCTTGAGGGGCATGGAGATGATGGCCCCTTCGGCAGGTTCTGTAAGGCAATGCCCAGGGACAAGGCAAAGGCCCCGGCAGCACTGATTCCCGTCTGACCGGCCAGGAGTCCGGCATAGACGACGCCGACGGCCATGCCTTCAGGGATGTTATGCAGCGTCACGGCTAGGACGAGCATCGTCGTCCGCTGTAAGTGGCTGTGTGGCCCTTCAGCCTTCTCACTGTACATGTGCAGGTGCGGTACCAACCGGTCCAAAGCCAGGAGCAGGAAGATGCCCAGCCAGAACCCGACCACAGCCGGCACGAAGGCGAATTTCCCTAACGGCGCCGATTCTTCCATAGCCGGTATCAAGAGGCTCCAAATGGAAGCGGCAATCATGACACCCGACGCAAATCCCGTCAATCCCCGCTGGACCTGACGATCCAATTCTTGTTTCATAGCATAGACACAGGCCGCCCCTAGCGACGTCCCGACAAAAGGGATGAGAATCCCCATGAAAGCATTTTCCATAATAACTTCCCCTCCCTATATATCATTTAGTTTTATTCAATACTCAGTATCATTATATTCTTATTGTACACAAAAGGAGCTGTCCTCGCAAGACAGCTCCTTTTCGCGAATATATCGTACATCAAACTTCCTCTAACGCACTTTCACCACTGATTTTCCCAGGCAGGACCAGGGACAAGGCCAGGCAGACCAGGACGGTACAAGCCAGCCCAGGCCGCTGTCGCCTAAGGGCAGGCCCTGGATGAGGACAGCCGCTCCGTCGAGATGGAAGAACTGGGCGGCAATGTCAATGGCCGATACGATGCCGGCAGCAGCGACGGTGCAGCGCATGCCCAGTTTCGACAGACTGACAAATTTATTGACAATAGTCAGCATGACGACGACAATGGCCATGGGATAGACAAACAGCAGGAGGGGCAGCGTGACCTGGATAATCTGATTTAAGCCGAGATTGGCCAGGAGCAGGCTGACGACGCTGATGACGGTGACGTATTTCTTATAGGACAGGATCGGGAATTCTTCAGCAAAGAAGGTCGAAACAGCGGCGATGAGGCCGACTGTCGTCGTAAAGCAGGTCAATGTGACCATGACGGCTAGGAAGGCCATGCCGACAGTCCCGAAAATCTGGAACGACGTCTGAGACAAGACATAGGCGCCGAGATTGATCGTGGCATCTTCATAGACCGACTGGGGGATGGGAAAATGATTGCCCAGCAGGGCCAGGCCCAGATAAAGTCCGCCCATGAGGACGGCGACGGCAGCCCCGGCCATCCAGACACTGGCGATATGTTCCTTTTCTGAGGTAAAATGAATCCGCTTCATAGCCCCCAGGGCGATGATGCAGAAGGCAAAGGACGCCAGCGTATCGACCGTATTATAGCCTTCAATGAAACCGTTGCCGAAGGCCGAAGCAGCATATTTCCCCATAGGCGCAGCTGTCGACGGCGTCGTATAGGCCACCATGCCGACGATGATGAGCAGGACGATCATGATAGCAAAAATCGGGGTCAATACCTTACCGACGCGGTCGAGGAGCTTCGACGGCGTAATCGACAGCCACCAGGCGCAGACGAAATAAAGAGTCGTGAAAATAGCCAGCGGCAGCATGCCGTCGCCGGTAATGGCAGGATGCCGATAGAAAAGGACGTCGCCGCCGTCCGCGGGATAGCCATGAGCGGCCCGATGGCCAGATACATGAGCGTCAGGATGATGAGCGAAAAGAGGGGAGAAATCTTATGATTCATTTCCGCCCGGAAACCGCCTGGGTTGAAGGTCCCCATGATGACGGCGATGACAGGCATGCCGATGCCAGACAAGAGAAATCCCAGAATCGCCGGCGTGAACGACAAACCTGCCTGAAAACCTAAAGAGGGCGGAAAAATAAGGTTCCCGGCCCCGAAAAACATGCCGAACAACAACAATCCGACTTGTGCACCATTTTTCAACATAAACAGATAACACTTCCTTTACAATTTTAATTCATACATGTAAATATTTATTTATACATTGTAAAGTTTTAAGTGCCTTCTGTCAATCCAAAAGTTAAACGATTATTTTATGATAACTTTGGCCACTGCCTGAGCAACGAGATTTTCCCCATCCGGTTCATCTTGGCGCATGTTGAGGTACATGTAGGGTAAGGCACGGGCGTCAAAGACTGTTTAGACAAGGTCTTCCCTTCTCCTTTGGCCAAAGACAAGGCTGGCATCGAAAACAAGGCGGCTCCTACGGCAGTGCCGGCAGCCATCTTCAAGAATGTACGTCGCGAAAATGCATGGATTTCTCCTGGCACTGCCTATGATCGTCCTTTTGGAAATGAGCCGCCTCATTATCCGCTATGGCCTGCACCGTTGAGAAAGATCGTTACCAGCCTAAAAGTGAAGTGATGGTACCGACCAGCAGGAAGTCACGGAAAAACCAGGTTCAATCGGTTCCGCCTTCATATCCACACGACCTACGGGCTGACCGTCATAATTGACGATGATATGACCGACGATGCCAGCCTGTGTTTCCTTGGCCGAAATGACCTTCGGCAAATCATACGTCAAGCTGTAATGCGACGCATCTTCGCCATGAATCAAGGGATAACGGATATCCTGGACAGCCTTGACTTCGGTACGACACGTCGTGCCGTCTTTGACCCAAATCGTGTGTTTCGTTTCATCCGCTTTTGGCCCTTCGGCAGTCTTTACATGGGAAAAGCCATAATCCAGCAACGTTCTGGCATCGGTAAAGCGCCTCCTTCGGTAGGTGAAGCCATGAGGACGACGAGAAGATCCGTACCATCGCGCTCTGCTTCTGCTGCAAGACAACCGCCGGATTCTCCAGTCCATCCGGTCTTTACCCCGATGGCCCCAGGATAGGATCCTAATAGGGCATTCGTATTTTCTGCCCGTAAATGCTTGCCTGCTGGAGACAGCCAATGGACGTCGGCTGTCTTGCGGGCTACCATATTACGAAACGTTTTGTTCTCCATGGCATAACGGGCTAATATCATCATATCCCGTGCCGTCGAATAATGCGTCGGCACAGTGAGCCCATTAGGATTTTCGAAGTGCGTATGCTTCATCCCTAAGACAGCTGCCCGTTCATTCATCCGTTTAGCAAAAGCCGGTACACTGCCGTCTACGCGGTCAGCCAGTGCCACAGCCGCTCCGTTATCAGAAACTAAGAGCATACCGCCTACTAATTCATCGCGCGTAAAGACATCGCCTTGGGAAAATCCAAGAGGACAGTCTTCTGTATTAGCTGCATCGTCCAGAATAGAAATCTGTGTCTCAGGCTGCAGCTTTTCCAAGGCTAATACAGCAGTCATCATTTTCGTCATACTCGCCGGATACTTCAAGACATCGGCATCCTTTTCCAGAATTACCCGACCTGTCGATGCCTCAACGAGAATATACGACTGAGCCAGTACAGCCGGACTCTCTGCCGCAGCGGTCCCTGAAAATGATATGATACTCAGCAAGCAGAAACACATACTTCCTGCCAGCCATTGCTTTATGCTCTCCATGAAATACCTCCTAAATTTTCTCTCAAACATCTGCCTCTTTTGTGATATACTGATGAAGTACGTCATTCTGACGAATCCACCTAAAAGAGGCATTGATATATGGAAAAGAATTTCGACATTAATCAGCAGGGATACAGCATCCGCTGCAAGCTGCTCATCAATGACAATGATAAACAGACACGCACTTTCGACAACGTCGTCATCGTCACCCACGGATTCGGCAGCCACAAAGACACGGCCGGAACCGTCCATTTTGCGGAACACTTGACGAGCAAATACAAGAACTACGCCGTCATCGCCTTTGACTGGCCCTGCCACGGTGCCGACGCCCGCAAGAAACTGTCCATCCCGGAATGTATGACCTATCTGACACTGGTCGTCGACTATGCCAGGACCGAACTCCAGGCCCAGAACATCTACAACTATTCGACGAGCTTCGGCGCCTACATTACCCTGCGCTACCTCATCGAACAGGGCAATCCCTTCAAAAAAATCGCCCTGCGCAGCCCTGGCGTCAACATGTATGAAAGCATGAGCAATCACGTTTCCGACGAAGGCTTTGCCAAGCTGAAGAAAGGCAAGGAAATCCAGGTCGGTTTCGACCGCAAGATGAAGATCGACCAGGCCTTCATGGATGACCTCAAGCGTTTCGACGTCTGTGACCACGAATATTTCGATTTTGCCGACGACATCCTCATCCTCCACGGCACGAAGGACGAAATGATTCCTATCGACCTGGTCCGGGACTTCGCCGAAAACAACGTCATCGAGTTCGTCCCCGTCGAAGGGGCCAACCACCCTTTCCAGAACCCGAACCACATGGCCCTGGCCATCCACCAGATCATCGAATTTTTCCATAAAGGAGATTAAAATGACAACGGGAGAGTGTTCCATGGAAAATGTTGCCCATTACGTCACCCATCACATCGATGAAGCTATCGAAAAAGGCTGGATCCAGCTCTATTTCCAGCCCATCATCCGCAGCCTGTCCCACACGACGTGCGCCTTTGAAGCCCTGGCCCGCTGGCAGGATCCGGTCCGGGGCCTGCTCACGCCAGGCGACTTCATCCCGGCCCTGGAAGAAAGCCGGCAGATCCATAAACTCGATCTGTATATTTTCAAGCTCCTCTGCCAGAACTATCATCCCGGGCCGACCAGGGCCTGCCCATGGTCCGGTGTCCTTCAACTTGTCCCGGCTGGATTTCATCACCTGCGACATCTTCACAGAAATCGAAAAGCTGACCCAGGCCTATCAGCTCCCGCCGTCGCAGCTCCGCATCGAAATCACAGAAAGTGTCTTCATTAAAGACATCGAAACAGTCAACCAGACGCTGAATAAGTTCCGCGCTGCGGGCTACCAGATCTGGATGGACGACTTTGGCAGCGGCTATTCGTCGCTCAACGTCCTCAAGGACTACGAGTTCGACACCATCAAGCTGGACATGGCCTTCCTGTCGAATTTTACCGACCGTTCTAAGGAAATCGTGAAATCCGTCGTCGATATGGCCAAGCACCTGGGAATCCATATCTTGACGGAAGGCGTCGAAACACTGGAACAATACACCTTTCTGCGCAATATCGGCTGCGAAATGTTGCAAGGCTTCTTATTCAGCAAGCCCCTGCCCTATATCCAGGCCATCGAGTACATCGAAGAGCTGGGCCTGACCCATGAAAACGCCGGAAATTACCTAATCCTTTTGCCCGAAAGCCAGGGTCACCATTACCTCCATATCGCCAGTTCCTGTCGCGGCGCCGATGCCAAACGGGTCCAGCGGCTGATTCAGGTCTATAAAGAGTACTTTGAAAAGAAATAAGCCTCAGAATGACCCGCCACCACCGCTGCCATCATCATCGCTATAATCATCCGCACTGTCGAAATCGGGCAGGTCGTCGTCGACGGGACGGGCCTTGGCGATGTGCTGGACGGTCATGAAGACGAAGGTGTCACGCTGTCGGTCAGATGGAAGCTGCCAGCGTCAACATAAGCATCGGCAGCCGCTTCTTTATGGACATTGCTCATCTTGCCGATGAGATAAGACCGAAAGGCCACGCCGCAGCCGACAGCCAGGACGAGAGCCACGACCAGGGCCAAGGGGCTGAAGCATCGGCCGGGTCATAGGCCTTGCCCTTTTCCTGATAATAAGCCAATAATTTCGCCGACGACTGGCCATAGGCTGCAAAGGTTTTGGCATAATGGCCGTCTTTCAACGGCGGCAGAAAGGCATCCTTGAGATAAGGGATGCCTTTTTTGTTGCTGATTCTCTCCTTCATGGCCTTGTCCGTCGCGACATACCAGTCATGGCGGTCCATGGCCAGGAGCAGGACCATATTGCCGTTCTTCCCATCCCGATAGTCCCGGTCCAGGAGCTGCTTGGCATAGGTACCGGCTTTGGTCCCCTTCGTCGAGGCGACGGTGACCACGGCGATGCGTACATCGTAGCGCTGTTCCACGTCCTGCAAAGCCACCGATACTTCGGCCTGTTCGGCCGGTGTGAGCAAATGGGCCCCGTCGGACAGACTCGGTGCGGCCGCGGCAGCACCAGCCGTCGTCAGGACACAATGGCCACCACCAGGATTGTTTCTTTCAACCATTTCCACATCGTACTCGCTCCCCTCATAACAAGCCGCTCCCGATCATGACGAATTTCGCCAGGAAATACAGGACCGGCACCAGGACAACGGCCAGGGCCGCGCCGTATTCATAGGACTTGGCCTTGTCATAGGCAGGGAGCCGGCCATCTTGCCGGTCTGGCCATTCATCATGAAGGTATAGGGCTTGCCGTCATAGCGCGTCGTCAAGATCCACACCGGTGCCATGGCGTATTCCACGGTCCCTTCGTCTTTATGGACGACGCCGTCTTCGAAAGTCCGCCGCTGATGGTTATCCACCGTCTCTTCCAGGATAGCAAAGGCACTCTGCGACAGCCTTTCATCGCCCCTAGGCACGGCCGCTTCGGCGTCGACGTCGTATTTGTCGGCCAGATAGCCGGCAAAATAGGCCGGACTGAAAGGGACCATTTCGCTGTAGTCAAAGGGCTCGATGCTTTCCATATAGGTGTCATCCATTTTCTGGCTGCCGTCGACAGGGATGCGGTGGAAAGCCAGGGTCCCCGTCCGGTCGCAGTGGTAGATGTTGGTCTCGATGAGCGTTTCGTCAGACGTCTCGAAGACGGCATCGTCTTCAGCCCGGAAAGCCGCCGTCGCCGTGACCTGGGCATGGAACAGCCAGAACGGGACGTACATGGGCTGGATGGCTTCGACGCGGTTGTTGGCCGTAAAGGCCCTGGGCAGGAGCCAGCGCCCCTGGTAAAACTGTTTCAGCGCCGCCACGGCTTCTTCTTTGGTCTTCTTGAAGGGAATGACGTAGTCGGGCTTGAGCATCCCGGAAAAGCGGCTGGGAATGAGGGTCGGGTTGCCACAGTAACAACATTCCGTGGCCATGGTATTCTCGTCGCAGACGATTTCAGCACCGCACGATGAACAGGTATAGGTCTGTAAATGAGCCACTTCGTCGTCGCTCCAATCCTGACCGGCCGCTTCGGTCTTCCAGTGGGCCTTGCGGGCCGCATCAGCGCAGCGGCCCGCGCTTCCTTCTGGGCATAGAGCGCTTCCAGTGTCGGGACGTCGAATTTCGTATCGCAATAGTCACAAGTGACGGTCTTGTCTTTCGGCTTGAATTGCAGCGGTGCGCCGCAGTTCGGGCATTGATAGCTGACCGAGGTATCCGCCATGGCCCTCACCTTACCTTTCCGGCTTCTTCGTACCGCAGTTCATGCAGAAATTCCCCGTATTGACGGTCCCGCAGGACGGGCAGGTCCAGGAAGCCGGTACCTGAGGCCGCGGTGCGCCGCAGTTGCTGCAGAAATTCCCCGTGTTCCCGGCCTGGCCGCATTTCGGGCAGGTCCAGGCAGCGGCAGCCTGCGGTTTAGGCTGTCCGCAGGCCGTGCAGAAGTTCCCCGTATTGCCAGCCTGACCGCAAGAACAGGTCCAGCTGCCAGGTACCTGGGCAGACTGCGCAGGCCTTGGCGAAGGTGCCTGGGCTGGCCTGGCGGGGCTGCCAGTTCCTGAGCAGACCGGCGCCGGCCTGATTGGCCATATTCATTCCCATATAGCCCATGGCTGCGCCCATACCGCCTTCATTGGCTGCAGCAGCGCGCATGGAATCGGCCGTCGCGTCGACCAGGTCCCCAGGCCGATATCCGGTCGGGACATAGTCAAGCCCATCTGGACTTTCTGGATCTTTTCTTCGTCTTCTTCATTGGCCTTGACGCTGTTGATACCGATGGATACGATTTCGATTCCCCGTAAATCGCGCCATTTCGGCGACAAGACGTCGTTCAGGGCCTGGGCCAGCTCCGGTGTATGACCGGGCAGCTGGGAATAGTCGATGCGCAGGGCCGAGACCCTGGCGAAAGCCGGCTGCAGAGCCGTCAGGAGTTCCGACTTGAGCTGGCTGTCGAGACGGCTCCGTTCGTAGACATCCTCTTCATTGCCGGCTACGTTCGTGTAGAACAAGACAGGGTTGACGATGCGGTAACTGTATTCGCCGAAGCAGCGCAGGCGCATGAGCAATGCCAGGCCCGTCGTATCATCGTAGGATTTGAAAGGCACCTCGCTGGGCGTGCCGTACTTATTGCCGACGATTTCCTTGAGGTTGATGTAATAGACGCGCTGGTCCTTGCCCGTGTCGCCGCCGAAGGCAAAGCGTTCCTTCATCTGGCGGACGAGCAGGCGGAAGGACTCGCCCAGGTCGCCGGCATAGTCGCCATCGAAAATGGACGCTTCCGTCGACGCATCATATGTATATTCGCCCGGTTCGGCGCAGACTTCGACGACTTTCCCCGATTCGACGATGAGCATACATTGGCCGTTGTTGACAGCAATCCGTGAACCATTGGAAATGATATTGTCTTCGCCATCCGTATTGCCGCTTCGGCCATGGCGGCTGGTCTGCTTCTGACCTTTGGCCATCAAGATATTTTCATTCAAGCTGTCACAGTAAAAAACCTCTTTCCACTGGTCGGCCAGGACGCCGCCGACAGCTCCGACAGCTGCTTTAATCAAACCCATGAAGAATCCCTCCTATAATGATATGATGTCTATTTTTCGCTTTTTCGCTGCCAGCGGCGGCTGCCAAAGAGGCCCGCTGCCAGCAGACAGACCATGATACCGGCCACGATGAGGCCGTGCGGATTGAAGTGGATGAGGTCGTAGCCCAGCCAGACTTCCATGCAGACGGCCAGGAACTTGCCGGTCATCGTCGCTGCCGCATGTTCACCGAAGCGGACACGACTCAAAGCGCAGAGGGCGGTGACGACGAAATTCGGCGAATATGGGATGGCCCGGAAGAAAAAGATGAGCCGGAAATCAATCTTGCGGTTCAGCTTCGACAGCCAGCGGCTCTTGTCGACCAGGGCCTGTGCCTTGTGGCGGAAGACATAGCGCATGATGACGAAGGCCAGGATATTGCCCAGGACCTGGCCGGCCCAGGAAATGACGATGCCCGGCAGCAAGCCGAACAAGATGCCATTGACCGTGACGAACTGGACCGACGGCAGGCCGGTCATATTGGTCAGGACGATGAGCAAGATCATGAGGACCACGGCGATACTGCCAAAAGAAGAAATATACGACGTCAGCCCCGGTATATCATGGCTCACCGTCAGCTGCCATAACGTACTGTAAAACGAGGGAATGGCCCAGTGAATCGCAAAAAACAAGGCCACAATCAGCCCCAGCGTCAAAGGCTTCATCAAATTCGCAATCATCGATCGATTCATATGATGATACCGTCCAAGTGGTCACATTCATGCTGGATGATCTGGGCTGTCCAGCCGGTGAAGGTCTGGCGGTGTTTGCGGAAGCGGCGGTCCTGGTAGAAGACCTGTATCTTCCGATACCGCGTCGTCTTCCGCGTGCCGACCAGGGACAGGCAGCCTTCTTCTGCCGGGAAGGGGTCGGTCTTCTTTTCGATGACCGGGTTGATGAGGATTTCGTCGCCCCGGTTTGTATGAACGACGATGATGCGCTTCAAAGAGCCAATCATATTGGCCGCCATACCGACACAGGTCCTGCGGTTGGCTTTTAGCGTGTCGAGCAAATCCTGGACGACGGGCAAATCCTCTTTCGTCGCCGCTTCGGATTTGCGTCCTAAGAAAATAACGTCATGTACAATATCGCGAATCATAGTTTCTTCCTCTCCCAAAAAGATAAGCCAACAAAGCCAATACTTACCTATACGTAAGGACCTGACCTAAAAGTACCTTCTTCCGTAAATGAGAAACTTTCTTTATAATAAAGGTATCATTCAAGGAGGTCCTTTACTATGAACAAAAAATCAATCATCTTAGGTCTGACCCTGGCCCTCGTCGGCTGCCTGCCCATGGGTGCATCTTTCGCAGCCGGTACGCCTCATTTCAAGAACAATAAAGCCGTAGCTGAATATTTCTGGAACGAAGTATTCAACAAACACGACACCGCCGTCATCGACACCATGGTCGGTCCGAAATACAAACAGCACAGCCCGGAATTTGCCGATGGCAAACAGGCCTTTAAGGACGGCGTCAGCGGTTTCCTGAAAGCTTATCCGGACAGCACGGCCGTCATTAAGCACATCGGCGCCATGGCGACCTGGTCTTCATCCACAACCACATCAAGCTCAACAAAGAAGACCGCGGTCAGGCAGCTGTCGACATCTTCCGCATCAAAGACGGGAAAATCGTCGAACACTGGGACGTCATCCAGGATATCCCGGAAAAAGCGGCCAACGACAATACCATGTTCTAGATTTTTCAAAAGGGGCTATCGCATGAAAGTTCTATCATCATGCGAGGTCCCTTTCACTTTATAGTCTGTCGGAGTTTGTAGTTTTCAGAGAAAGCCTTTTAATTGAAAGCCATCCGCTAACAACTAACTGCTAGCCACTAACAACTTAAAAAGGCTTGCCAAAAAAACCGTCGACCCAGCCGTTGATTCCCTGCATGACGCGGATCAGCTTTTCGCCTCTGTCGGTCAGGCTGTAGGCCACCGTCGGCGGTACCGTGGCATGGACAGTCCGCGTAATCAACCGTTGCGCTCGAAGACGTGGAGGTTTTCCGTCAGCACTTTGGCACTGATGCCCGGCAGGCACCGCTGCAGGCTGGCAAAGAACACCGGACCGTCTGCCAGGGCCAGCAAAATAGACGTCCGCCATTTCCCCTTGATGATGTCGATGAAGCAATCGAAGGGGCAATCATAGGCTTTGCCATCAAACGTATACATAGAGCTCCTTCCCTTCTAGTAATCTTCATCCCAGGCGTTGATGACGACCGGTTCTTTTTCCAGCAGCGCTAATTGTTCCGGGCTGAAATGACGGCGGTCGATGACAGCTTCATAGACAAATTCCTTGAAATACGCTTCGGAGCAGACGAAATAGCCCTGGTCGCCGACATCTTTGCCCCAGGAATTTTCGATTTTCCAGCGGTCCGGCTGGCCGTCCTTGTCGAAATGGACACCTGTGAGCAACATGGCGTGGGTCGCCGAACTGCTGTTATATTCCAGGCGCTTGCCTTTGGCATATCCGTGGAAAAACCGCCCAGAAGGGCTTCGTACTGGACGCTGGCCGGGTCCCAGATACCTTCCTTACGGGCGCCGAAGGCCCCGGCATCGCAGGCGAACCAAATGGCCTGGCCGTGTTTCAATTGCTTGACGCAGAGGTCTTCCAGGGCTGCCTGCGACAGGTTCAGCGCCTTCATGTCACGGCCGGCCATGTTTTCAACGGCATGGAACTGGATGGCGTATCCAAGGGCTTATCCGCCGTCGGTTCATTGATGACGGCGACGTAATCGCGCAAAGACAGGCCGACATATTTCTGGTAGAAAGCTTGCGGCGTCAGGTCCCGTTCTTCGTGATAGTTATTCTCCTTATCGCGGTAAGCGAAGTCAAAAGACTGGACGGGCTGGCCAAAGGCGATGCAGGTTGCTTGTAGACTTCAGCCATCATGACCGCCTTGCGCGGATACGGGTCTTTTCCGGCCTGGACGAGTTCCCGCAGTTCCATGGCATCCTTGCGCAGGAGCCGGTTCAAAGTCGCGACGAAGCGGTCCGTATGGTTGGACTGATACGTTTCCGGCTGGACCTGTTTGGGGACGACACCGTATTTTTCGATGAGGTCCACAGCTTCACTCCAATAGCCGCCATCAGTCATGCCCCGCAGAACGTACTGCATGAGCTGGCCCTTAAGGGGTTCCTGAGCGTTTTCGATGACCATTTCCAGAAAATTGTTGGCCTTTTCCAATTTATCGTAAAAAGACAAGTAATTCTGGGATAATTCGAACTGGTCGAGATGGCACGTTTCAGCCACCTTTTCCCGCAAAATGTTGAGGGCCGCAAAGAGCCAGCAGCGGCCGGACTTCTGCTGTGCCGTAATCCCCCGGGTCTTCACTTCTACCGAAAAGGCACCCTTGAGGCGGGCACCGGCTACGGAACATAAGCCAGTTCGGCCATGTCCGTCTTGGCCAGGGCCGAATGGAGGACCTGGGCCTGCCCGTCCGCGTCATAAGAGGCGCGGAACTGGGCTAACATATCATTCGTAATCTCTTTCATAAAATTTCCCCCTTTTATCATTTCCCATCCCAATACGGACGGGAATCGTCACATCGCCTGAACCGCTCCGTAGGGGACGTCCTGCTAAGGCGTCCCGCTGTGAATCTTGGATATAACTATTCGGTATATGAGGAATGTTTTCACACATCACCCGTTATGCATTACGTATACACCATCATATCAGGCGGGCCGCCCTTTGGGACGGCCCCTACGAATGTTGGGCTGCCCGTTTGGCGATTTCGATGACCGTTTCGCAGGCTTTGACCAGGGACGGGATGGGCAGATATTCATAGCGCCCGTGGAAATTAGCACCGCCTGTGAACAGGTTCGGGCACGGCAGGCCCCGGAACGAGAGCTGGGCTCCATCGGTGCCGCCGCGGATAGGTGCAACCTGCGGCGTGACACCCACTGCTTCCATGGCTTCTTTAGCCAAATCGACGACATCCATGTGGCCGTCTTCGATTTTTTCCAGCATATTATAGTAGACATCGTGCGGCGTGACGACGACCGTCCCGTCGCCATATTTTTCATTGAAGAAATCTGCCATCTGCTGCAGCAAGGCCTTGCGCCGTTCAAAATGCTGGCGATCGTGATCGCGGACGAGCATGTGCATCGTACAAGTTTCGACGTCGCCGTCCAGTTTGTAGACGTGGAAGAAGCCTTCATGACCTTCCGTATATTCCGGCTTTTCCCCGGCCGGCAGGAGCTGCTGCCATTCTGCGGCAATGGTCAAGGCGTTGACCATCTTCCCCTTGCGTCGCCGGTATGGACACTGCGGCCATGGAAGGTGATGACCGGATTGGCAGCATTGAAGTTTTCATATTCCAGTCCGCCCAATTCACCGCCATCGACAGTATAGGCAAAATCAGCCCCGAACTGCTGTACATCGAATAAGGCCGCACTGCGCCCTGTTTCTTCATCGGGCGTAAAGCCGATGCGTATCGTCCCGTGGGTAATATCCGGATGCTGAAGAAGGTATTCCATAGCGCTGACGATGGCCGTGACGCCAGCTTTATCGTCGGCTCCGAGGAGAGTCGTCCCATCGGTGAAGAGGATATCCTGTCCCTTATATTTCAGGACTTCCGGAAAAGCCTTCGTCGAAAAAACGATATCCCGTTCCTCATTGAGGACGATATCCTTGCCGTCATAATCCCGGACCCGGACGGGCTGTATGTCTTTCCCGGACGCATCAGGACTGGTATCGACATGGGAAATGAAACCGACTACTGGGCCTTCTGCCCCGTTTGCCGGCAGCGTGGCCATGATATAGCCGTGTTCGTCCAAGGTGACATGGGACAAGCCAATAGCCTTCAATTCCGCTGCTAAGGCCTTGGCAAAGACCAACTGGCCCGGCGTACTCGGGCAGACGGTATCGTTGTCCTCATCAGACTGGGTATCGAAAGAAACATATTTCAAGAAACGCTGTACAATGTGTTCCGTATCTATCATCAGCAGTCATTCTCCTTCTTTAAGAATCGTTAATTCAATTTTATGCCATTATCGACAACTTGTGAATCATTTTCTCTGGGAAAACCCAAAGATAAGTTGCCGATAATCAGTCACGCAGCCGCAGGACCAGGATTTTTTCCCGATTGTCGTCTCCATCAAATAAATCGCGGCAATCGATGACGTCTTCGACGACGAGGTTTGGATGATGTGTCAAGAAAGCTTCCGTTTCCTCATAAGAATAATAAAAAAAAGAGGCGCATCGGCCGTGGCGCCTGGTAATGGGCATCGAAGAGCTTCCCTAAGACCCGCTTCAGCGTGTGCAGGGCAAAGGGATTGAAGAAAAAGAAGCAGTTCCCTTGCGGCGGG